>ERZ824600.4890-NODE-4890-length-11397-cov-13.806648_pt1 | contig 11397 bp, 10 predicted proteins | sample MGYA00519933_ERZ824600 | MGnify/ENA primary metagenome ERZ824600 (study PRJEB31778, sample SAMEA3449178) | human gut metagenome | biome: human gut; feature: human-associated habitat; material: faeces | place: United Kingdom | collected 2010/2012 ... | reverse complement strand
CGATCTGCTGCTCTGCCTGCTGGTTCCGCTGATCATCCTGCTGTGGGTCGGCGGCCTGTCGCCGGAAAGCGAAGAGGAGCTGGCCAACGGATACAGCGCGCTGTTTTACAGCCTGCCGGTCATTCATTCGATTCTGTTGCCTGTGGCAATGGCGGCGCTGGCCAGCCGTCTGTGGGATATGGAGGTCAAGGGCGGCACGATGAAGCTGCTCTATACGCTGCAAAGCCGCCGGAGCCTGCTGATGGGCAAGGCGGTCTTCGGGCTGCTGGAAACGGCGTTGATGACGGCGATTGAAATGGGCGCCGCGGCGCTGCTGGGCCAAGTTCATGGCTACACGGAAGCGTTTCCGACCGCACAGTTTGTCTATCTGGCGGTCTGCACATTTGCGGTGGAAGCGATGCTGTTTTTTTCCGAACTGCTGCTGATGATTCGGTTCGGCAATCCGATGACCGCGCTCTGCGTGGGGATTGTCGGCGCACTGCTGGGCGTGTTTTCGGCGTTCATGCCGCGTGTCGTCAGCTATTTTGTGCCGTGGGGCTATTTTGAGCCGCTGAGCGCGTATGAGGTCGCCGAGTGGAACCGGGAGACGCATTTTGTGCGCTATGACACGCATCCATGGAACTGGGTGCTGCTGCTTTTTACCGCGGCGCTGGGGCTGGCGTTTTTTGCGCTGGCATGGCGCAGGGTGCAGAGGGAGGAGGTTTGAATCATGCTCAGGCGCTGCATATGTGCTGAAAATCGAAAGCTGCACGCGTCGCCCATCTGGCTGATGTTTCTGATTCTGCCGATCATTTCCGCTGGATATGGCACGTTCAACTATTTGCAGAATCTGGAAATCCTGACGGACGGCTGGTACAGCCTGTGGACGCAGCACACGCTGTTTTATTCGCTGTTTTTTTATCCGGCGATGGTGGCCGCTTACGCGGCGTATCTCTGGCGGCTGGAACACATGGGGCATAACTGGAACCTCATCATGACCGCACCGGTGAAGCCGATGTGCCTGTTTACCGCCAAATTTGTGGTTGTCGCCAAGCTGGCGCTGCTGACGCACGCGTTCGTCTTTGTTCTGTACGTGTTTTGCGGCAGGGTGTTTGCGCATTTTTCCGGCTGGCCGCCCATTGAGCTTCCGCTGTTCCTGATACGCGGCGCGCTGGGAGCGCTGGCCGTGATCGCAGCGCAGCTGGTGCTGGCAATGATCATCCGCAGTTTTGCCGTGCCCATCTTCCTGGGGCTGCTGGGCGGCATCCTTGGCATTTTTGCCGGGTCCAAAGGCTTTTCCCTGCTCTGGCCCTACGCCCTGATGCAGGCGGGCATGAACTCCAACAAAAGCGAGGACGCGCTGGCCGGAAGCTATGGAATGTTTTTTCTCAGCTGCGCATTCTGGCTGGCGGCAATGTTTTTGCTGGCATGGGGCCTGCTGCGGAAACGGGATGTAAAAGCGTGACGTTGTTCCTGTACAAAGAAGCGTTCTGCCACAATAAAAAATCTCCTGTTCAGAAAATCAAGACCCCGCGTTTTCACGCGGGGTCTTGATTTTAAAGTCCTTTTATGATGCATCCATCCTCGATTCGGATGATCTGCTGCGCTTTCTTCGCGATCTCCGGGTTGTGGGTGACAACGATCAGGGTCTGTCCGAATTCTGCTGCACATTCTGTCAGGAGCTTCATGGTGTCCTCACCCGTTCTGGTGTCCAGATTTCCGGTCGGTTCGTCTGCAAAGACAATGCGCGGTTTCATGATCAGTGCGCGGGCGATTGCCGCACGCTGCTGTTGTCCACCCGAAATCTGAGAAGGACGAGCATCGAGTTTCTCTGCGATCCCAAGAATTCCCGTCAGTTTGCGGAGCATCTGCTCGTCCGGTGTCCGATGGTCGAGATAAAATGGAATCAGAATGTTGTCCCGCACCGTATACTCCGGGAACAGCCGGAAGTCCTGAAAAATAAAGCCAATTTTTTGCCGCCGCACCTGTGCAAGCTGCTCTGCATTCATCGCATAGAGGTCCTGCCCATCCAGCAGAACGTTTCCGGTCGTGGGCGGCAGCAGTCCTCCCAGGATCTTCAGAAGAGTGGATTTCCCGCTGCCACTGGAACCAATGATGGACGCAAATTCCCCCTTCCAGATCGTCAGGTCGCTGGCTTTTAATGCCTGAACCGCACTTTCGCCCTCGCCATAGGTTTTGGAAATTTGCACAGCTTCCAGAATTTTGTCTTTCATAAGATGTCCCCCTTCGATGCTTTTTTCCGAATAAAGGAGAAAACCGGCAGTAAAGCCGCAGCCAACCAGAATCCCATCAGCAGAATGCTGACCAGGATCTGACTTCCCACAGGTCTGTGAAATTCAAATACACGTCCATCTGTATGGATCCGGATCAGATCCAGAATGCTTTGAATCGGGACAATGTGTGAAACTGCCACAGATACAAGGATATTGACGATCAGCGTAGTTCCAACGATCACCGGAATCACCCGTTTTGCATAAGAACACACCAGTTTTTTCGGGGAAACGCCCAGCGTCAGGAGAAGGGACAACCGCTGCTGCTGGACTTCATAGGCAGAAAGGTTCAGGACGACCAGCAAAGCGCAGCCCAGAAGAACACCAAGTACCGCCAGAATTCCGACCAGAAATGCACTTTGCGTTCCTTCCGTATAGCTTTGGCTGAGCAGATCGTAGTTGTCTGCGCTCAGAATCCCATTTCTGCGTGTGGCAATGGATGCAATGGAACGCCGCAGCGAGAAGTTATTGTCGGCAGCCAGCTTTACATTCAGGCTGCTGTATCCTTCTTTTTCCATATGGTAGCTTCCTGCGCCTTCAAACATTTTATGATAAAGAGCCGTGCTGACAAAGACCATGCCATCGTAGAAGATCCGATCTGTTGTCAGCAGTGTGTAATCTGCCGTAGATTTTACAATGCCGGCAATGGGCAGCTCGGCGGCATACGTCTGATAAACATCATTCCCGGCTTCATCCTGCCCGGTATAACGCTGGTATTGGATGCTCAGCTTATCACCGGCCGAGAAGACCGGTTCAACCGGCGTACTGCCATCCGGTTGGAAGCCCTGATAATATTCATCCGCAGCGGGATCATAATAGCAATCTCCCCACCGGATCAGAACAGAATCTCCGGACAGCAGCGCCTCCATACTGTTTTCCGGAACGTCTGCATCCTCGGCAATGCGTTCCAGTTCATCATCCGGCAGGGCGCAAACGAACGTATTCAGCGTCCCATTCGAGGCATTATGCATGAGATTCGGAACGCCCGTATAAAATCCGTTGTCCTTGACCCGGATCTCGGAGAGCATCTGGCTGCTCCGGATCTTGTCCGAAGTAATACTGTAGGTGTCGGTCAGGTTGATCGCAGCCGAAACATCTTCCACACCGGGCAATGCTGCAAGATCTCCTTTTAAAGAAAATGGCATCCCGGACGTTCCGTTCATCTTGATGGACAGACAAGCATACGGCGCATCCAGATCATACGGCAGCATGACACGCCATCCGACATAAAGGCAGCTGACTGCGATCAGCAAGACCGCACAGCCGACACCGACCTGCGGTGCAAGCGGAAGCTGCGCCAAACGGAACTTTTTGGCCTTGCTTTCCTTCTTCTGTGCTGCCTTTGGGCGGGTCAGAACAGCCGGCAGAAATGCACCCAACAGCACAGCAATCAAAAATAGTACGGCAAGCAGGATCAACGATGCAAAAGGAACCGCAAAGAACGAAAGCTGTTTTTGCAGTCCAAGCCCTATGGCGGCAGCACCACACCCAAGTGCAAAACCAAGGAAAACTGCCGCAAGACCTGCAAAAAGAGCTTCCCACAGGCACATCCGGTGTAGGTCCTGTTTTCTTGCGCCAAGGATCTGGAATGTATGCAGTGTCTGCACTCGTTTATGAAGCACGATCACAAAATACTGCGCAACGGCAAAGAAGCTGACCAGGATCGCGATCATCAGCAGGAACGTCAACGAAGAAGATACCGTATCTTCCTGCGGATAGGCATATTCATTTGCAATGAAATCCGGGTCATCCGATGCAGTACCTACGGTGTCCGCATTCAAATCGTAGAAGGTCTGAAATTTTTGCCCCGCCAGTGCAAGCGGCTCAACGACAACCGCACTGACCGTCAGGTTGCTGCCAAGATTCCAATAGACGTCATAGGCCGGAAGAACACCACACAGGGTATAGGTCTGTTCCACGATCTTACCGGAACCGGATAACGGGTCATAATCATTGTCTGCGACCTTCAGCGTGATCGTCTGCCCCAGATCATAGGAACAGCCCAACGCATCCAACAACGTTGTCGTCATAGCGATCTCATCCGGTTGTGCAGGAAAGTTTCCGCTGATCGGCACGATACGCCCCAGTTGTGCAAAGGCGCTGTCTACGGTTCCGATACCGCCCGCCAGCCCATTGTCTGCACCAAGAACGATTCCATCCTGAATTGCCGTGCTGACTTTTGCGGACGCGGGCAGATTCTCCCGCACCTGTGCAGCATCCGTGTCCGTATCCGATAATCTCAGGTATTGCCACTCGCCGTACAGTTCGCATCGGGTATCCTGCAACGCCTGGGCAGAGCTGCCAGAATAAATCGTGGCTGCTGTCAGGAACGAAAAAACCATCGTCAGCAGGATCAGCAACAGACTGGTCTGCTTTTTCCGCCCAAGCATCCCATGGAACGCCAAAATAAGAGATGGGTTTTCTTTGACTTTCATAAAACACCTTCACCTCCGCTTTTCATTCTGATCAACTGTTTCTATCCAATTAACGCAATTCCCGCTCTTTCGTTACAGCTTTCAAGAGAATTTTTTTAATTTTTCTTTTTGTTCATCAATTTTTCGGGGTACACAAACAAAAAAGAGCATCAAGTCCAACGACTCAACGCTCTTTTATTGTCCAGTCCTCCTGCACATCACTGTGCATCAACTTTGATTCCTGGCAGGGAGTTCCAGACGCAAAAGGTCATCCGATGCCGTTTTCTATGCATCGGATGACCTTTTGGGGCAGCGTTTCCGTTTAAGCCACCCTGGTCTTTCTCAGATACCCCCATGCTGCCAGTCCAACGAGCAGAACGATCTTGACCGGTGCCGATGCCAGCAGTACATCTGCCTGAAAGAAGGCATGCCCGCCTGCATAGAGAAAATCAAAGCTGATCATTTTATACAGCAATGCATTGGAAAGCCCAATGCCCCCTGCCGGAATCAGGGTGGACAGCCATTCTCCAAAGGAGCCCGGCACGACCATATAAACAATCAGCGGTGCCACCACACTGATCAGCGCCACAGACAAAGCGGTCAGGTTGTTCTTGGCCCATACGGATGCCATCAGCACAAAGGCCACCTCCGCAAAGAAGATCAGGAAGTTTGCCACCAGCATGACCCACTCCATCTGGCCAACGGTATACGGCAGCAGGCTGGTCACAGAAAACAGCCATTGCACGGAAGTTTGGGTACTTTCCCAGCCAAATAGAGCATTCGTGACCAGGATCCACACCACGCCGCAGAGCAGATACGCCGCCCCTGTGATACTAAACGCCGCCGCTAGCTTTGCCGCTGCTAGCCGCAGACCGCCGTTTTTTGTGCACAATTGGATGTCCTGCGCCCCGGTCTGTGCATCCGATGCAAACACCGGGGCCGCAATCACCGCGCACAGCAGGGTGAGCAGCAAGCTCAACAGGGTCTGGTAATCCATTGCGTCTGAACTGACCCCAAATGAATAGGTGAACGGTTTTTGTACAGCATCGAACTTTTTCTGTGCAATGGCCTGCGCCTGCTCATAGCCGGGCTTTCCGCTTTGTTCCAGCCAGATCACCGATTCCAGCCGTTTGGGGAGCTGGCTGTAAAAGTTCTGCATATCCTCTGCGGTCAGCCCCATCACGCCCGGTGCCATGCCGGTTTTCGAGTCGGCAAAGGCTTCCTTTGCGTTGTTCACAAGAGGCTGATACCGGGCAAGTTCTTTATAAAATACCTCGACCGGGATATCGTTGATGGAGCTTGCATCATACTGCCGGTACACCCGCTGATAGGCTTCCAGTGCTTCCTGCATGACATCCGGCGTGATGGTCCCGGATACCTGCTGCTCCTGCCGTTTCCGGATTGCTTTCAGACCCGTGTAACTCACTTTGTTTCCGCTGGCATCCAGTTCCGTCCAGCCGATAAAGGTCACCGGCAGATATGCCATGACCACAGCCAGCACAAGCGCAATGGCCAGCAGAATAGCTGTCATACGGGTTTTGCACACACGTTTCAATTCCAAACGATACAGGTTCATTTTGCTTCCTCCATTTCCTCTGGGAAAAGCCACAGATACAGATCTTCCAGTCTGGGCTGTGCCGGGACGCTGTCCGGCAGCTGCGGTGCATCCGCCAGATACCGCAATGTTACCGTTCCGTCCGGCTCGTTGCGCAGGTTCACTACCCGCAGCCGGTATTCCCACCGGGCAAGCTGTTCCATCGGGATATTTCCCTGCCAGACTTTTGCTTCGATCTGCTTTACCAGCCCTTCGGTGGTGTCCTGTGCAATGATTTTGCCAGCCTTCATCACGGCATTTTCGGCTGCAATGTATTCCACATCCGAAACGATATGCGTTGAAATGAGAACGATCCGTTCCTGCGCAAACTCCGACAGCAGATTGCGGAAGCGCACCCGTTCTCCGGGGTCCAGCCCTGCCGTGGGCTCATCTAGAATTAAAATTTCCGGGTCGTTGAGCAGTGCCTGTGCGATGCCTACCCGGCGCTTCATACCGCCGGAAAGCTTTATGATCTTTTTGCGGCGCACCTCAGTGAGGCTTACCCGCTCCAGCAGTGCATCGATCTGCCGGGCAGCCTCTGTGCGCGGCAGACCCTTGAGTGCCGCCATATATTCCAGATAGTCCTGCACCGTGAATTCCGGGTAAAACCCGAATTCCTGCGGCAGATACCCCAGCTTTTCCCGGTAGGCCGCACCAAGCGTCCCAATCTCCACCCCATCGCACAAAATCCGGCCACTGCTGGGCCGCAGAATGCCCGCCAGCATCCGCATTAAGGTTGTTTTGCCTGCACCATTCGCCCCCAGCAGCCCCCACACACCCGGCGTGAGAGTGATGGACACATCATCCACCGCCGTTTTATCCCGGTATCGCTTTGTAATATTCTGAATTTTCAGTTCCATGACTTGTCCCTTTCATGCTTCTGCAATATATTCTGACCGTGCGGCAAGCTGGATGCACTGCAACACCATGCAGAGCACCAGCACACCCGCCGCCAGCGGCAGACCTTTCGGCAGTTCCGATAATTGCACGAACCGCAGCAAACACATCTGCCCTGCAAACAGTGGTACAGCCCCGGTCATCATCCATTCCGGGCGCACCCAGCGCAGCAGCAGAAGCAGCTCATTGTTTGCGGTCAGGAATGGCACGGTCAGCACCGCCAGCAGTTGCCCGATGCTCCATGGCACGGCTGCCCGCACATTGAGTACCAGCACTCCCAGCAGGATTGTTTCCCCCGCCAGCAGCAGCAAAAACCGCATCACCAGCGGACGACCGATTCCTGCATATGTGGCATGTTCCAGTTCAAGCATCTTATATTGACTTGCCCGGTATAAAAACGGCAGACCGAGCAGGGCTGTCAGCATGGCAAGTGTGCTCAGACCAAACAGTGCATTGCGTAATGTCCATGCCTTCTCCCACAGGGCAAGTTCCCGACCCACACTGTACAACGCCAGTGCCGCCATTGCTTCCAGCGCCCAGACCTTCCAGCCCAGCAATTTGAACTGACAGTGCAGCAAATCACGCCAATCACTCCGTTGTTTTACGACATGTTCCGCCCGGCAGCGGCGCAGCAGCGTTTTCGGTGCGGCTGTGTCAAGCTCTGTCTCCAGTGCTCTGGACAGTTCTTTTTCAAAGGCTCGATTCATCTCCAGTCCTCCTTTTCCAATTGCATTTTCAAGGTTTTCAATGCGGCACGCAGGCGGGACTGCACTGTGCGCAGGGGCAGACCTGTGATCTGCGCGATCTCCCGCAATTTAAGCTGTTGTGCGAACCGCAGCAATACCAGTTCCCGCTGTTCCGGCTCCAGCTGGGCCGTCAACGCTCGCAGGTTTGCTTTCTCCTCTGCCGCAGCAAAGCCGCTTTCCTGATAGGCGGGTTCGCCCGGCAAGCTCTCCAGCAATACCTCCGTCCGCTCCATCGTACGGTTCAGATCGATGCAAATGTTTTTTGCGATTTTGTACAGAAAGGGACGGAATGCCCCCTGAAATCCACCACAGGAATCCAACCAGCGCACCGCTTTCAAAAAGGTTTCCTGTGCTGCATCCTGCGCCTGCTGCTCGTCCGCTGTATGCCAACGGCAATAGTTCAGAATTTGTGGATAGTACGCTGTAATCAGAGTGTCCAGCGCACCCGTATCTCCGCTCTGCACTTTCCGCAGCAATAATTCTGTCTGGATACGGTTCACCCCCTTCCTGTCTATTAAAACGTCCCATATCATCAAAATGATTTCTGTTTTTTCAAAAATTTCAAATAATTTCCTTTATTATGTTCTTATAGCTTTATTATAATAAAGAGCCTTGTGTTTTTCCTTGTCAAGAGGGCTGGCACCGTCCAGCCCTCTCTCTTTTTGCCAAAGTTTCCATTGTTTTTTCTTGCACACTGCCGAAAGTGACGTGTTCTCAAAAGTTCGCGTTTGCGCAGCGCAGCGGAGCAATGAAAGCCCCAGTGGGGCTTTTAAGCGACAGAACGGTCTTGCGTAGCAAGATGGAGGGGCTTTGCCCCGACAAGTTCCGAGTTGTTGAACTAAGCCGAGTATACCACACCATCCCGCAAAGCGCCAGCAAAACAAAAAGAACCACCGATTGAAGTCGATGGTTCTTTTCTGCGGGTGGAGGATGGTCCATCCGGGACTTCACTTCTCAAGCTCCTGCGCGTTTCCGAAGTGCTCTTGTTGGAGCACGCCTGCTCCAAACCCTGCCAGGAACGAGTACGGCAAACTGTAAGTTGTCTGCTTAGTTCATTATTTCAATCATTTGCTCAATAAACCGTTCAGCGTCTTCCATATTATAAGTTTTTTCATTGATGACAACTTTCCCTGATGATGTCGCAAATACACTGTTGATCAGCAAATCATCATCATACACATAAATAGAAAGTGTTTTGTTCCCTAAATCGGATGTAGACCCATTTGAAAATAGTGTACCTACTGTTCTCCTGTAAGTATATTTATCTAACAGAGATAGAATGGCATTCTTTTGGTCTATGGTAATATCCTGGTAATTCACAGAATCAATGTATGCCTCACCATTTTCTACTCCAATCTGGCTGTATATCATTTTCATCTGGTTGTCAGCCTCTGCAACATCTGAAAGTGATAAAGGCTTGAAATATACGATACAGCAAATTAAAAATGCAATCACAATTACTATAGGGCATAACATTTTCTTTTTCATACACAATATCTCCAAATTCCGAGTTGTTGAACTAAGCCGAGTATACCACACCATCCCACAAAGCGCCAGCAAAACAAAAAGAACCACCGACCGAAGTCGATGGTTCTTTTCCACGAGTGGACGGTACAGGACTCGAACCTGTGACCTCCTGCACGTCAAGCAGATGCTCTACCAGCTGAGCTAACCGTCCATATTCTGTTTGTGCCGCAATCAGCTTGATTATGATATCATACCGCCGGGCAAAAAGCAAGCCCTTTTTTGAAAATTCTGCAAACTTTTTGAAGCCTGGTTTGCCGGGAATGGAAAATCGGCCGCCCAGCGCACATTTTGTAAACCGCCATAAGGTGTTTCCGTTGCCCTGAACGCCGGTTTGTGGTATAATACATTGATTATAATAGGAAAGGTATCGCAGAATGAGAGTTTTGGGCATCGACCCGGGTTACGCCATTGTGGGCTGGGGCGTTTTGGACTATGCGGGCAACCGGTTTGCACCGGTGGATTTCGGGGCCGTGTGCACCGATGCCGGGGTGCCGTTTGAGCAGCGGCTGGACGAGGTCTACACCGGCATCCGGGAGGTCATTGAGCGGACACAGCCTGAGGTGCTTGCCATCGAAAAGCTGTTCTACCAGCACAACCAGACCACCGTGATCGGCGTGGCCGAGGCCCGCGGGGTCATCCTGCTGGCGGCGGCGCAGGCGGGCATCCCCATCTACGAGTACACCCCCATGCAGGTGAAACAGGCTGTTACCGGCTACGGCAAGGCCGTGAAAAAGCAGGTGCAGGAGATGACCCGCATCCTGCTGCATCTGCCCGCTGTGCCCAAGCCCGATGATACCGCCGATGCACTGGCCATGGCTATCACCTTTTGCCATACCAACGGCAACCAGCTGAACCGCTTTGCAAGAAGGGGCGTTGGGCCGATCTGAGCCCTCTCCGTCAATGCTGCGCATTGCCACCTCTCCCGAAGGGAGAGGCAATCGCGGCTTTTGGTATCAGTGGATGAGTACAGTAGCAGCTGCCCGATTCGATGCTTTGGCTCCCCCTTTGGGGGAGCTGGCGAGCGAATGCGAGACTGAGAGGGGAAGGCTGCTGGAGGAAAACTATGATTTACAGTCTATCCGGAAAAATCATCAAAAAGACCCTGAACGCTGTGGTGGTGAGCTGCGGCGGGGTGGGCTACTATGTACAGTGCCCGACCAGCGTTGCGGGCGCACTGCCCGGGGTGGGCCGGGAAGCCACCCTTTACACCGTGATGAGCGTGGCCGAAAATGACATCAGCCTGTACGGCTTTGCCACCGAGGAGCAGCAGAGCTGCTTTGAGCTGCTGACCGCCGTTTCCGGTGTGGGCCCCAAGGTGGGCCTTGCGATCCTGAGCGTCATGGAGCCTGACCGGGTGGCGCTGGCGATCTCGGCGGGCGACCACAAGGCCTTCAAGGCGGCATCCGGCGTGGGCCCCAAGCTGGCCCAGCGCATCGTGCTGGAACTGAAGGATAAGGTGGCAAAGGGCTTTGTGGATGGCATCAACCTCGAGGATGTGGGCGCGGCCACTGCCGCCCCCGCCGCACAGGGAGCCGGGCAGGCCATTGCGGCGCTGGTCTCGCTGGGGTACAGCCAGAGCGAAGCAGCCCTGGCCGTTTCCAAGATCGACGCAAGCCTTCCCGTGGAAGAGATCATCAAGCTGGCCCTGCGGGGCATGGCAGGCAGGAGGTAATCCATGCAGGACGAAACCGCGCTCTATGGCGCAAAAATGATGCAGCCCGGCTTAACGGCGGCGGACAACGAGGAAAACAGCCTTCGCCCGCAGCATCTGGAGGACTACATCGGACAGGACAAGGTCAAGCAGAACCTGAAAATCTATCTGGAAGCCGCCAAGCGGCGCGGCGAGCCTATGGATCACATCCTGCTCTATGGCCCCCCGGGCCTGGGCAAGACCACGCTGGCGGGCATCATCGCCAACGAGATGGGGGTGCAGATCCGCATCACCAGCG
>ERZ824600.4885-NODE-4885-length-11406-cov-2.406748_pt1 | contig 11406 bp, 10 predicted proteins | sample MGYA00519933_ERZ824600 | MGnify/ENA primary metagenome ERZ824600 (study PRJEB31778, sample SAMEA3449178) | human gut metagenome | biome: human gut; feature: human-associated habitat; material: faeces | place: United Kingdom | collected 2010/2012 ... | reverse complement strand
GATCTGGATTTCGATCGGCATGCCGTGGCAGTCCCAGCCCGGCACGTAGGGGACATCGTAGCCCTCAAAAAGCTTGGTCTTGTTGACGATGTCCTTGAGAATCTTGTTTAAGGCATGGCCGAGGTGAATTTCACCGTTGGCATACGGCGGGCCGTCATGCAGGACGAACGCACCCTTGTCGGTGCAGTTCTCGATCATGGCTTCACAGGCTTTGGTTTCTTCCCACTGCTTGAGCTGCTGGGGCTCGCGCTGGGCAAGATTGGCCTTCATGGGGAAGGCGGTCTTGGGCAAATTCAGGTTTTTTTTATAGTCGCTCATGCTGGCTCCTCAGGCAATGTAAAAAGCGCCTAAGTTTCGGCAAATACGTTTGTAAAGTCAAGGAAAGGGCAGCAGGAAAGGCCGCTATGACGCGCTTTTCCGCCGGAAAAAGCGGCCGCCGGCACGAGGGCTGACCGGCGCATGTGGGAGCGGGCTTTTTCGGGTGGGCCAAAGGCCCCGCAGGCGGCATGGAGGGCCTGGCGGAAAGGGCGTCGGACGGCGGGCAGGGCGCACGGTGCATCGACGGCGGCCCTTCCGCCTTTGCCGGATGACGAAAAGGGCTTTCCCGCGGGAAAGCCCTTTGCTGTCGTTGCGGATCAGAACAGGGGTTTCTGCCCTTCGATGGCCTCGGCCACCTCGCGCAGGGCCGCCAGGCTCTCCTGGGCCTGCTCGGGGGTGAGGCTGTGCAGGGCGAAGCCCGCGTGGACGATGACATAATCACCGACCTTGGGCGGCTCGGGCAGCAGGAGCATGGAAGCGGTAAGATAGGTCTGGCTTTCGCCCACACGCACGCGGGCCATGCCCTGTTCCTGGAGTTCGACCACCTGGGCCGGAATGGCAAGACACATGACTCTTCCTCGATGGTTAACAGGTACTGTCGGGATCGTTCCCGGCGTATTGGCGGGACAGGCGCAGGATCTCCTTGCGGACCTCGTCCAGATAGGCGGGGAAGCGCTCCTGCACGACGGGCGAAAGTTCCATGCTCCAGGAGGTGTAGTCCGCGGGCTCCATGCCCATGACGGTGAGGTTGGGGCGGGAGCCGTGGAGCATCTCGGCCATGCGCAGGGAATCCAGCAGGTCGATGTCGTGGATGGAGAGGCGCTGCTTCTCGTTGTCCACCAGCTGGTTCTCGGTCAGATGATAGACCGTGCCGGGCCCGGCATGGCCGTGGACGATGTCCAGGATGAGCACATGGGCAAAGCCCTTGAACAGATAGAAGACATCCTGGGTGAAGGTGCCCGCTTCCATGATGGTGACGTTTTCGGGCCAGGATTCCCCGGCCAGGGTCTGGGCGGCGTGGACGCCGACACCGTCGTCGGTGAGGAGCAGGTTGCCGATACCCATGACAAGCACTTTGTCCATACTATCCTCGGTACAGGAGTTGCGCCCGCTGGGGGCGGGATGTGGTGTCCGCCGTGCCCTGTGCCGCATGGCACCGGCCGTGCAGGCGCGGATGCTCCGGCAGGGACGGATCACGGACAGGCGACAGCATAACAGCCCGGAGGAGCAGCCGCAAGGGGAGGGCGGGGAAGGGAAGGAAACGCGGCGGGCAGGTATGCCGGCGGGAAGAGGGCCGGAGCACGGGCACGAAAAAGGGCGGGGTCACCCCCGCCCTTTCGGTTTGTGTGGTCTGCGTAGGCCTAATGCTCGTCGTCGTCACCGAAGAGCCAGGGGCCCTTCTTGGGGAACAGCACGGTGTTCCAGTAGAGGACGTAGACGGGCAGGGTCACGAACATCATGACGTAGGCCCAGTTCTTGGTGTAGAGGAAGTAGTCGTAAAAGGTATGGAATTCCATGATTTTCCTCCTGTCCTAGTGGGCGTCCTTGAAGTCGGGGTGTTCGTACAGCACCGGCATGTGATAGACGATGAAGCGGTACACGGTCACGATCAGGGTCACCACGAAGATGGAGATGCACACTTCCCAGATGCTGGGGAAGTAGCGCTCGTCAGCGGGCAGGGCATAGTTGAAGGCGATCATGGACACGTTGAAACGGTTCAGGACGATACCCAGCACGGCGTTGGCGGAAGCGAAGCGGCAGAGCTTGATGTTGCGGTCGCGAGAGCCCTTGGCATACAGCAGAGCGGGCGTCAGCACGAAGAACAGCATTTCCACCAGCCACCACAGACCGTAACCGGTGCAGAGGTAAGGCAGGTTGGCCTGGACCAGCATGTCGATGAGCTTCAGCATGAAGTAGCCGAAGAGGATGAAGGCACCGGCCTTGGAGAAGCTGAAGACCACTTCGTCAGCTTCGCGCAGGTGGGTCTCGTCCATGTAGTGGTGCACGCCCTTGTGGGCCCACATGCCTTCAAAGATGACCATGGAGCAACCGGCAGCCATGGAGCTGACGAAGAAGAACATGGGCATGAAGGGGGAGTACCACAGCGGATGCAGCTTGCCGGGGGCGATCAGGTAGAGGGCGCCCAGCGAGGACTGGTGCAGGGTGGACAGGCACACGCCGAAGATGGTCAGGATGATGGTGCAGCGCACCACGACCTTGCGCCACTTCTTGAGGAAGGGGAACTTGCAGGACAGCCATTCCATGGGAGCCACCGAGAATTCGATGAACAGCACGGTCAGGTAGGTAGCCACGCACAGACCCACTTCGAACAGAACGGAGGTGGTGCCGGGGAAGAAGAACATGTAGGGCAGACGCAGCGGGTGACCAAGGTCATACAGCAGGGCGAACACCACGAAGGCGTAGCCCAGGAAGGCGGTGGTCACGGCGGGGCGCACGGCCGAATGGAAGTGCTTCATGCCCATGACGTAGCAGGCCACGGTGGTGAAGTAACCACCGGCGGCCAGACACACGCCGCAGAGCAGGTCGAAGCCGATCCACATGCCCCAGGGCATGGTATCGGACAGGTTGGTGATGGAGCCGATACCCTGGGTGAAGCGGATGAAGGTCAGTACGAAGCCCACGACCAGGATGACCGCGGTGATCATGTTGCCGGGGCGACGCAGGGAAAACTCACCAAGGTTGAACAGTTTGTCCTTGGTGGGGATCACGATTTGGTGCTGGGACATTTACTTATCCTCCCCGTGCTTGCAGCCGCAGCAGCCGTCGCAGCCGTTTTGAGCTTCACGGGCCTTGAGGGCCTGGATCATGGCCTTGCGGGCCTCATCGGCGGCCACAGGACCCTGATTCTGCTCGATGCTGCGCACAGCGGCGTCCATGGCGGCCGTCACATCTTCCTTGGCGGTCTGGACGGTCTTTTCCTGGGCGGCCTTGCTCATGGCCTCACGACGCTTGGTCATGCCGTAGGCGCCACCGAAGAGGATGGGCCAGAAGGCGATGATCATGGGCACGGCACCCAGGGCGCCGTAGGTCAGTTCACCCATGGGACGGTTGCCCAGGTGGGTGTCCAGGCCCAGTTCCTTGAAGGTATGGCCGGCGTCGGCCGTACCGGCGGCCTTGATGGCCGACGGGGTGGGCTTGGGAGCCAGGACCATCCAGGCGGTACCGCCGGCGTCCCATTCACCATAGATGTAGTCCACATACTTGCCGGGGTTCTCGGCGATGCGCTTGCGGGCGATCTTGATGAGGTCGGAACGGCGACCGAAGGTCAGGGCGTCCATGGGGCAGGCTTCCACACAGCCGGGCAGCTTGCCTTCCTTCAGGCGGGGTTCGCAGAAGGTGCACTTCTGGACCAACGGGTCCCAGGCCTCGTCGTATTCGAAGCCGGGCACATAGAAGGGACAGGCGATCATGCAGTAACGGCAACCCACGCACTGGGTACCGTCGTAGGTCACGCTGCCGTCGGGCTGCTTCTGGAAGCATTTGGCGAAACAGGCGGAGGCACAGGCCGGGTCGTTGCAGTGGAAGCACTGCAGCTTGCGGAACACGGGCTTGCCGCCCACTTCGTATTTGTTGACCACCGTCCAGGCATCGGCGGAGGTGCGACGATGCTTGTCACAGACGGAAAGGTCGGTGAAGGGCTTTTCGGGCTTGGGCAGGTTGTTGACCTTGTTGCAAGCCTCTTCGCAGCTGCGGCAGCCGATGCAGCGGGTGGTATCGTGCAGGACGCCGTAGCTGTCTTCATAGTAAGGGAACATATGGGTGCCGCCGGCCTTGGCCACTTGTGCCGTGCCCAATGCGGAAGCGACGCCAGCGCTGCCCAGGATGGTCAGAAATTTTCTACGATTCATAATCGTACTCTCCAGCTAGTTGGCGTTCTCGGTCGCACGCGGCTTGTGGCAGGACGCGCAGGACGTATCGAGGGGACGGGCAACGTCCATGCCGTCATGGCAACCCATGCACTGCAGATGATACGCGGCCTTCAGCGTGGGACGCTCGGGCACGCGGGGATCGATCTTGGCGGAGTGGCAGCTGCCGCACTTGGGCGGAGTGGCCGACAGGGGGCTGCGATGGTGGCAGGTGGCGCACAGGATCTCGGGTTCGCTGTGGAACGCCTTGGCCAGATTGTCGCCTTCAATGCGCTTCATGAGCGAAGAGACGTGACGACGATGGTTGAAGAGGTTGGGCTCGAACTTGTCGGACAGGCTGCCGATCTCCACCTTGTAGGGGCAGGCTTCGGGGGCCAGGTAGTCCACGGGCTTGCGTTCGGCGATGGTGGCTTCGGCCAGGGCGACGCGGTCCTCGGCGGACAGCTTGCCGGCCACGCCCAGCTGGTACTGTTCGGGGGTCATCTTGGAGGTGACCACGTGGCAGACGCCACACCACTTGTCGTCACGCTTGGGAGTGACGATCTCGTGGCAGCCGGCGCATTCGCGGCGTTCCTTGTACTGTTCTTCGTGGCAGCTCACACAGCTCTTGGGCGTGACGCCATCCTTGCGCGGGGCGATCTTGGTGGCGTGCATGGCGCGCTCAAGGTTGATGAAGTTGCCCTCGGCTTTGCCTTCCACGGTATGACAGGTGCTACAGGCCACCATGTCGCCCGTGTGATGGCAGGCCGCGCAATCGTCGATCTTGTCGACGTGAGCCTGATGGTTGAATGTCACCGGCGTCATGCTGGCGCCCTTGGGATTGGGCTTTTCGCTGACCGGAAAGAGAACCGTGGCATTAGGCATTTCCGCGTCGGATTCTTCCAGACCCACCGCCACAGCGCGGTTGGCTTCGGGAAGCATCAGACAGGCCACGCCGGCCAAGGCAATCACCGCCGCCAAAAGCAGTGCTTTACCGTTCCTCATGTGCTCGTCCTTTTGAAACAGACTTTTCCCCATTCTCCCGCAGCGTGGAGCCGCGGGCGTCCTCCGGCTCTCATGAGCCAAACACACCAATAATGTGTGGCAAGTTACCGCAGGCACAAGGCCACGTCAAGGGGAGGTCGCGGGCTGAAAAGCTTACTTGTACGGTGGTATTGGGGCATCCGGAGCGGAGAAAAAGGGGGCCGCAGCGGGAAAAATCCTTGCGGCTGGCCCTGTTTCGGGAACGGATCAGGCAAAGGAGGAGGTGCCGGCGGGGATGGGGGAGCGGGCAGGATGTCAAGAAATATTTTGAGAAATCTTCTGTGACACGCGCCAAAAAGGGGAGGCTCCGGGGCCCGGGCCGCGGTCCCTGTGGGGAAAGGAGTGCCGTACGGACAGAAAAAAAGCACCATGCCGTGGCCGTGCCGGGCATGATGCCGTGGGTCGTCTGCCGGTCGCGGAGCAGGGCCGCGTGTGCGCCTGCCCGGTTCAGCAGGCCTGCCGGGCGGCCGCCAGCAGCCCGTCCAGATCCTGCGGGGCGAAGAAACGGGCCTCGCCGCGGGCCCGGAACCAGGTGCGCTGGCGTTTGGCATAGGCGCGGGTGTTGTGCAGCCAGAGGCGGCGGCATTCCTCCAGGGAAAGTTCGCCGCGCAGATGGGCCAGCACTTCGGCGCAGCCGATGCCGGACCAGCCGGGGGCCGCGGCATCGTCGCAGCGCTGCCGGGCGGCGCGGGCCTCGTCCAGGGCCCCCTGTTCCAGCATCAGGTCGATACGGCGGGCCAGGCGGGGCGTCAGGGCATCCAGTTCCATGTCCAGCACCAGCAGCGGCCCGGCGCAGGGCGGTTCGGGCATGCCGTGCTCGTGCCACCAGCTGAAGGTGTGCCCGGTGCCGGCCAGCACTTCCAGGGCACGCACGATGCGCTGGCGGTCATTGGGATGGATGCGGGCCGCATAGGCGGGATCGCTGGCGGCCAGTTCGGCATGGAGGGCCGCCGGGCCTTCCTCGGCCAGCCGGGCCGTGAGGGCGGCGGTGATGGCCGGATCGATGGCCGGTATCTCGGCGATGCCGTGCAGCAGGCCCTGGAAATACAGACCGGTACCGCCCACCAGCAGGGGCACATGGCCCCGGGCCAGCACGGCCTTTGCTTCGGCCACGGCCTGGTCGGCCCAGCGGCCGGCGCTGATCTTCTGTTCCGTGGGCAAAAAGCCGTACAGGTGGTGCGGGCAGCAGGCCCGCTCTTCGGGCGAGGGCTGGGCCGTGATGAGTGGGAAGTCGCTGTAGACCTGGCGGGAGTCGGCGTTGATGACCTCTCCCTTCAGGGCTTCGGCCAGGGCCAGGGCCGCGGCGGTCTTGCCGCAGCCCGTGGGGCCGGCCAGACAGATGACGGGCAGGGGCGCGGCCATCTTATTTGTTGACGCGGAAGCCGCCGTAGGGAGCGGACAGGCAGGGAGTGGCCTGGCGCACTTCGCCGCGCTGGTATTTTTCCATCAGGCGCAGGCGCACGTTCTCGGGCACCAGGCCCACGATGTCGGCGCCGTGGCTGGCCGCGGCCTTGACGATGGTGGAGCTGATGAACAGCCACTGGTAGTCGGTCATCAGGAACACGGTCTGGATGTCGCGCTGCAGGCGGCGGTTCATGAGGGCCAGCTGGAATTCGTATTCGAAGTCCGAGACGGCGCGCAGGCCGCGCAGGATGGCACAGGCCCCGCGTTTGGCCGCATATTCCACGGTCAGGCCGGTGAAGGGTTCCACCAGGATGCGGTCGTCGTCGCCCACGGCCTCGCGGGCCATGGCCACGCGCTCTTCCTGGGAGAAGAGGGGGAACTTGGGCGTATTGTCGGCCACGGCCACCACGATCTGGTCGAAGACGGCCAGGCCGCGGCGGATGAGGGCCAGGTGCCCGTTGGTCAGGGGATCGAAGGTGCCGGGATAGAGTGCCAGTTTCATGCGAGTGTCCATATCAGTATGCGGGTTTGACCAAAATGGCGTTCCACCAGCAGTTCCAGACTGTCGGGAGCGGCCACGGCGGCGTCTTTTTCGATCTCGGCGCAGATGAGGGCGCCGGGCGCCAGCCAGTTGCGTTTGAGCAGGCCCTGCAGCGTGGAGTTGAGCAGGTTCTTGCGGTAGGGCGGATCCAGGAAGACCAGGTCGAAGCAGCCCATGGGCGTGTTGTTGAGGGTCTTGCGCACGTCGTCGCGGATCAGGCGCACGCAGTCCTCCACGCCCAGCTGGCGGATGTTGTCGGCCAGGCAGCGGGCGGCCACGGCGGAGTTCTCCACCAGCACGGCCAGCTCCGCGCCGCGGCTCACGGCTTCGAAGGCCAGGCTGCCGCTGCCGGCGAAAAGGTCGAGCACGCGCGCCCCCTCCCAGACCACGCCCCGCGAGGTGAGCATGGAGAACAGGGATTCGCGCGTTTTGCCCATGGCCGGGCGGTAGCCTTCGCCCTCCACGGTCTTGATGCGTCTGCCGCCCAGTCTGCCGGAAATGATGCGCATGGTTTTTCCTGTATTTTCTGTGCCGTGGATGAACGGCGGTTGGCTGTACAAAGGGTGCCCTCAGGGCAGGGAAAAGACTTTTACCTGTGGGGCGGCCCTTCCGTCAATGGGCGGCCGGGGCATCCCGCAAAGCGCGGAAGGGCGCGGCCCCAAGGCCGCGCCCCGTAAGACGGTCACATGCGGGAAAGGAGACGGGTCAGGGCGTAGTCCATCTTGGCCAGGGCGTCCTGCAGTTCGGTCTGCTGGACCCAGGGGCTCTGCTCCACGTCGGCCAGCTTGTAGAGGCCGTCGGCATTCGCCTGAAGACCTTTCAGCTTCAGCGGGAAGACCATCGGCGGATTGTCGAGATCCAGCAGCGTGAGGTTGCGCAGCTGGTCGGGTGTCTGATACACGAGGTTGAGATCGGCATATTCCTCTCCGTCGGGACCGACAAATTTCTCTATCACGAATTTGCTGCCGATAGGAGTCTTTTTTTCGATGGCATTGGGAAGCTCGTAGGGCTCCACGCCCAAGGCTGCCGTTACACTTGCGATGTTGCTGTCGTGGCCCACCAGGAAGGAGAACTTGCGGTCGGGCGAAGCGAGTTCGTCGCTCATATATTGCAGCAACGGATGCGCCACATTGGCGGCTACAATCGGGGCTGTGAAAAGCACGTCGCCATACACGTCTTTGATCTTGGCAATCTGAGCCCATTGTTCTCTTGAAAGCTTCTTGCCGAAGCCTGCAGCTACGGTGTCAGGCTCCTCATAATACTGGAGTATCAAGGCATCGCTGGCTGAATTGGCATCCTTAAGCGAACCCTTCATCTTCGGCTCATCGTCGCGTTTGAAGATAAGCTGGGTATGGTAGTTGTCGAACGCCTTGATTTTTCCACTTTTGGCAGCAGGTGAATCTTTTAGGTCGAGCACCTCTGCAATAAGTTCATAATTGGGCTTAAGGGCTTCATTTATCCCGACGATACCTTTGTCGCCACCCATGGCATTGATCTGCTCAAGTGCGAGGGCCTCAAATTCCGGTCCGGTTTTTGTAAGCTTCGGACAGAAGAGGGGATCCATCTTGCTGGGGGAGAAGCGATGGTTCACGTCAAGATTTGCTACGGGCATGAAGCCGGAGGTGAAATACTGGCCGGTGGCTATGCAGCGCTGCATGGAGTTGGTGAGTATGTTCACCTCGTCTTGTGTGGGGACGTAATTCTCAGGAAAGAGGCCTGCATCAACGAGCCATTTGCGGAAGTATTGCCCCATCATGGTTTCAAGAGCGCCGCCACGAGAGGTCAGTTCAGATGAGCCGGAGCTCCAGTTGGTCCATTGATGGTTGGTCATGTTGGAGAGGTCGGAACCGTTGCTCGAGAGTGGTGCGCGGATGTTGTGGCGGCTCAGCACGACCGCTTCCTTGAGCTTGTATTGAAGTCGTCGCTGCGCCAGGCTTGACCGAAGCAGACAGCAACCGCTGAGAGGAGGATAAGGAGAGTGGCAATGGCGCGGAGATTCATCTTGGAGTCAAACCGCCCTGTGGTTAGAGTAGAGTTTCTCATAAAAAACGTCTGATTTAAGTCTGTTAATGTAAAGGTTGGTCAATGCGAAATCACATTTCGCGTCTGCTCCTTATATTAACAAATCAGACCCCTTTTTGGATTATTGAAATTATAGAATATGAGACTACTGCGCCAATCACTTGAATTCATCATCTTTGAGGACATACAGTCTCTGTTGACATGAATTTTACTCACCGCATAGCGTGCGTGCGCGCCCCGATTCTCTCAAAAATCCCCTCTTTTTGTGATTGTCTCCAAGCTTCAGCTTGACGTTTCGCCGACTCGCCGGGAGATGTCGGTGCCGGCAGGGGTCTGGAACATGCGGAGTCCGAACTCTCCCACAGTGGCATAGACATCGTCGAAGATGTCGCTCACGATGGCCTCATAAGCTTTCCAGTCGGTGATGTCGACAAAGAAATAGAGCTCCAGGGGAAGTCCGGCGTTGGTGGGAGCAAGCTGGCGCACCATAGTCATGGCATAGCCGGGATGGTCGGGTGAAGTGGTCTCCACCACATGCTCATGATTGGTGAGATAATGCTCGAGATATCGGCGCAGTAGCTTCAGATTCACCTCACGGCTCCCCAGGTGTTTATCTTCAACCTTCCCTTCGGCATGAAGCGCCGCAATCTCCTCTTCAGCCATCCTGCGGATGGTGTTGACATCGATGTAGATGGCGCGGCTCACACGCCGTGCCTCCGATTCACGCATAGGATTATAGTTGCGGAATGAGCCCTTCATCAACACATAAGGGGGAACGGTCGACACTGAGTTGTCCCAGTTCCTGACCTTTACGGCCGAAAGCGTGATTTCCAACACCTCGCCGTTCACGTCATGATTGGGGTCTTCTATCCAGTCGCCACGCTGCAGCATTTTGTTGGCTGTGAGCTGTATAGAGGCCACAAGGCCGAGTATGGCATCCTGAAACACCAGCATCAGCACTGCCGCAGATGCGCCAAGTGCACCAAGGATCATGAAAGGTGTCTTGCCGATTATCACGCTGATTGTGATGATGGCACACACAGCGACAGTGATGATCTTAAACATCTGAAAGACACCCTTCACAGCATACATCTTGAGATTCTCCCTTACGAGGAAAGCGTCGTGGAGATTGTCAAGAAATATGATGATGATGTAGCATAGCGCCCAGACGATGTAAATGTAGGTGATGCTTGATATCCAGCTTATCTCATGATTCTGATGGCGGAAGAAGGCAGGCAGCATCCAATTGATGATGAGCGCGGGGGCAAGCTGGGAGAGGGCGCGAATCATCCGGCTGTTGATAAGGTCGTCATCCCAATGTGTGGGAGTCTGAACCACAAATCTCTCGAATACATTGAGAATGCCCTTCACCACATAATATCCCACCACAGCACTCAACGCAATGCCGGCAATTAGAATTATTTCGATTACCTTGTCGCTATGAGCGCCGGTGATGTTGTGCGATAGAAAGTCGGTGATGGCTTTAAACATGCTTCGATATTTTTAGGCTGAAAAGTGAATTTGAAAAATCAGTTATATCTCTCCTCTCAGTTCTTCTCTTCTCTTCTCTCTTCTCTCTTCCCTTTTCTCTCTTACCTCTTCTCTCTTGTCTCTTCTCTCTTCTCTCCTCAGATATCGTAGAAGCAGTCGAGGAGAGGGCGGCGGTAGACTTTGCTGATGCGGATGTCGGCGATTTTGTCGTAGGGAGGGAGAAGCCGGCATTCGTTGCCGGAGATCATGGCGATATAGGAGACGTTGACGATGTAGGCCTTGTGGGTGCGCACAAACTGCGGGCCGTAGTTGAGGATAGTCTCGGCGGTGGTGTTGCGCCGCAACAGGAAATGCTGGAGCGTGGAGAGCACCACCTCCCAGATTTTCCGCTCATTGTCGTAGCGGAAGAAGATGATGTCGCGGGGGAAGAGGATCATGCGGTCGTTGGTAAGAGTGGTGATGGAGAGCCCCGAGGGGGCAGCGAGGGCGCGCGAGCGCGCCAGGGCTATCTCATCAGACTGTGACCGGCGGCTGTCGCGACACTCTATCTGGTAGCGGCTCATGATGAGCCGCATCTCCTCCGGGTCGAAGGGCTTCAGCAGGAAGTCGAAGGCCTCCATGCGGAGCGCCTGCATGAGATATTTCATGTAGGCGGTGTAGAAGACAATCTTCATGCCGGGATGGCCGAGGGTCTTCAGGCTGCGCATCACGTTGAGCGCC
>ERZ824600.4884-NODE-4884-length-11406-cov-3.125540_pt1 | contig 11406 bp, 10 predicted proteins | sample MGYA00519933_ERZ824600 | MGnify/ENA primary metagenome ERZ824600 (study PRJEB31778, sample SAMEA3449178) | human gut metagenome | biome: human gut; feature: human-associated habitat; material: faeces | place: United Kingdom | collected 2010/2012 ... | reverse complement strand
GCAAGCGCGGCAAAGTGTTTTACGGTTGCGAGGGTTGGCCCAAGTGCGATTTCGTTTCGTGGGATATACCTACGGGCAAACTTTGCCCCGAGTGCGGACAACCCCTTGTGTACCACGAGTATCGCGGCAAAAAGTCGATACAGTGTTCCTCGCGTACGTGCAGTTACACCGAGGCAATGCCCGACGAGAAGCCGAGCGAACAACCGACCGACGAGCCGAAACAATAGCGAGAATATACGCCGCAAGGCAAAAGCGTTGCGGCAAGACAAATACAGCAAAAATTATGGAGGATTTTATGTCCGAAGTTTATTCCGATTCCTTTAAGGGTACGACCATATGCGCCGTCAAGCGTAACGGTCACATTGCCGTAGCAGGCGACGGACAAGTCACCGCAGGCGAAAGCGTAATTATGAAGGGCAACGCCGTCAAGGTGCGCCGCATTTACGACGGCAAGGTTGTCATCGGCTTTGCAGGCACCGTTGCCGATGCATTTACCCTCGAGGAAAAATTTGAAGAAATGTTGCAAAAGTTTAGCGGCAATTTGTTGCGTTCCGCAGTGGAAGTGGCGCAACTGTGGCGTCGCGACAACGTAATGCGCAAGCTGGAAGCAATGATGATTGTGTGCGACAAGGAGTCCGTGTACATACTTTCCGGTACGGGCGACGTAATCGAACCCGACGACGGAGTGTGCGCTATCGGTAGCGGTGGCAACTACGCACTGTCGGCGGCAAAGGCGTTGATACGCAACACCGATTTGTCGGCGGCGGAAATCGCACGCAAAGCGTTGGAAATCGCTAGCGAAATTTGCGTGTTTACAAACGACCACATCGTGGTAGAGGAGGCGTAAAAGATGACTCCCAAACAAATAGTTACGGAACTCGACCGCTACATCGCCACGGCCGTCGAAATCCGGAAAAACAAGGGACTGACCCCGGAACAGGCACGGGAATGGCTGAAGGACACCTGCGTGTTCTCCGCGGCGATGGTCTGCGCCGGCGACGCCCACGGCTACGCCTCCTGCGGCGGCAATCCGAACGGCTACGCGCACAACACCGCCCAGAAAACCAAACCCGCCCTCCAGCTGTTCAAAGTAGCGCCGGGCAACCGGATCGCCTCCAGCTTCTTCATCATGCAGATGCCCGATCCGAAATGGGGATACAACGGAGTGTTCTTCTATGCGGACTGCGGACTGAACATCTCTCCGGACGCGGACCAGCTTGCGGAAATCGCCATTCAGACGGCGAAACGGTTCCGGATGTACACGGGAGCCGATCCGAAAGTTGCCATGATCTCCTGCTCCACCAACGGTTCGGCACACGATCCGATCATCGAGAAAGTGGTTCAGGCGACCGCGAAGGCCAAAGCGCTTGCCCCGGATCTGCTGATCGACGGCGAAATGCAGTTTGACGCGGCGATCATCCCGGAAATCGGACAGAAGAAATTTGCCGGTTCCCCGGTTGCCGGACACGCCAACGTGCTGGTCTTCCCGGATCTGAACTGCGGAAACTCGATCTACAAAGCGACGGAGCGCCTTGCCGGAGCCACCGCCATCGGACCGATCTGCAACGGACTGCGCAAACCGTTTGTCGACGGAAGCCGTGGATGCTCGATCGACGACATTGTCGACATGGCCGCCGTCTGCGCCGTCACCGAATGGGAATAAATCACCAGCTTCCATGAACTTTCATGGAACGAGCGATTCATTTCCGGTGTCAAAGTGGATCAAAGCACCGCCGGACGACGACTGTTCCGCCGTCCGGCGCCAATTCTCAACCAGCATCATTCACAGGAAAGGACATCTCTATGAGAAAAGCACTGATTGCCGCCCTTCTTCTCTGCGGAGCGCTTGTCACCTTTGCAGCGCCTGCCCAGTGGACGGAGAACTTCCAGACCGCGGTCGCCTCCTCCAAACAGCAGAAGAAACCCATTCTGATGCTCTTCACCGGTTCCGACTGGTGCAAATTCTGCATCATGATGGAAAAAGACGCCTTCGGGAAACCGGAGTTTGAACAGTTTCTTTCGAAAAACTTCATCCTGTTCAAAGCGGACTTTCCGAGAGGTAAAAAACTTCAGCCGGGCATTGTCCAGCAGAACAACGCTCTGGCCCGGAAATACAACGTGGAAGGCTTCCCGACCGTGCTGATTGTTTCCGCGGACGGAAAAGTTCTTGCCCAGACCGGCTACCTCCGCAACAGCGGCGTCAAGGAATACACCCGCCACTACGAAGACATCCTGAAGAAACTCAAAAAATAACCCCATACCCACCCCCAAAAGAGCGGGAATGATTCCTGCTCTTTTGTTACGGAAAAATGCGACAGCATTTTTCCGGGTCAAGGACAGAGTGTCCTTGTCGCGGTCCAGCGGCGAGACGCTGGGCGTGCGGAGCACGAAACAAAATACCTGCCTCCCCCATATACACTCTCCCTCTCCCCCTCCCCTTCTCTTTCTCCTTTTCCCCCCCCGAACCATCACTCGGAACGGAGAACTTCAATCGGGTTCTGCTGAGCGGCCTTCCACGCGGGATAAGTTCCGAAGAGAACCCCGATGACGGCGCTGATGAGAAGAGCCAGCAGAATAAACCAGAGGGAGAACGAGGTCGGCATCCCGGCATAATGAGTGACCCCCAACGCGATCACGATGCCGAGAGCGACACCGGTTCCGCCGCCGATGGACGTGAGGAAAATCGTCTCGAACAGGAATTGCCGAATAATATCCGCCTTCTGAGCGCCGAGGGCACGGCGGGTACCGATCTCCTTGCGGCGTTCATACACATTTGCGAGCATGATATTCATAATCCCGATTCCGCCGACGAGGAGGGAGATTCCGGCGATGGAACTCATGACGATCGTAAAGATATTCTGCGTCTGCTCCTGCTGCTTGAGGAGATCGAGCGGGACAAGCATGGTCCAGTCCTTGGTGTCCGCATGACGTTTTGCCATGTAGGAGGAGATCCGCTTTGAAGTAAAATCAATATAACTGACATCGCGGACACGAATGATGAACGTATCGAAATCGACATCTTCGACACTGGGATTTCGATTGCTGGTCTCATACGCCTTCTTTCCGAAGATGGAATCGGACGCCATGATCGTGATAAAGATGCAGTCGTTCGGACTTCCGATCCCGGGGATATGGGTTCCATGCAGATTTTCCACGATTCCGACGATGCGGAAAATATCCCGTTCCACCATGATCGTGCTTCCGATGACATTTTGCTCTCCAAGCGAAAAGAGCAGCCTTTTCACGTTGGACCCGATCACACAGTTGTTTGTGATTCCATCAATGGTGGAGAGCCATCGGCCCTGGACGAGACGGGATCGGCTGAACTCCATGAAATCTATGGAGACACCGACCAGCGAAAGATCGAGGCGTTTCATCCCGCTGAGGATTTTTTTTCTGGAGTTTCTGGCGACCGACACCTCCTCCACATTGTCCATTTTCCGGATATGATCGAGATCGGCCACCGTGATACCGTATCGCTCCATCATGCTGTTTCCGGAGGAGTCGGAGACATCCTTTCCGGAAGTCGGCGGCTTGCGGGTTGAAACAATAATCTTGTCCGTCCCCATCGCTTCGATCTGGGCGAGAGCCTGGATTTTAGCGCCTTCGGAAATTGCCAGCATCGCGATCACGCTTCCGACGCCGAAAATGATTCCGAGCGAAGTCAGGATCGACCGGACCTTGTGCAGCATCAGATTGTGAAAGGAGAGCCAGAGCTGATCGTGCAGTTTCATGACTGGAACTCCTGCGTGTTCCCCGCGATGTTGTCGATGATTTTCCAGACCGTTCCGTTGCGGAGGTAGATCACGCGGTCGTAATGCGATTCATAATACGGATTATGGGTCACCATGACAATTGTCGTTCCGGCGTCGTGCAGTTCATGAAAAAGATTCATGATTTCCGCGCCGGTTTTTTCATCGAGATTTCCTGTGGGCTCGTCGGCAAGAATGAAGGTCGGATTGTTGACAAGGGAACGGGCGACGGCGACACGCTGGCACTCCCCTCCCGACAGCTGCGTCGGCCGGTGATTCAGCCGATGCGCCAGCTTCACCCGTTCCGCCATGTACGCCGAAACCTCATGTCTCTTCTTTGCCGGCACCTCCGCATAGAGCATCGGCACCTCAATATTCTCCTGCACCGTAAGATGCGGGAACAGATTGAACGCCTGAAACACAAACCCGATCTTCACATTGCGGACCCGGGTAAGCTCATAATCGCTCATTTCCGCGACATTGAGCCCATCCAGACGATATTCTCCCCCCGTCGGCTTGTCGAGGAGCCCGAGAATATTCAGCATCGTGGACTTTCCCGATCCGGACGATCCCATGATCCCGATGAACTCCCCCCTCCAGACATCGTAGTTCACCCCTTTGAGCACGGGGACCGCCACCGTTTCCGTAAAATACGTCTTGCGGATATCGGCAAGATGCAGGGCCTCTTTTCGTTCCTGAGAGCCGGACATGCGAACACTCCTTCCCCGTCACATCTTGCGGCCGCCCTGGAACGGACGGTAAAGATACACGTCGTCCCCTTCGGAAAGCCCCTCGGTAATCTGGACATAGTTGTTGTTGGCCTGTCCGATCTTGACAAACACCTTTTCCGGACCCGACAACGCCTTGCGGTAGACCAGCAGTTTCCCGTTCTCCTCGAACACCGCTTCGATCGGAATGAAGAGCACATCATGCAGGATGCGCGAAACGACCTCCACCTGCACACTCATTCCGCTGACGATCCGGGAATCCCGTTCGGAGAAATCCACGATCGTCCGGTAGATTTTCGGACTGTTCTGATCCCACGGAATCAGATTCACCGGCAGCTGCGCGATCCGGTCGATCTGTCCCTTCATCTTGATGGTCTGAATCGAATCCGGCGTGATGATCACCGAATCGCCGACCGACACCTTCGAGCGGTACTGTTCCGGCAGATTCACATCCACGATCATCTTGCTCATATCGGGAATCGTGATGATGACCTGTTTGCGCCGGGCGTCCATTCCGACCTTCACCTCGGGATTTCCCCAGCGGCGGTCGGGGTCGCCATACATGACAATGCCCGACACCGGCGCCCGGAGCGTCATCATCGGAAGATAGGGCTGATGATTCTTGAGGTCCCGTTCCAGCTTCCGGATTTGCGTCTCATGCTGAAAGATCTGCTTCTTCTTCTGAGCTAGCGACGCCTCCGTCCGCACTTTGGTCTTCTTCAGATTCAGCTTCGCCTGAGCGAGCTTGTTGCGCAGTTCCTTGAGCTTGTTCGGCTGGGTGTAGCGCTTGAAGATCTTGCGTTCCAGAATGGCGCTGTTGTATTTGGTTTTGGCGCTGTCGCGCTTCTGTTCGGCGGTTTCGATGCTCTGCTGGGCCTTCTCCTCCTCCGCGGCGTCGGAATAGACGGTGGTGGAGACTTCGCTTTCGAGAGCCGCCAGCTCGTCTTCGGCGTCATCCAGAGCTTTTTTCGCCTCATCGACCTTGAGTTTCTGCTCATCGCGATCGCGGGGACCTTCCAGACGCCAGTATTTGCTGTAGGCGTCCTCCGCATCGGTGACGCTGTCGCGCGCGGTCCGGATGTCGGCCTCGTTGGAGCTGACCAGAATCGCCAGCTCGTCCAGAGCGATCTCCAGATCTTTTCTCCGGTTGTCGAGATTCACCTTCAGGTCGTCGATTTTGAGCAGCAGATCGTAGGTCTCATACTCTGCGACGATCTCGCCGGCCTTGACCTCCTTGTTCTCATCGACGACCTTGATCAGTTTTGTGCCCCACGGAGCTTCCATCGCCAGCTTGTGCTTCTTCTTTGCGTTGACGCTTCCGCTCAGCATGACGCCCAGAATCAGATCGCCTTTTTTTGCGGTGAAGATCCGGTCCGGCGCCTTTGTCTCCGTCCCGCTCTTCGCCTTCCGCCTTGCCTGGTAGCGGGGATAGATCACGAAAAACGCTCCGGCCAGAAGCGCCAGAAGCAGCACAAGCGCAACGATCCCTCTCCTCCGATTGAACTGGAAGAACTTCATTTGCGTCCTCTTTCCGCGGGAGCCGCAAGAGGTCCGTACGCCGGGGGTTCCGCGCTCTTCGCCTTCGGTTCTTCCGGTTCATCCGGTGAGAAATCAAAGAACTGCGCCCAGAAACCTTTCGTGTCCGCAGAGGAGGAGCGGCGCGGATAGTCTTTGGAATCGAAAATCACGTCCGACTCCTGATACGCCTTTCCAATCTCTTTGATCTCCTTGACCGTGGCTTCCGGGTCGACCGTCACCGAATACGGATTGCGGAGGATGTGCACTTTCATGAAAAAGACCAGCTGTTTGTCATATGTGGTTGCATCCTTCGCGGTGAAAAGCTCGCCGATCAGCGGCAGATCGCTGAGGAACGGCGTTTTGCGGAGCGATTCGGAAACCTCGCTGGAATAGAGTCCGCCGAGCATGATGATCTCGCCGTCGGCGGCGGTCAGACGCGTCTTGATGTTCCGGACCGAAACCACCGGCACGTTATTGTAAACCGGCGCATCGCCCGAAGAACCGGAAATCGTGAATTTCTCATACCGCACCGCGATGGTGATTTCCGGATTGATCTCCAGCTGAACCGTATCATTGTTGATCAGAGTCGGCGTGATATTGAGCTTGATTCCGGTCCGTTTGAACTTTGCGCTCTGGGAAACCGCGCTGTTGGTGACGGTGTTTTCCTGATACGGCAGATCCTCTCCGGTACTCATACTGGCCTTCATTCCCAGATCGGCGATCACGTTCGGCGCGGCGAGGATCCGCGCATCGGAACTGGTGGTCAGCCAGCGGAGTGCGGCCTGCAGCGTGGAGGTGTCCCCTCCCGGGCGGCCGAGCGCAACCGGGAAGAAGTCAAACCCGGATGTCTCCCCCGCCACCGAATTCTGGGTCGGACTGTCGAGCGAGTATCCGAACACATTATTCGTCTGCGTATGCGCATCGTAATGGGAGTACTGCAGCTTCACGTCGCGCTGCTCGCCCTGCTGATTGGAGACCTCGATGATCTGCGTTTCCACCAGCACCTGCGGCAGAGGCACATCCAGAGCAATCAGAGTCGCCTTGATCGTCGGCACCTTGTCGCGCAGCACATTGATGACGATCGTATTCTGGTTCGGCGACGTCTCGCACGTTCCGCTTTCCGCCAGAGCCGCCTCAATCGCATCCTTCGCGGAATCCGCATCGACGAACCGGAAGCGGTACACAATCACCGACCGTTTCGGCGCATCCGGATTCTCATTTTCCACATCCGTCACCACCAGATACGGTTTGTCCGGAATATATCGTTTCGGGCTCACCACCGGCTTGGTGTTGTTCGTGAACAGCGCCTCCAGCCGTTGAATCACCGCTTCTTTTCCGCGGCCGGTGAACCCGGCTGCGATTCGTTTTTCCTCAATTTTCTGTTCTGAAATCTGAGCGGAAGCCTTGTTCGCCTCCTGGGCGCAGAGCGCGGACATACCTGCCAGAGCGGAGAGCGCAAAAGCAGACATCCGCCTTCCGGCATATCGTGCGGATACCATACGTTGAAACCTTTCCAATTTTCCATGATTTTAAACGGGCATTTAACACTACTATCTATTCCCCTCTTTTTCAAGAGAAAAAATCTGGAAAAAAGAAATTTTTTTTCGAATACCGCGCGATGCGGCCGTCGTTTTTCCCCCCCCCCCCCCCCGCGCGAATCACTCCGGGCAGCGCCGCAGAGTAATCAGACGATCAATCGGCTTGGGATCCGCCACCAGCTCCTCGGATATGATCCGCATGGAAGTCACGATCTCCGGCACCTCCGCCTTCAGAGCAAAATACGATCCGAACAAATTCCGGTAGTAGGAATACCACGGCTTGTCCTTCACCTCTTCCAGGAAGGCGGACATGTAGGACTGAATCGCCTCCCGGTCCTCCAGAGCGATCTTCCGCTCCCGCAGCGCCACCTCCACCTTCATGATCTCCCGCAGCTTCATCTCCTGCTGCTGATAGCGCAAATTGAGTTCTCCGATCTTTTCCGACTTCGGGGACGAGAGGGCGAGATCCACCCCTTCCGCCAGCTCTCCGGCGGACGCTTTGCAGCAGAACGCTCCGTCCACCGCAAGCTCATAGCACCCGTCTGACAAACCACGCACCACCAGCGGCATTGCGCAGAGCTCCTTCCGGAACGGAACAAGACGATTGACAGCCTCCTCTTCCGGAAACGGCGGATACGGCATGGAAAACGGAAGAAGATGGAACTGCAGATTCTCCCCGTCCATCTGCAGATCGGAAACCGCACAGTTTTCCATTGTCGGAGCCAGTCCGAGCGTGACGGAGAACACGTTTTTCGGCACTTTCTGCGCCCGGAGAATCCAGTATGCCATCACGGCGTGTCCGAGCGTGGTCGGATGCACCCGGTCCGGTCCCGCCAGCGAAGCGGAGGGATCCGTTTCCCGCATTCTGCGGTTCAGTTCCAGCATCGGATTGAGCAGATCCACCGTGGAGCAGCCGTAACGTTCCGCGAGCCGTTCATTGATCTCCATGCAGCGGTGGAGCGCCCGGAAAGTTCCTTTGAGATTGACCTCTTCCATCACGGCCTCCTCCTCGTACGGGGGCGGAGAAATCAGGACGATCTCCTTCATTTCCGCATCCTGGAGACGGCGAACGAGGGTCTCCATGCTTTCGGCATAGATTTTCAGAGCGGCTTCACGGTTTGCCAGATTCTGCGGATCCGGATGATCCGTCCCGTAGCAGTAGCGGTCCACATCGTTCATGCCGAAGAGCACATAGACCTTGTTCGGCTGGAAGTTGAACAGATCAAAATCCATTCGGAAGAGCGCCCCCCGGGCGGAATCTCCGCCGTTGCCGCAGTTGAAGGTTTTCAGGTCGATTCCCGGGTAACGGGTGAAATAGTAGTTGCGGATAAAGCGGTGATAGGACCCCGCGTGTGTCAGACTGTCTCCGAAAAAAGCGACCCGGTCCCCTGATTCAAATGGTTTCATAAACATCCTCTCCATTGAAAATTTTGCCGTGCGCAGTTACTATAATACGGATCATCCCGAATTCAAGGACGCAAAAGTCCTCCGTCCGTCAGAAGAGGACGAAAAAGAAGCCGAACGCCAGCACCGCCAGTGCCAGCAGAATCACAACGAGACGGCGCCGTTTGATTTTCCGCTCCGGCTGACCGTGTCCGGCGATCATCCGGATATGACCGACACGCAGGAATTCCGTCAGCTGTCTCCGGTCCCCTGTTCTGCGCCAGTAGTCGATGCGTTCGATATTCGGATCGTTGCTTTTCATGAATCAGAGCGCGACTTTCCACGCCAGGAAAAATGCGGCCGCCAGAAACAGCGCCGCCAGAAGAATCGTCACAATCAGCGGCAGGAAAAACGCGAACCCCTTCCGGATCAGCTCTCCCGCGGACATCGCCCCCAGAGCGGTTCCGGCGGGGGCGCCCTGCGATGCATTCTCCTCCGCTTTCGACACTCCCATCGTTGCGCGAATCAGTTCGATTCGTCCGTTTTCAAACGTCCGCAGCGCCTCACGGAGAGCGGTCTTGAAATCCGCATCCGCGAACTCCGGGATCCGGCAGTTTTCCAGCCGGGCGAGAATGCTTCTGAGCTCCTCCAGCGTGGCGTTCTGTTCAGCGATCTTCCGATCCAGCCGGGCCGCTTCGGCGGAGAAACGGGCCTCGGCCTCCCGCAGCTGTCCGGTCAGATCCCTCTTCATGCGCAGCAGCTCCTCATAGCGCGGCTTGAGCACGGCGTGCATTGCGGCGTAATCCGGCGCCGGCGGATTGTGGCGGACAGCGGAATCGGCCCCTGTCCGGGACACCTCTTCCGGAACGGACGCGTGCGACTCCTCCGGCTCCTGCTGCGGATTGTGCATCCGATTGGCCGCCTCGGAGATCTGCCCGCTGATCCGGTGAAGCGAGCCGGAAACAAAAGAAACTTTCGACATGCCTGCCATACTCCTGCGCTGAAAAGAAATCCCTGTTCTTCCGATCCGGAAAGAGGAATCATTCCGCAAACCCTGTTCTCGGAGATCGACCGCGATCGAGCCCCTCCTCTTCCGGAAACATGTTCTTATAATATTTCACTGTTTTGAGAAAAAATCAAGCTCCCGGCTTGAATCGGAAGAAGAAAAATGTTATATTATTCTTTTACAGGGAACCGGATGAATCGCCTTCATCCAACACAAACAATTCAGAACGGGAACATGAACAAATGAATGCGGTGAACTACCTGGAACTATCCAAAGCCCAACTGCTCTCCTGCCAGTCCGAACTCCAGAAGAAGTATGAGAACTACGTCAATGAGAAACTGAAACTGGACATGTCCCGCGGCAAACCGGCCGGAACCCAGCTGGATCTGGTCAACGGAATCCTTGACACGCTGGACAGCTATATTACGGTCGACGGGACCGATGCACGAAACTACGGATTGCTTGACGGAATCCCCGAGGCGAAGAAACTCTTTTCCGATCTGCTCGGGATCCCGGTGGAGAAGATTATCATCGGAGGGAACTCCAGCCTCAATATGATGTATGACACGATCGTGCGCCACTATATTTTCGGAACGCAGGGGCATACGCCGTGGAAGGATCTGCCGAAGGTGAAATTCCTGTGCCCGGCGCCGGGATACGACCGTCACTTTGCGATCTGCGAAGAGCTCGGAATTGAAATGATCAACATCCCGATGCACGAAGACGGTCCGGATATGGATCTGGTCGAGAAACTGGTGGCGGATGACGATTCGGTCAAAGGAATCTGGTGTGTTCCGCTCTACTCCAATCCGCAGGGAATCTGTTACAGCGACCGCGTGGTGGAACGTCTTGCCTCGATGAAAACGGCCGCGCCCGACTTCCGGATCTTCTGGGACAACGCATACGGCGTCCACCACATCTATTCGGAAGAGAAACTGGCCGATATTTTCGAACTCTGCGAAAAGGCGGGAAATCCGGATCGGCCGATCTACTTCTTCTCGACGTCGAAGATCACGTTCCCGGGAGCGGGCATCGCGCTGGAGGCTTCGAGCCTTCCGAACATCCGCGAGTACAAGAAGCACATGAGCATTCAGACCATCGGACCGGACAAGCTCAACCAGCTCCGCACGGTGCGCTATCTGAAAGACGCCGAAGGAGTCCGCAGCCACATGCGGAAACTGGCAAAGGAACTCAAGCCGAAGTTTGACATTGTTCTGAACACGCTGGAACGGGAACTCGGCGGAACCGGACTTGCAACGTGGACCTCTCCGAAGGGCGGATACTTTGTTGCGGTGGACACGCTGGAAAACTGCGCAAAGGAGACGGTCGAACTGGCCAAGAACGCCGGGGTTAAACTGACCGGCGCCGGAGCGACCTTCCCCTACCGGAAAGACCCGCGCGACACCAATATCCGAATCGCGCCGACCTATCCGACTGTGGAAGAGCTGAAAAAGGCGATGGAGCTGTTCTGCGTCTGCGTC
>ERZ824600.4880-NODE-4880-length-11417-cov-3.050255_pt1 | contig 11417 bp, 8 predicted proteins | sample MGYA00519933_ERZ824600 | MGnify/ENA primary metagenome ERZ824600 (study PRJEB31778, sample SAMEA3449178) | human gut metagenome | biome: human gut; feature: human-associated habitat; material: faeces | place: United Kingdom | collected 2010/2012 ... | reverse complement strand
CATGTTTTCATAAAGCTTTGTAACATAAATACCATATTGTGCATTTTTGATGACAAGATTATAAAATTGCCCAATAAAAGCCATATGATAACTGGTTGATCTTGTACCATCAATAAAATATAAACCGGTATGATAGTTATCAATTGTGACATTCGTAATCTCTTGCCATTCAAGGTCTCCTAAAACCATACCTACTGAGTTTTTTGTTAGGAAATCAATAATATTTTGAATATGTGGTGCATTGTATTTATGAGAGGCATTTGCCCAATATTTAGGTGAAAAAGTAACATTGTCAAATGTACCTACTTCAGAACTATTGGTTAAATATGCACCCACCCGTAAACATGTACCTTTGATATTTGATAAATGCAACTGTTCGTGAGTAATAGACCCATTGGTTATAGAAGCACAAATCCCTTTATATGAGTTTAAGAATGTAATATCTTGTAATGTATAGGCAGTGCAACTATCAAGAGTTAAACCACCAGGGATTTCAATCGTGTAGGCGTAGGGGGCAATGATATCTAAATATTGGTCGGGATAGAAAAAAGTTAAACCGATTAATGCCGTACTTCCCATCATTCTAAAGATATTATTTTTTGCTCCAACATCTTCATTAGTGGAACGCACACAGCAATGAATCACGGTTCCATAATCTCCATTTGCGGCTTCTGGGTCAACATAGTCACCGCGAATATTGATATAGGGTTTAACTTCAATACGTGAAGTAATTTTGTAATTTCCACGAGGAAGGTAAATGGTTCCACCTCCACGTTCATATAAAGCGTCGATTGTATTTTGTAAGATGGTGTCTATCTCATAATAGCCAGTATTATCGATAGCAAAACCATGCTCAGAATCTAAAATTACATCGGCAATAAAAACATCTTTCGTTGGATATTTTGGATTGTTAATGATTTCTGGAACTGCGTCATTTACTAATCTTGAAACTACTTCCATACTTTCGTCCTCCTTATTAATGCTTGATGGTATGATGATTGAACTAGGTTCATCACTAGAAATTGGTGTAATGGTAGAATTGTTAGATGGATGAATTCCACTAGAGCAACTCGCAAATAAAAGAATAAAGGGAAGAAGTAGTTTATTTAGTCTTTTCATCTTGCTTTTCCTCCTCTTGCTTTTTTTGGGCACGTTTATGCATAATTAGAAAACCTGAAATTGCAATTATCACAGATATACCTAAACAAAGAAGTGATAAATAGAATCCCTCACTACCTAACGGAGTGATACATAAAGAAATAACACTGATAACTGCTATTACCATAGCGAATTTTGTACATGCTCCTAGTGGTTCCATTTTGGTACCTCGTCTAATCGGCAACATTTAACTCTTCGTGTTCCGACCATTTCATAATCGATTTTTTCTTTACATTTTTCACATGCATAAGGGCAACGATCATAGAAAACACAGCCTTCTGGTCGATTTTCTAAAGATCCTAAATCCATTGATTTGATAGGAATTTTGCGTGCCTTTTTTGCTATTTTAGGATCAGGAGTAGGAACCGCAGCAATTAATGCTTGGGTATAGGGATGACGAGGATCTTGTAAGACTTCATCAATCTTTCCTTCCTCCACGATTTCACCTAAATACATAACGACAATTCTTCCACATTGAGCAATATATCTTGCTGTAGCTAAATCATGGGTGATATATACAAATGAAATCCCATCATTTTTATTAAAATCGGACATCAAATTTAAAATGGATAAGCGCATTGAAACATCAATCATGGAAACAGGTTCGTCCGCAACAATAAGAGAGGGTTCAATAGAAATGGCTCGCGCCATTAAAATTCTCTGTCTTTGCCCGCCGCTACACATATGGGGATATTTTGATAAGAATTGCTCAGGTGGATTTAGGCCGACCCGCATGAGTAATTCTTTCATCTTAATTTCACATTCTTCAGAAGATATACCTTTAAAATGGTGTTTAATCGGAGCGCTTAAAGATTTAGCAATAGTCCTAACTGGATTCAGGGCAGCATAACTGTCTTGTTGGATGAATTGAACCTTTTCTCTTGCTTTGAAAAAATTATTAATATCGAATTTATAAATGTTTTTTCCATCGATTAATACTTCACCTTTGGTTGGTTTTAATATACCAGTAATAATTTTTCCAATCGTGGTTTTTCCGCATCCAGATTCACCGACGATTGCAACAATTTCTCCTTCATAAATATCGAGATTAATATCTCGTAAAACATATATTTTCTTTTCTTTTTGTAAAAATTTTCCTTTTTTATCGAAGGACATATTTAAATCTCTAAGTTCGATGACCTTTTTCATTGATTGTCCTCCTTTTTATCATAAAGATGGCATTTTACTAAGGAACCATTAACGTTATAATCACGTGGTTCTTCTTCCTCGCATCTTTTGAAGCACCTCGTGCAACGAGGGTGAAAGCGACATCCGTTAGGCATATTTAAAAGATCGGGTGGATTTCCACCAATAGGTTTTAAAGAATCAAGATTTCCTACTAAACTAGGTGTGGAATCAATTAACCCTTTTGTATAAGGGTGGTAGCGGTGCTCAAAAACGTCTTCAACCGTACCATATTCCATTAACTTTCCGCCATACATAACGCCCATATAATCGGCATATTTACTTACAATTGCGATATCATGGGTGAGTAGAAGCATGGCAATACCCATTTCCCGATTAATTTTCTTTAAGATAGAAAAGATAAAATCTTGCGTAATTACGTCTAAAGCCGTAGTAGGCTCATCTAAAATAATTAAATCGGGATCACAAAGAAGAGAAAAGGCAATCATGACTCTTTGTTTCATTCCGCCACTTAATTCATGCGGATAAGCCTCTAAAACTCGATTGGGATCTAAGTTTACGATTTCAAGAAGCTTGACCATTTTTTCTCGAGCCATTGCTTTAGTTAATTTAATTCTTTTTTCTTTTGGCAAATATTCATTATGAACATATAAAGTTTCATAGAATTGATCATAAATTTTAATCACAGGATTCAAAGCACTTTGAGCACCTTGGAAAACCATTGAAACTTTATCCCATCGGAATGCATTTAATTCTCTTTCATTTAAAGAGGTAACGTCGATATCTTTATCTTTATCATGGAAGATCACTTGTCCTGATACCACTCGGTCAGGTTCACTAATACACGCTAATAAAGAGCTGGCAACCGTCGTTTTTCCACTTCCTGATTCGCCAACCAATGCAGTAATGGCGCCTTTTTCTAAACCTAAAGAAAAGTCATTGACTGCACATAGCGAGTATTTTCTTAACTCGTAATTGATAACAACATTTTTGAATTCTACAATATAGTTTGCCATATTATAACTTCCTCAATCTTGGATTTAGAACTTGGTCTAAACCATTAGATAATAAAACTGCACCAGCTTGATATAAGGTAATAAAAATAACGGGTGCTAGCCAAACCATTACAGCACGTGGATTAATAATGGCCCCTTGACCGATTGAAAGCATGACACCCCAGTTGGTTTGGTCATATGCCGCGACGCCAAGAATCATTATACCAACGGATGCTGTAATCGCATTTCTCATGACTAAGACAAAATTAACAACAATATAAGATGCAATATTGGGTAATAATTCAGAGAACAATACGTGCGCTTTTGATAGATTCATCACTTTACATATCGTAATAAAATCTCTTTCTTTTAAGGAAACAATTTGCGCTCTTATGGCACGTGCTAAACCAGCCCATGACCATATGGACAATATGATTGAAAATACAAATTCGTTTGTAATGGTTAAAATTTGCGCTAATGCGAGCATGATAGGGAAGGATGGAACAGTTAGAAATAAGTTCGCGATAAACATTATCGCTTTATCAACTACCCCGCCAGCTAATCCACTAATGAGCCCAAGAACAACACCAAGCGCAATAGTAATCATTGCCGTAAAGACACTAATTAATAAGATGGATTTACTTCCAGCAATTAATTTTCTAAATAAATCTCTTCCCATTGCGTCACAACCTAGAGGATGTTCCCATGTGGGCATTAAATATCTTAATTCTGGGTGAGGTGTGCTATCAAAGGGGAGAACCCTAGTTAAAACTAAAGCCATAAAAATAAAGAACAGCATAATTACGCCACCCACAACAGCACGAGGATTGCTCATAAATACTTTGACAAATCCTACAAATCTTAGCCACATTTCATGAATGAGTCTTTTTTTTCTAGGGACAATAACTTCATCTTCCATTATGCATCCCTCCTAATTCGCGGATCGATTAAAGAATAAATACTATCTGCAATTAAATTTGCAAAGATAATAATAGAACTTGTAAAGAATAGAATGCCAACAATTACAAAGTAATCACGGCAACCGATATAATAGGACAATTGAAGACCTAAGCCTGGGAAATTAAACATGCTTTCAATTAAAGTTGATCCACCAAATAATGTTGCAAAACTAATGGCAATTGATGTAACAAGTGGTAAAATAGCGTTTCTTCTTAAATATTTTTTATCAATTGTTTTTTTAGGAATTCCGCGTGCTTTAGCAGCATTCACATAATCTTCTCCTAATACAGAAACGCAACTTCCTCTCATCGTTAAAGCCCAACCGGATATTTGGACGATGACCATAGAAACAACAGGTAAAACAGAGTGCCATAATAAATCAATAAAAGGAGGAAGCCCATTTGTGATATCACGGGCCCCACTTAAGGGGAACCATTTTAATTTTGTTGCAAAAACATAGAGTAAAAGGATAGCCCAAATATAGTCGGGAATAGATGATGAAATTAGAATAAATGATGTATTAGCGATTTCTTTGGCTTTTGATTTATTAGATGCCATAGAACTTCCCATTTTTATACCAATAATAAAGGAAATAATTAATGCTAAGGTGGAAATAAATAATGTATAAGGCAAGAATTGCGCAATAACACTATTTGCAGATACGTTTAAAAATCGAATGGAGGTTCCTAGATTTCCTCGTAATAAATTGTTTAAATAGTTGAGCAGTTTTATAAAGATACTTTCATTAGGATCATATCCTAGAATAGAAATTGCTAAGGCATGGGCTTCTTCTAGAGAAATGTTTCTTTCTGATGCTAATTTCATCGCATATTCATCAATTGAATCATTAGGAATTAAATTCAGAACAAAGAATGTGAGAACAACAGCAAAAAGTAATGAAACTATAGCGAAGCCGATTCTTTTCCATATAAAGCGGTATTTATAAAGTAAGTACCCGACATTCTTAAAAAACTTTTTTATTTTTTCCATAATTTAAAACCATAATTAATCGCGGGCTTTTATAAATCCTTGTGAGTAAGCCACGTGTTCACCAAAATATAAATTGGTCATTGCAATTTCATCAAAATTGGCATCATCATAATGATAAATATCTTTAACGTTACGATTCTCAGAGAATTTTTCTACAAGAGGTAAGTTGCCTACATAATCTAAATTGAAGAACGAACCAGTTAAACCATTATATAAATCAACGCCCAAGTTGAGCTTAGAGATGCCCACCACTAAATCGGCTGTTTTTTGTCTTAATGTATCGCCAGTGTAGGTATACATTTTTTCATAGATACTCCAGGCATCTGTAGTCCCTGAGCCATCGGCTTTTTCAATAGTTAATTTATATCGACCAGTATTTGGATCGGTAGGAATGTTCATCATTTGAGCGTCCATTTGTTCAAAAAAGTGTTTATACGCTCCTGCTGGATGACTGCCCCATGGGTTAAGAGCAGTATAGTAGGCAATTAAATCATATTCGGAATTACCAACAGTTGCGTTGGCAAGTAAAGTGGTTGGACCATCGGCATTTTTAATTTCCAAACCAATGCCAAATTCTTGGAAAGCGGTTTGAATCATGAGACCCAATTCTGACCATCCTGGGGTTCCCATAGTTAATTCAACTTTTTTATTTGTTGCATCATACCAAGAACCATTTTTCTTTGTCCAACCGCCTTCTTCTAATAATTTTGCAGCTTTTTGTTGATCTTGGTAGTACTGAGGAATCTTGTTATAATCATCAGGATTTAAATTTTTTTCGGCTTCATAATCACACATGCCAGTCATTGGTGTCCAAGCGGTTGTAGAATAAGGAGCACAACTTTGTCGAATTAGATCTCTGTCTAAAATGTATTGGAAAGCTTCTCTAACATTTTTGTTATTCCATCTTTCCTTTTGGAAATTAAACATAAAGCCTAAACAGTCTTGGGTTAAGACTTTATAGTTAACTAATGATTGATTTTGAGCAAGATAGGATTCTAAGTCCACATCAAGTGGTAAACCATCCAAATAATAGATTTCGTTGCTTAATAGCATTTGTAGAGCTAAAGATCCCGCTCTTTTAAAAACCATTTTTTCAAATCCGACTTGTTCAGCATTCCAATAATTTTGGTTTTTCTTTAAAACCATAGTGTTTTCATCGTAACTTTCCATCATGAAAGGTCCTGTGGAAGGATAAATACCTTCTACAACATGCGCTCTAAAAGCACTATATAATTCACCTTGACGTTTGGTAGCTTCTTCGTTCCATTTCCTACCAAAGTGTGCTTGATAATAGTAAATATCTTCAGGATCATCATCCGGAAGAGCTTTAGTTAATTCAATAACGGGGTCTGCATATTGTTTGAAGATATGATAGGGTGCTGAAGCACATTTTTTATCTTGAGAAAGAAGAATCAATCGAGCGTCTTCACTCGGGCAACATTCTCTTTTCCAGTGAATCTTAAACACTTTAGGATTATCAGTTTCTTCAATATCATAAATATATGAAGTGGTGTTTCCATGCGCTAAATACCAATAGGTCATAAAGTCACGAGCGACAACAGGTTCACCATCAGTCCAATTTGCGTCTTCTCGTAATGTAACAATTGAAGTGTAAAAATCATTTGGATCAGTTTCAATTGATTCTGCTAATAACATATAAATATTATCAGTAGTACGAACATATTGACATAAACCTTCTAAACCAAAAATGACCATTGGGCCACCATCCGCACCATTATGATAATGAGTTCCTATACCTGTTTTTGTCCAGTCTCCAATCATCATCATGGTTTTTGAAGAATTCTTTCCGTGCTCGGTTAAGTAGCCATCGTATCCTGGATTGGCTGCGTTGGAACACCCAGTTAAAGTCGCAAATAGTGTTAATAAAGTAATTAATTTCCTAGTATTTTTTTTTCATAATCCACCTCTAGTAATCCCTTCTTACATTTTCATTATAAATCATTTGACAACGTTGTCAAATAGTATTTTAACAAATTTGTAAGCGTTACCAATTTTTGGTTATTTTTAAGAAAAAGCAAAAAAAGAATAAAAAATATTGAACTATAAATGAGTTATTTCATTATGAAATAAAACAATTATCGAATTACAAAAAAAGATAATGAAAATGACTAATAAAATTTTTAAATTAAAAAGTTACTTTTTGAAGATAAACATTCGGAGTATATCCTTTTTAGGCTTGAAGCTGATTCTTCTTTTCTTAAAAAAGTTCTAACACGATGCAGTTAGCCTTGAGATAATATAAGTAAAAATTTATGCGGTTGTGAATTAAATAATATATGTATTAATGCTAGTATGCTTTCAGTTTGGAAGTTAACGCTTTTTGAAAATAAAAGCAACGTGAATAAAAAGATAATCAAAATTTATGATGAAAACCTAACTCTCCCTAAGACAATGATGCTCATCTTCAAATGAGAATAATATAGAAGAACAAACGAAAGAATTTATCTCGTTTAGTTTCTTTTTCTTTGTTTTGGTTGACATTAAAGAATAAATTTGTCAAAATAAATATACAGTTTGATAAATTAGATGTTTTAAAAAAAACAGATGAACTAATTTTAAATATCGCTACTTCAAAATGTAGTGTCCGGCTATCCTAAGGTGAATCAAAAGTTTTATCAAATGAAGTGAAGTATAGGAGGAAAATGGTCTTTTTTATCATATTTTCATCATGAAAGACTTAGGTAGTAATGGAATTAAATAAAGAAACTGCAATGCAGTTATGGAATAAACGTTTTGGTAATGAAACGAAAGTATTTGATTTTGCGGGTAGAGTAATTCAAAAAGGTGCATATAATGACAAAAATAGTGAATATCAATGGGATATTTTTTTGATTATGTCCTTAAGTAGAGGCGGACAATTAGAAGAGCAAAATATGATCATTGCTCATGTACTTACAGGAAAAGAAAAAGGAGAAAAGTTTCCTGCTTTTAAAGCGCATGGCATTTCTTTTCGTGTTGCAAAAATAGAGAATCACTATGAAATCCAAAGAGTGGATAATAAAGTAATCAAAAGTGGCTCTGCTGAACAATGCATTAATTTTATGGATTCTTTTGAAGCTTTAAGGTTTTATGAATCTTTAAAAGGGAAACAAGCCAAGCCTCGTTTTGTAGGCTCGGTTTTTATTCGTCTTTTGAATATTGAAAATACCGCATTAATTGATTTTATTGAGAATTTATTTGATCAAGAATCAATTATATATGATAAAAAGAACTTTGCAGAAATGCGCTTAATTATAAGAAACTACGATATGCCACTTAAAAGTGATATTCGTGTATTACTCGATAAATGTATTTTATTAAATACATATTTAAAAAGCTATTTTAGAGAAAAAGAATTGATTGAAGCTTATGACATTATCTATCGAGTAGACTATTATTCATCAAGAGATAATATGTATTCAAAATCAAGGTATGTCAATTTTGAAGGCATTGATGGTGATTTTGACGATGCACTATTTATTAACAAATTAGTGTATGAAAATACAGAAGCCATTGAAAATGAACCAGATTTAGAATTTGATAACGCAAGTGATTCTTATCAAGACTATGATTATACATTTTCTAGGTTGGAGGAGTATTTGAAAAGTAATTAAATCGAACATTAGTAAATTTGCATGTATTCTTTTTAAAAGATATAAAAGCGGTTATGTTAAAGAAAATAAAACAGTTGGTAAGTTAAAGGAGTGAATTGTATCATGGAAAAAATAAGAATTAATTTAGAAAATGTTGGTTGTATAGAGGAAGCAAGTATTAGTTTAAACAAAAACTGTGTTAATATTAAATATGGTAATAATGGAATAGGAAAAACGACAATTATAAAAGCCTTAAAAGCAAAATTGGGGGATGATTCAACAATTGAAACGATTATTCGACCTTTAAGTAGCCAAGACATTGAGCCCAAAATCGAGATTTCAGAGGCTTTAGAAGGAATTGTAGTTTTTGATAGAGAGTATTTTAATAATCTTTTTACAAATGACGATGTGCTAAGTGATACATATAATTACGCTGTTAAAAATCCAGAATATGATGATCTTAAAGGTAAAGCAAATGCTTTAATTGGAGAAATTTTAGCAATAGTTAGAGGACTAGAATTCAAGAACTTTATAGACTTCATGAACGATAGTCTGAAAGCTGAGGATGAAAAGCAAAATATAATTACTTATAAGTCAGACAATAGGACGGTGTTAAAAAATAGGACGATATTTTCTTCATTTTCTACAGACGGAATATGCTTAAAAAGCCTACCAGATAATTCTGAAATTAAAGAGTATGAAAAATACTTACAAAGTGGTTATTTGTACCAATGGTTAAATTGGCTAGAAAAATATCAATTTGATTGGACGCAAAAAACCGACCAAAATGAAGAGATTTGTCCTTTTTGTGGAACTGTATTTACAAAAAAAGGAGAAGAATTACAACAAAAATATGAATTAATTAAAGAATATGTTGGTGGAAGTAAGAAAGTCCAAAAGCATAATGAAGAGCAAAAAATCATTGTAACTCTTTCTCAATATTGTGATACTGAAAATGGTAAAAAAATTTTAGGAATTAATCAATTGCAAGAAGTTGCAAATAATGAGAACATGAAGCTAATAATTGAAGTTAGAAATCAATTTATTATTGAATATGAAAAGATACAAAAAATATATCGGTGGAATGCTTATGAGCTTTCAAAAAGGTTTAAAGATTTAAAAGATGCTCAACAAGGACAAATGAATGCATTTATTGAAGAGATTAAAAGCTTAAAATTGAATGAAGATATGCTTAAAATAAATAATTCAAATAATGAGAATTTAGTGATACGTTTGAATAGTAAAATAGAGGAATTAGTAAATAATATAAAAGAACTTGTTGAAAAATTAATTAGATTTCATAACAAGTTATTAAAAATCATAGAAGAAAACACTTCGCTAATAAATGACTTTATGAAAATGGCGGGAATTCCATATAGAACAGAAATTAATACTTCAAATGATGAGGGATTTACAACAGTCTTAAAATATAACGATAATAAAAGTATAAATCAAAATAGATTATCTTATTTGAGTTATGGAGAAGCTAATGCGTTAGCTCTTATTTTGTTCGCTATTAAAGAACAAAAAAATAACTCATTGATTGTTTTAGATGATCCAGTATCTTCTTTTGATAATAACAAACGGTATGCGATATATAGTTATTTGTTTAATATTAAAGGAAAATTATTGTATGGTAAGACTGTATTAATAATGACGCATGATTTTTTGACTATTACTGCTTTTGCCAAAACAAGTCTTTATAGAGAATCAATGTGTTTTGCATACCTTTATTCCTGTGGAAATACATTAAAAGAAATTCCATTTTTAAGGGATGATTTGGAAAGCAGTTTGATTTGGTATAAAAATTTCTATGAAAATGTAAATAATGATTTACTTAGTAGAATTGTAGCATTAAGAGAATATACTGAAATCACAGAAGGAAAAAATGCGTTATTATATAATTATTTATCAGGTCTTATACATTTTAAGGAAAATCCACGCTATTGTAAAAAGGGCGAAGAATTTAATACGAGTGATATAGAAGTATGTGATTTGTTTATGAAAAAACATTTTAAAAACGAGGACTTTACTTATAAAAGTGCCGTAAGAGAATTAAAGGATGAAGATAAATTGATCGAATGGTATCACAAAGAAAGTACATCAAAGTTTTCAAAGATGTGCATTGTAAGGTTTTTATACGAAATAACCAAAAAAGAATCGACTTCATATGAAGGTAATAAAATACATAACATAATAAATAAATTCACCGTACCTCAGGGCAAGTAAAAATTCGATTGTTCTTTGACAACTGAATAGATCATTGTTTGCACACTGCCTATGGCGGCGAAAGCCAAAGCGACACACCGGAATACGCTTGCGACAAATATTTGCGGTGATTACCTTTTATGGTGAAAGGGATTGCGATAATTCCATAGGCTGTATAATGATACTTCTGCTAAGTCCTAACTCACATCTGGATAGCAGCCCGGCAAAATGACTGGGGAAATGCCCGCCGTGTTTGCGAAAGAATACGGAGTGGATTTCATGATACCTGTGTAACCGACAGGATGCAAATAATGAGAGATATATTGGCAGAAAGTTTGCTTACTTCGTGCGGCAGTCTATACTTCAT
>ERZ824600.4879-NODE-4879-length-11417-cov-3.591885_pt1 | contig 11417 bp, 5 predicted proteins | sample MGYA00519933_ERZ824600 | MGnify/ENA primary metagenome ERZ824600 (study PRJEB31778, sample SAMEA3449178) | human gut metagenome | biome: human gut; feature: human-associated habitat; material: faeces | place: United Kingdom | collected 2010/2012 ... | reverse complement strand
TCAAATAAGAAAAGAAAATAATAGAAATAATGCTAATATTATCTTACTTGGTACTAGTGGTAGTGGTAAATCAACTGCTGCAAAAGTATTAGTTAGAACTCATATTAGAAATGGTTTTAAAGTAGTATGTGTTGACCCAGAAGGTGAACTTGGTGATATGTGTAATAGCCTAGGTGGAGATTTCTTAGACTTAGGTAAAGGTGGAGAATTTGGTATGATTAATCCCCTTGAAATTGTTATTGATGCTGATGAAGAAGAAATAGCACAAGGGTTAGGTTATACAGTTCTTACTAGAACACTTCAACAAGTAAAAGCATTTATGAAATATTATTCACCAAGTATTGAAGATGATGTGTTAACAATGTTTAGTGATGTATTACAAGAAACTTATAAAAGATATAAAATAGATTATAATACGGATTTTACTAAGTTAACAAGTGCAGATTATCCAACATTTGATGATGTTTATGCAACAATTAAAGGTCATTTAGTTGGTATGACTGATGCAACCCATGAAAGGGATGTATTAGAAAGACTTGAATTAAAAGTAAGACCTTTAGTAAAAGAATTAAGATATTATTTTACTGGTAAAACTACTTTAAATATTGAAAGTGATTTTATAGTATTTAATATAAAAGAACTTATGAATAGTGATGAAAATATTAAAAATGCATTATTCTTTAATATCTTAAAGTATGCATGGGGATTATGTCTTGATAAAGATATAAATACTGTTATGATGGTTGATGAAGCTCATGTATTACTATCTAGTCATAATGAACTTGGAGCTGAATTTTTAGCCCAAATTCAAAGAAGGAGTAGAAAGTATAATACTGGTACAATAATTATAACTCAACAACCAACAGACTTTGCTGCTCCAAATATTATTACGCATGGTAAAGCAATATTTGATAACGCATCATATTACTTAGTAATGGGACTTAGAAAGCAAGCTGTTGATGATTTATCAAAATTAATAGATTTAAATGATAATGAAAAAGAAGCAATAAAATATTATAATCAAGGGGAAGCACTATTTATATGTGGTAATAAGAGAATGAAAATTCAAGTAGTTATTACTCAAGAAGAACTAGATTCATTTGGTTCAGGTGGAGGTTATTAATAAGTGAATAATAGAAGAAGCAATGATAATGATAAAAATAAATTATTATATGATCCTAATCAAAGAGAACAAAGACGATTAGGTGCTTTTTCTAATGTAGAAAATGAAGATTATGATGAAGATGTAAATGAAGAAGAAAATGAAGAATTAGAAAACGATGTAGAACCAGATGTAAATAATGAGATAGAAGATACAAGAACTTCTAGTGTACCTCAAAAAAATAATATTGTTAAAAATACTGTTGGTAAAAAAATTGCTAGTGGTGCTGGAGCTAAAGCAAAAGCTCTTGGAGCTAAAGTTGGAGCAAAAATTGTTGCTTTTATAGCTGCTAATCCATGGATATTAATAGTTTTAGGTGTAGTAATATTAATTTTTATAATAATATTAATTGTTGCTGGTGGTAGTACAAGTAATGGATATTATAGTCAAGAATGTAACTTTAATGCTTCAACTGTTAATTTAACTACATGTAATAGTGGAAATGAAGAAGAAGGAATAGAACCTGAAGTAACAACATTAGATCTTAAAGATTATGTTTTAGGTACAACTTATGAACTTGTTAAAGGTAGAGATTTTACTGATGACCAAATTGAAGCTGTAATGATTATTGTCAAAACTAATGCTTTAAGTTATGGTAATTATGATAATTCTTCAAAAGTGTTAGAATTAGATACTTGTACTTATAATTATAATGATTTTAGTGGTAACTCTGAATATGAAAGATATGATGAATTATATACTGAAATAGAAAATTATTTGTATATATCTTCTTCATATAATACATCAATAGATGTGTTAACAAGTGCTAATGCTTTAGAACTTAATAGTAGAACATTAAATGAAATAAGTGAAAGTACTGATAGATTTACTATTATACTTAATAACTTATATGAACCCGATGCTGATGAAGTAAATGAAATTGTTTATACTAATAATTTATTTATTGGTGACTCTAGAATAGAAGAAATGAAAAACTATGGTATTGTTGATAGTAGTAAAGTAATTTATGGTAGAGGATATGGTTATGATTGGTTTATTGGTAATGGTGAATTTAATGCAAGTAATACAAATTCTTTAGATGGCGGTATAAATGGTGCTATTAAAAGAATGAGAAGTAATACTAATTATAATATAATAATTTGGTTAGGTATAAATGATTTAAATTATAGAACTGCAGATGTATACTTTGATGAATATTATAAACTTGCTAAAGAAGAATGGGATAGTTATAATGTTTATATTGTTAAAGTTGGTCCAGTTAGAGATGATTTAGAAGTAGTAACTAATGATAGAATTAATAGTTTTAATGAAAGAATGCAATCATTAATAAATAATAGTAACTTAGGTAATTTAAGATTTGTTGATATAAATTATAATATAAGTAATTATGATGATGCTGGATTACATTATGGAAATAGTGATTATAAAAAAATATATTCTGATATAATGAAATATGTTGGGTTAAATAATTCTATAAGTAGAGAGTATCAATTATATAATTTAGATGATTATTGTGAATTTATTTATGTTGATGGAGAAAATAGTAGTAATGGATGTGAAGAAATGTCTATTAGTTCAACTGTTTTATCTAGAGATGAATTTATTACTAAATTAGAAACTTATTATGGAAATAATGCTTCAAGTTATGGTTCAACATTTAAAGAAAATGCTGGAAAAATATATGATTTAGCTACTAGAAATGGTATTAATCCAGAATTAATTGTTGTTAGAGCTTCTTTAGAGGGATATAGTCCGGCTTCAAAAGGATATTCAAATTATTATAATTATTGGGGAATTAGATGCTATAATAATCAACCTCTTAGTACTTGTGCATCTTATAATTCGTTTCAAGATGGAGTTTTAGGTTTTATTAATAATGTATCTAAATATTCTTCATTAAGTTCGATGATGCAAAAATATGCATATATTGGAGCATATTGGTATAATCCTGGAAATGCTGGTTCAGGTGGGTGCTATTATTATCCATATATAAAAAAATATATGTCAGCATCTCGTTCAAGTGAAGTTGAGACAGCATGTAATAGTGCTAATGTTTGTAGTGGATCTAATTGTATGAAAACTACTGATGAAGATCAACTTGCATATTCTATGTGGCAAGTTGAACAAATGGCTAATCAAAGAAATAGCATATTTAATATGACTAGTGATTTGTGTGATGGATATTCACAAAATTGTACGATATATGCTCAAGGTGATAGTAGGTGGAAATCAATTCCTCTAGGTAAATCTAATACTACTATGGGAGCATCTGGTTGTGCTGTAACTTCAATTGCAATTGGAATTTCTTGTTCTGGAACTGAAATTACTGTAGCAAATTTTGATGCCGGTAAGTTTGTTGAAGGTTTAAATGCTGGTTCTTGTTTTACAGCTGATGGTGCTATTATTTGGGGATGTAGTGCTATTACTAAAATAGCGCCAAATGTAAAATTATTATACACTGAGTCAGGAATAAAAGATAAATCTAATGAATATAAGATTGATGCTATTAATAAATATAATGTTGATAATAATTTTATTTTAGTACATTTTAAAAATGCTAGTCATCGAAGAGGACATTATGTAGTTGTTACAAAACTAAGCGGAAATAATATAATTGCTAAAGACCCATCCGGTGGAAAAGTATCAACTATTTCTTTAGATGTAGTTGATCAAATAGTGGTTTATTCATCTTAAGGAGGTATATTATGAATAAAAAAGTTCCAATTATTATAATATGTATATTGATGTTCATAATAATTTTATTATTAATAATTTTTAAAGATCGAGTTAATGATGATAAAAAAAGTATTGAACCATCTTATTTAGTTATTGGAAATGAAAGTGTTTGGATGTATGATGACAAGTGGCAAAAATCTTCATATAATTTAATTGAAAATAAAAAAATGAATGTTTATATTGATAGTGTCTTTAAAGGCAATTTTACAATGAAACATGGTAATAAATGGAATTTATTTCTTAATAATAATTATTATTCATATGATGGAGAAATGATAGCTTTTTCAAGTGATTTTATTCATTTAGAAAATTTTTCTGTTACTAATATTGATAATAAAGATTTGAAAGAAATTAATAAAATTTTAAAGTATAATTATAAATTGGATGATTTTTCAACTGCTGAAAAAATTGAAGTTGACTTAAATAAAGATGGTAAACTGGAAAGTATAATTAATGTTTCAAATTTAGATAAAACAAATCAAAATACATATTTTAATTTACTTTTTGTTTATATTGATAATGATGTTCATGTATTAATTAATGAAGATATTAGTCCAGCAGATTATTTTAATTCTCCAGTATATAGTATAAATTATATTTTAAATGTGAATAATCAAAGTAGTATTTTGGTAAAAAAGGGGTATTTCTCTGATGCTGGAAAGTCTGGAAATGTAATGTATCAATTAAGAGATGGAAAATATAAAATTGTTATGGAAGATTAGAAAAAAATGTAGTATAATAAATTAAATGAAAGGAACATGTGTTATGAAATTTAAAGTTGAACCAAAGGATTTTTTCCTTTTTGTGTTATATTGTATATTATTATTTTATTTATGTGCAATAGCTGTTCTTAATTTTTCTTCTTTATCTACTGATGGAACATTTTATGGACTACTTCCATTTAAAGCTTTTACGCCAGAATTTTTTCCTGCCACTATTGTATTATTTATAGTTGCGTTAGTTAGTATTTTTACTAGTGTATCTTCTTATATTTTTAAAAAAGATAAAGATGGTGGTTTTGGTTTAATTTTTAAGAAAAAATCTAATGATGGTTATTCAAGTTGGGCTAAAGATAAAGATATAAAAGAACAATCTGGCGTAGAATGTGTTCATCCAACTGATGAAACAGTTAGTGCTGCTGGTATTCCTTTAATAAATAATGGTAAAGATATTTGGGTTGATAATGGTGAATATCATAATTTAGTTATAGGTTCCACTGGTAGTGGTAAAACACAAACTATAGTTAAACCAATGGTTAATTTGCTTGCTAAAAAGGGTGAGTCAATGATTATTACAGACCCTAAAGGAGAAATTTATAAATATAGTGCTGGTTATTTAAAAGAAAAAGGCTATAGAATTATTGTTCTTAATTTTAGAGAGCCTCAAAGAGGAAATAGTTGGAATCCTCTTTCTCTTCCTAATCAATATTATAGAGCAGGTAATAAAGACAAAGCAATTGAACTTTTAAATGATGTTGCATTAAATATTTTGTATGATCCATCAAATAAGAATGAATCTGATTTCTGGGAAAAATCCGCAGCTGACTATTTTTCTGGACTTGCTTTAGGTTTGTTTCAAGATGCTAAAGAAGAAGAAGTTAACTTAAATAGTATTAATGTAATGAGTACTGTTGGTGAAGAAAGATATGCAACAAGTAATTATATTAAAGAATATTTTAGTATGAAGGGTGAAAAATCTAATGCATATATGTTTGCATCTAGTACAATTAATGCCCCAAATGATACTAAAGGTGGTTTACTTGCAACATTTAGACAAAAGATAAGAAATTTTTCAACTGGTGAATCTTTAAGTGAAATGCTTTCTTATAGTGATTTTAATATGAAAGATATTGGAAATGGTAAAACTGCAGTATTTATGATTATTCATGATGAAAAGAAAACTTATCATCCTTTGATGACAATTATAGATCCTGAACTGAATGAAGCCTTTATCCGCTCTTTGATCCAGAAAGAGAAAGAAGGCGGTGTATTCCCGATGTGGGAGCTTGCCGGCAACTATACGGGAACGATGATTGGCTACCATGCAGCTTCTCTGATTGCCGACTCTTACGCCAAAGGATATCGTAATTTTGATGTGAAGGAAGCCTACCGTGCCTGTCTCCGTACGGCGGAATACGATACGACGGGCATTATTACTCACCCCCGTGTATTGCCGCATTTGATGCCGCAGGCCAAATACTGGAAGAATAAAATAGGCTATGTTCCCTGTGACAAAGACAATGAATCGGTAGCCAAGGCGTTGGAATATGCTTATGACGACTGGTGCATCTCACAGTTGGCTGAAGCAATGGGCGATGAACCGAACCGGACTAAGTACGCGGCTTTTGCAGAGGGCTATAAGGTATATTTCGACCCGTCTACCCGTTTTATGCGCGGGCTTGATAGCGAGGGCAATTGGCGTACGCCTTTCAATCCTCGTGCTTCCACTCACCGCAACGATGATTATTGTGAAGGCACTGCCTGGCAATGGACTTGGTTCGTGCCGCACGATGTAGATGGTCTGGTGGAACTCATGGGTGGCCGTGACGCATTCATCGGTAAGCTCGATTCTCTGTTCGTGGCAGATTCTTCCTTGGAGGGCGAGTCGGTATCGGTAGATATTTCCGGACTGATAGGACAGTATGCGCACGGTAACGAGCCGAGCCACCATATTGCTCACCTTTATAACTATGTGGGACAGCCGTACAAGACACAGGCGTTGGTGGACAGTGTGCTGCATACGCTTTACTTCAACGAGCCCAATGGCCTTTCCGGCAATGAAGACTGCGGACAGATGTCGGCATGGTACGTGCTGAATGCTATGGGATTCTACCAGGTTTGCCCCGGAAAACCGGTGTATTCCATTGGGCGTCCGCTGTTTGATGAGGCCGCCATCCGTTTGCAGAATGGCAACACCTTTACCATTATAGCCCATAATAACAGTCGTGACAATAAGTATGTCCGGAAGATTATCCTGAACGGGGAAGAACTTGCCGCTCCTTTCTTCAACCATCAAGACATCGTAAACGGCGGTACGCTGGAGCTGACTATGGGAGCGGAGCCGCTGATGCCGGATAATGAATTACGGAAATAGAAAGTACCGATAGCAACGAAACATATATGAGCCGGAATTATCATAATCCGATATCTTGGATTCCAACCGTTTATTTCGCCATGGGGCTTCCCTTTGTGGTGCTGAACATGGTTTCCGTACTTATGTTCAAGGGGCTGGGAGTGGGTGATGCCCAAATAGCTTTGTGGACCTCACTGATAATGCTTCCCTGGACGTTGAAGTTTCTTTGGAGTCCTTTTCTCGAGATGTTCAAGACGAAGAAATTCTTCGTGGTACTGACGCAGTTGGTTACGGGAGCGGGGTTCGCACTGGTCGCCTTTGCACTGAATCTTCCGTTCTTTTTTGCTCTTTCCATTTTTTTGCTGGCGGTTATCGCTTTCAGCGGCGCTACGCACGATGTGGCAACGGACGGCGTGTACATGTCCGAGCTGAATAAGCAGGAACAGGCAAAGTACATCGGCTGGCAGGGAGCTTTCTATAACATCGCCAAGATTGTGGCGTCCGGCGGTTTGGTATGGCTGGCTGGGTGGCTGCTGAAATACTTCGGCGGAGTGCCCGGTGCCACGGATGCAGTGCGTCATGAGGCAACTGTCCAGGCTTGGATGTGTGTAATGCTGGTAATGGCTGCCGTGATGATATTGCTGGCAATATACCATTGGCGTATGTTGCCTTCGGGCGGTGCTGCGGCTGCCGAAACCAAGTCGGCTGCCGAAACGCTGGAGAAGTTGCGGAGCGTAATCTGGGATTTCTTTCAGAAACGTCATATAGGGTATTATATTGCCTTTATCATTCTCTATCGCCTTGCCGAGGGTTTCGTCATGAAGATTGTTCCCCTTTTCTTGAAGGCGGAACGTTCGGTAGGCGGCTTGGGACTGAATGAGCAGGAGATAGGGTTGTATTACGGCACTTACGGAGCTGCCGCCTTTGTGCTGGGCTCTTTGCTGGCCGGTTATTACATATCGCACCGCGGACTGCGGAAAACGCTGTTCTCCCTGTGCTGCATCTTTAACCTGCCTTTTGTGGCATATACCCTGCTGGCGATATATCAGCCGGAGAGCGGCATGCTGATTGGCAGTGCCATCGTGCTGGAGTATTTCGGTTACGGCTTCGGCTTTGTGGGGCTTTCGCTGTTTATGATGCAACAGGTAGCTCCGGGCAAGCACCAGATGGCGCACTATGCCTTCGCTTCCGGTATCATGAATCTGGGTGTGATGCTTCCGGGAACAATCAGCGGATACGTGAGCGATTTTCTGGGGTATGAGAATTTCTTCATCTTCACCCTGTTTGCCACTATTCCGGCATTCCTCATTACCTGGTTCGTACCGTTTACGTATGCCGATGAGGTAAAAGGCGGAGCGGCCGCATAGTCGGTGGAAAAACATTGGCGGGACATGTTCCGGATAGTGGTTTCGATTGATGCCGGCTTCCCGTACATTCCCGGTTTCTATGACAGATTATATAAGTAATTATAGATAGATTTAATTTCGTGTTATTACATAGAAAATGAAATGAGTATGAGTAGCAAAGTTATTATTCCTTGGGAAGAACGTCCGGCAGGATGCAAGGACGTATTATGGCGCAGTGTGGCAAACCCCATTATTCCGCGTGATTTGCTTCCCACTTCCAACAGTATTTTCAACAGTGCGGTAGTACCTTTCGGCGACGGGTTTGCAGGAGTATTCCGCTGCGACGATACTAACCGTCGCATGCGGCTGCACGTAGGGTTCAGTAAAGATGCCATAAACTGGAACATCAAGGAAGAACCGTTGAAGTTCCAATGCGATGATGAGGAAATCGGTACATGGGTGTATGGCTACGACCCGCGCGTGTGCTTTATCGAAGACCGCTATTATGTTACCTGGTGCAACGGCTATCACGGTCCTACTATCGGTGTGGCCTATACGTTCGATTTCGAGACGTTCCACCAGTTGGAAAACGCTTTTATTCCTTTCAACCGTAACGGAGTACTTTTCCCACGCAAGATAAACGGTCGTTTTGCCATGTTGAGCCGTCCGAGCGACAATGGGCATACTCCCTTTGGAGATATTTTCTACAGTGAGTCGCCCGATATGGAGTTTTGGGGACACCACCGCCACGTGATGTCACCTGCCGCTTTTGAGGTAAGTGCATGGCAATGCACCAAAATCGGTGCAGGTCCTATTCCTGTCGAGACTCCCGAAGGCTGGCTGCTGATTTATCACGGCGTGCTGCATTCCTGCAACGGTTATGTTTACAGTTTCGGTTCTGCTCTGCTCGATTTGGACGAACCGTGGAAGGTAAAGTTCCGCTCAGGGCCTTATCTGCTTGCTCCGCGCGAACCGTACGAATGTATGGGCGATGTTCCTAATGTATGTTTCCCGTGCGCCGCTTTGCACGACAATGAAACGGGCAGGATTGCCATATACTATGGCTGTGCCGATACCGTAACCGGACTGGCATTCGGCTATATTCCCGAAATTATAGAATTTACCAAACGTACAAGCATCATCTGATGTACATAAACTTTTGAGAACCATGAAACGAGCATTCCTTTCCGGCGTATTTGCCTTTGTTCTGCTGGCTGTGTCTCCGGCTGCGGAGAAAAGTTCTTCCCCTGTAGACTATGTGAATCCCTTTATCGGTACGACTAACTTCGGCACAACCAATCCGGGAGCTGTCTGCCCCAACGGGATGATGTCTGTTGTTCCTTTCAACGTGATGGGGTCGGCGGACAACAAATACGATAAGGATGCCCGTTGGTGGTCCACTCCCTATGAGTATCACAACTACTTCTTTACCGGGTATTCGCATGTCAATCTCAGTGGTGTGGGATGTCCCGAACTTGGTTCGTTGCTGCTGATGCCCACTACGGGCGAGCTTTCCGTAGACTACAAGGAGTATGGCAGCCGTTATGAAGACGAACAGGCCTCTCCGGGGTATTACACTAATTTCCTTACCCGTTATAATGTAAAGACCGAAGTGACTGCCACGCCGCGCACCGGTGTGGCGCGCTTCACTTTTCCAAAAGGCCGGAGTCATATTCTGCTGAACTTGGGAGAGGGACTGACCAATGAAACCGGAGCTTTCCTGCGGCAAACCGGCGAGTGTGAATTTGAGGGGATGAAGTTGCTCGGTACTTTCTGCTACAATCCGCAGGCGGTATTTCCTATTTACTTCGTGATGCGTGTCAACAAAACTCCCCTCAAAACCGGTTATTGGAAAAAACAGCGCCCCATGACAGGCGTGGAGGCCGAATGGGATCCGGACAACGGTAAGTATAAATTGTATACCGGTTATCGCAAGGAGCTGGCGGGCGATGATATCGGCGCTTTTCTGACATTCGATACCGGGGAGAGCGAGCAGATAGAGGTGCAGATGGGTGTTTCTTTCGTCAGTATCGAGAATGCCCGTCTCAATCTGGACAAAGAGCAGTCCGGCAAGGACTTCGACAAGGTATTGGCGGAAAGCCGTAAACGCTGGCACGACGATTTGTCGCGTATCATAGTGGAAGGCGGGACGGACGAGCAGAAGATTGTTTTCTATACGGCGCTTTATCATGCGCTGATACATCCCAACCTTTTGCAGGACGTCAACGGGCAATATCCGGCAATGGAAAGCAACCGGATTCTTACGGCAAAGGGCGACCGGTATACCGTATTCTCCCTTTGGGATACTTACCGTAATGTTCATCAATTGCTAACCTTGGTTTATCCGGAACGTCAGATGGAAATGGTACGTACAATGCTTGATATGTATCGTGAACATGGATGGTTGCCTAAGTGGGAATTATATGGCAGAGAAACATTGACAATGGAAGGTGATCCGAGTATTCCGGTAATTGTAGATACCTGGATGAAAGGTTTGCGTGACTTTGATGTTGATTTGGCTTATGAGGCAATGTACAAATCTGCTACATTACCGGGGGCAGAAAACTTGATGCGTCCTGATAATGATGATTATATGTCTAAAGGATATGTACCCCTTCGTGAACAGTATGACAATTCCGTCTCTCATGCATTGGAATATTATATTGCTGATTTTGCACTGTCTCGTTTTGCAGATGCTTTAGGTAAAAAGAAAGATGCGGAGATGTTCTATAAACGTTCTTTAGGATACAAACATTATTATAGTAAAGGATTTGGTACTTTCCGTCCGATTCTCCCCGATGGGACGTTTTATAGCCCGTTTAATCCGAGACAAGGAGAGAACTTTGAACCGAATCCCGGTTTTCATGAAGGTAATTCCTGGAATTATACGTTCTATGTACCACATGATGTATATGGCTTGGCGAAATTAATGGGTGGAAAGAAACCTTTTATCGATAAACTACAAATGGTTTTTGATGAAGGACTTTACGACCCGGCAAATGAACCGGATATTGCTTATGCTCATTTATTCTCATACTTTAAAGGTGAAGAATGGCGTACACAGAAAGAGACGCAGCGTTTATTAGATAAGTACTTTACAACAAAACCTGATGGTATTCCAGGAAATGATGATACGGGAA
>ERZ824600.4878-NODE-4878-length-11418-cov-24.328874_pt1 | contig 11418 bp, 9 predicted proteins | sample MGYA00519933_ERZ824600 | MGnify/ENA primary metagenome ERZ824600 (study PRJEB31778, sample SAMEA3449178) | human gut metagenome | biome: human gut; feature: human-associated habitat; material: faeces | place: United Kingdom | collected 2010/2012 ... | reverse complement strand
CGTTGCTGCGTTCGTGAACATCATGCACCATCTTTGCAAGTGCCAGCACGACTTCAGGCTGGCGGAACGAGATTTTCAGAAGCTCCATCACCTGATCGTCGGTCAGTTCTCCCGGACAGACTAGAAAGCTTTCCAGCATTCCGGCACGGGTACAAAGACGATGCACACGCTCTTTCCGGTTCAGCTCCGACATCTGGCGTTCAAGGATCCTCTCTCGGTGCTGACAAGAGCGCAGCTTCTGCTCTGCTTTGGCTTTTTCGTTGCGGAGGTAGGCAAGGTCTGTTTTCGGTTGGGTCATGGCATCACGCTCCTTATTATTATGAATTAAAAGAACGGTAAAGCGACCTCTGCTTTACCGTTCCTGCTGAAGTGTATTTAGTTCTTTTTGGAACTGGGGAGTTCCTTGATGGAAACATCGTACAGTGCTATTGCTAATCGAACATCTCTTCCAGTGTCCTCACGATATTTCACACAATCCCAAATATTAGAGTTCCATTGCTTATAGCTTTTGCAATTTTCCTTAATCCAATTCTGTACTTGCTGCTGAATACCCGCAAAATTCTTGTTATCCTTATTAAAAACAACAAGAGAAAGTTTAGTATCCTTCCATGTTGCGTAGCAAAACAGTTGATCAATAGCATCGCTGAAAAGTTTTATTCCATGCCAAACTTTACACTCGGCGATAAATGCGGCTTTATCATCACGCTGGATTTGAATGTCGGTCTTGCCCACACGTCTAAAAGTTTCACCTGTTACAGCATTTTCATAATGCGAGGTTAGTATTCCCTTGATATAATCGCGTAGTTCTTCTTCATTAAAACGGTTGAATGTTCTGGCACTTTCTTCCAAGGCCGTTCCACATATATGAATAATCCTGACAATGTTCTCAAAGTCAGCATCATCAATATAGTATTGCTTTTCGGGTGCGTGCTGCTTAGGTTCGTTCAGGTTTGCCCGATGTGGTTTCTTTAAGGGAATAGGAGTCAAATTAGGTGCAGACGAGTTTAGATTGAGTGGAATTTTCAATGCCTTGCTAATTGAAAAGAAGTCTGATGCTTTATTTTTCCGTTCATTTAACAGTTGCCGAACTGTTGATTCCAACTGCTCATTATAGCTGCGAACTTCGTTGTTTACATAGCCACTCGTTTCTTCAAAATTTTTGAATCGGTTTTTGAAAGCGGTGTCAATCTTTTCTTCTAGCTGCTCACCAAAAGATTTTATTTCTTGGTTTGTATAAGACAAGCGAATTGTGATATAGCCATAGCTACTCTCTGTCGAGCGTTGAAAGTCTACGATTTCATAACTTGTGAATGTATAAGTGGACGGTTGGCATTTAAGAAGAATCGAATCACCAGCAAAGGGAATTTTGAAGTCAATGTTATAGCCATCCAAGTTGTAATATTCAGGCTCTCCATAGGCACTTCCCATCCTGCTCCATGGATTGTACTGTTGAATGGTTGTTTCATGCAAACTTCTTGTAGTTGCATTAACGAAAAAGGTAATAGGTTCAACCTGATACTTTTTCGTAAGATATTCAACCCATTCATCAAAATCGCTGTTCATTATCTGTTCGTCAGTGTATGAAGCGATTTTATCTTTTAATGAACTGATATTGCTTCTTAAGTAATCCGATACGCTTCCATTTCCGATTGCAAATAGTTTCAATGTTTGCTCCTTTGGTCAGAGGTTGGTTGTACGAATAGGGGGAGTTCATTATACCACACCTCTTGGAAATGTTCAATTAAACGTGTTTTTTTGATAAAAAAGCGGAAGTCCTCTGCTTTATGTTGCAATATCGTTGGGGATGCGATATACTAATATTGTATGTCATTTTATCTTGGAGGATGGTTGAGAGATGCGTAGTCAGGTGCAACAGAATAGGTCAATCGAGCTTTTCTGCGGAACAGGTGGCTTGGCACTTGGCTTGCAGAAAGCAGGATTCCACCACACTGCTTTGTATGAGTGGGATAAAGATTCCTGTGATAATATTAGGGCGAACATTCAGGCTGGATACAAAGGCATTGAATCGTGGAATGTCCATCAAGCGGATGTTCGTGCGGTTTGCTATGATGGGTTATCTGGAAAAATCAATATGGTATCTGGTGGCCCACCCTGCCAGCCGTTCTCTATGGGAGGAAAGGCTCAAGCCTATAATGACAAGCGTGATATGTTTCCTGAAGCTGTTCGGGCTGTCAGAGAAATCATGCCCGAAGTCTTTATCTTTGAAAATGTCAAGGGACTGTTAAGAAAATCATTCAGCCTATACTTCAGTTATATTATTTTGCAGTTGACATATCCGAGCATCCAAAAGCCAGCTGGAATGACTTGGGAAGAGCATCGTGAACTATTGGAAAAGCATCACACATCTAGCAGTCACGATGATTGCGAGTATAATGTTGTATTTAGGCTGTTGAATGCTGCCGATTATGGCGTTCCCCAGCTCAGGCACAGGGTGGTTATTGTTGGCTTTAGAAAAGATATAGATGCAAAATGGTCTTTTCCGAAAGCTACACACTCTAAAGAAGCGTTGCTTTATTCCAAATGGATTACCGGTGATTACTGGGAGCAGCACAAGTTGTTGAAACCATCTGAATCGCCATTGTCAAAAAACATGGAGCGGTCTGTTCGCACAGCTATTGAATGTACCGATAAAAAGCTGTTTCCTTGGCAAACCGTCAGAGATGCGCTACATGATTTACCCGACCCTCGAAGCAACGATGCGCAAAAATTTGATAATCACATCTTCCGTGCAGGAGCTAAAAGCTATCCCGGTCACTCTGGCTCGGTGCTAGATGAGCCTTCAAAAACCATCAAGGCTGGCGCACACGGTGTTCCCGGTGGAGAAAATATGCTGGTTTTGGATTCTGGTGAAGTGCGGTATTATACGGTTCGTGAAAGTGCAAGAATCCAGACTTTCCCCGATGATTATAAGTTTGTTGCATCGTGGACGGAGAGTATGCGCCAAATTGGTAATGCAGTTCCAGTAAAGCTGGCCAACGCGGTTGGCGTATCTGTTTTAACCCAACTAGAGGAGGTTCATCATGCCAAGAAGTGATATTCCTGTTATTACTCCCTACAATCCTCTTGATAAGCGAAATTTGGCAGAGAGTGTAGCATCAGCTATGCTGCACACTCCTGTCCAGAAATTGCCGCCAGAGCCTTTTATTGGTGCAGGTGTGTATGCAATCTACTATAAGGGTGATTTTGAACCTTATCGCAAATTAGTTGAATTAAATCAAGATGGTTGGAATGTCCCGATTTATGTAGGTAAAGCTGTTCCAGCGGGTGCAAGAAAAGGTGGTTTTGGGGTAAATGTAGACCACGGTCAAGCTCTTGCAAATCGTCTTTCAGAACATTTCACTTCTGTTTCAAAAGCATCCAATCTTGATGAAAATGACTTTGTATGCCGCTTTCTGGTAGTTGATGACATTTGGATTCCGCTTGCAGAATCCATGATGATCGAGCGATTTAAGCCGCTATGGAACAGATGTATAGATGGCTTTGGAAACCACGACCCCGGCAGTGGACGTTATCAGCAGCAACGTTCACCGTGGGATTGTATTCATCCCGGTCGTGAATGGGCCGAAAAACTCAAGCCGAATGCGATTTCAAGAGAAGATTGGTTATTGCGTGTTGAGAATTATCTAAGTACATATCAGGCTCCGTAAAAAGAGATAGCCGCCTGTGTTTTGGCACATGGCGGCTATCTCTTTTTATACTTTCAGGGATTCAAGGGATGCAAAGAAACGAAGATATTGCTTTGGCGAAAGGCGTTCAATCGCTACCCGTGCATTTATAGCAGCATAAGGATTGGAAATCTGGCAGCGGTCTACTAACAGCTTTAGAGCCATACAAGTTTCAAGTTGATCCGATGTTCCGTATTCTTTTAGAATATGAAGTTCGGTGAGCGACAAAGGAAGGAGCAGTTTTGCATTCAAAATTTTCGCTGTTTTATTTCTCACTTCCGATAATTGAATTTCATAATAAAGCCCGCTATTGTCAGTAGCATACATTGAAAAGTGTTTTTCTGCATCTGACTTGCGAATGTAATTGTATTCTTCATCTGGATAGTCATCAAGCCGCATAAACCGTACAATATATAATGGGATTGCTTCTGACGATTTCATAAAGAACCTCCTAGCTGATTATTTGTAAACAATCTCGTTATAAACAATTTCTTCGGCCCGGTTGCGAATATTGTTCATCCGGCGCACCCATTCCAGTTGATCGGCGGCTTTCAGGGCTTCGGTCACGCCCTCGGCTTCCTGCATTTGCCGGATGGTCAGCGCAAGCTGTTCCTCGGTCTGCTTGTCCAGCTTGGCAAGGTAGCCGCCCAGTTCGCCGGACAGGAGCAGTTGGTTGTACCGGATGGGATGTTGCTCCTTCAGATACATCTTATGTAAGCGGCCCCACCGCCCGATGGGGTGCTCTGCCGGGGCTGCTACGGTCAGGTTCGGCAGATAGTGGTCGTTGACAAGGGTGTAATCCAGACCATTGGCACTATCATGGATGTGTTTTTTCAAATCAATCATAACCATTCTCCTTTTGTTTCGGCGGGTAGATTCTCTGGTAGGATGGTGCCAGCTTTTTTCATTTCTTTAAGGCGTTTTCGATACTTTGCCATATACTTTCGGCTGGCTATCCGATGCTTCTCTAGCTTTTCTTCACGGATTTTTTGAGTCGCAAGTTCTTCTTCGGATAAAATCATAGGCTCCTCTGGCACATCAAACTTTCCGATATAGTTCAGATAAACTTCAACTTGAACTGCTCGCGTTCCATTCAACTCAAATGGACGATGGACAATGATTTTTGAAACAAATTCGTTTACCATTGCTGGGGTCAGTTCTGAAAAGTCGGTATATTTCTTTGCCAATTCAATAAAGTGGTTCGTGTTGTCCGCTTGCTTTTCAGCACTATCCAACTGTTGCTGACAGTCTTTTTGTTCTTCTTCCAGTTCATTTTTTTCTTTTTCATATCCTTCCAGAAGATTTTCCAGCATTTTGTCTGAAAGCCGCCCTGCAATATTATCCTCGTAAATTTTACGAATTAAGGCATCAATGTCTTTTGTACGATGCTCGGCCTTGGTAATCCGGCTGCGCAGTTCTTGTAAATGGCTTTGATTTTGCGATTCTGAAATCTGATTGTACAGTTCCAGAAATTCTTCCGGATTGCTTTGGACGTAAGAACACGTTTTGCGGATACATTCGAGAACGATGCTTCTTAAAGCTGAAGTTCTGATATGATGACCGGAACAAGCAGCTTTATACGTTTGACGAGTGAGAATGTGTTTTGAACAGGCATAGCAATCTTCAGGTTTAGAATAACTTTCCCTGCGTTCACCTTTTGATGTGTAGTAAACACGCACCCGGCCATTCTTTCGACGATGGTTGTACATTAAAGAACCGCACTCACCACAGAAAACCTTGCCCGTAAGGGGATTGGCTTCACCTAGTGAATCTGTACGGCGGGTATGCTTGCGCAGGTTTTGGACGATGCTCCATGTCTCTTTATCAATGATAGGTTCTTGAGTGCCTTCAAAAATCACCCAATCAGATTTATCCGCCTTTTTGATTTTCTTGTCTTTATAGGAATTTTTATAGGTGCGAAAGTTCACGGTGCAGCCAGTATATTCAGGTCTTTCCAGTATTGTGGCAACGGTGTGCCCTCGCCAAGTATAGGGATTACTATAATCGCAATCAGACTGATGATTTCCCAAACCTCTTTTGGCAAGGTAATAAGATGGCCGTTCAACTTTTCTTTCTGCAAGGCAGCGGGCGATTTCATAAGGGCCTTTTCCGTCCACACACATCTGAAAGATTTCGCGGACAACGGAAGCGGCTTCTTCGTCTATAACCCACTTGTCTGGATTCTCCGGGTCTTTTTTGTACCCATAACAAGCGCAGTTGCTTGTATGCGCGCTTCCTGACATTCCTCTTGCCTTTAAGACGGACTTGATTTTTTTACTGGTATCCCGGACGTACCATTCGTTCATAATGTTCAGGAACGGCGCAAATTCGCTGCTCTGCTGATCGTTGCTGTCAATGCCGTTCCCAATGGCGATAAAATGAACTTCCTTTTCTCGAAAGAGAATGTCTGTGAAAAAGCCAACTTGAAGGTGGTCGCGTCCGACACGGCTAAGGTCTTTTACAATGACAGTCGTGATTTCTTCGGCCTTTACCCCTGCAACGAGTTCGTTCCACGCAGGACGGTCAAAGGAAGCACCAGACCAACCATCGTCCGTATAATGCCGCAGATTCACAAAGCCATGTTCTTTGGCGTAGGCTTCCAGCATTTGCTTCTGATGGACGATGCTGTTGCTGTCGCCATCTCCATCATCGTCACGAGAAAGGCGTTCATATAACGCTGTAATGCCAATTTCTTTGACTTTTTTCTTTTTCATGGGTCGTTTCTCACCTCCAATTCTGCATATCAACTACCCACGATGATAACATATCACATCGGTAAAATGCTTCGGCGGGGACGTCTGCCCCTCCTTCAGTTCGGCGTTGAGGATGCCGCACTCGTTTTCCGCTGCATTGGGCAGGGCGGTGAGTTCTTGCTTCCGGTTCAGGATGTCTGCCAGCACCTTGCGCTCCACCGCTTTCCAGCCTTCTTCCAAAATATCCTTTCCCTTGGCGGTAAATTCCTCCCCGGCACATTCGGTGGTCAGCAGGGTTTCCAGATACCGGAAGGGCTTGCTCACCGCCATCAGCGTCCGGGCGATGATGAGCTTCAGGACGTTCTGCTCGCCCTTGGGCAGTGCTTCCAAATCGGCTTGCAGCATACTGCGGGTGGGCAAGATGGCGTGGTGGTCGGTGACTTTTTCCCGATTGACGGTGCGCCGTGTCCGGGGCACCGCCTCGTCCACATCTTCCGGGGTAATGTCGAGAAAACCTTCCAGTTCCTCGGTCAGTTCCTCCAGCATTGCCTCGTCATCGTCGGTGATATAGCAGCTATCAGTTCTGGGATAAGTGGTAAGTTTCTTCTCATACAGAGCCTGCACATAGTCCAGCGTCTGCTGTGCGCTGTACCCCAGCAGGCGGTTAGCATCCCGCTGAAGGGTGGTCAGGTCGTACAGCAGCGGTGGATTCTCGGACTTTTCCTTGCGGGTGATGCGCTGGATCGTTGCCACCATCTCCTTTCGGCAGGCTTCCAGCAGGTTTTCGGCAACGGATTTTTCGGGAATGCGGCGGCTGGATGCTGTGCAGCCACTGGTCAGTTCCAGATCCACCGTGTAGAACTTCTCCGGCACAAATGCGGCAATGGCTGCTTCCCGCACTACGGTCATAGCAAGCACCGGGGTCATAACACGCCCCACCGCCAAGGGCTGGTTGTACAGGCACGAAAAAAGCCGGGACGCATTGATGCCGACCATCCAGTCGGCGCGTTCCCGGCAGAGTGCCGCATTGTACAGCGCATCGTATTCAGTTGACGGTTTGAGGTGGACAAAGCCCTCTCGGATAGCGTTTTCCTCCATGCTGGACAGCCACAGGCGTGAAAAGGGCTTTTTGCAGCCAGTCTGCTGGTACACCAAGCGGAAGATCAGTTCTCCCTCGCGCCCTGAGTCTGTAGGATAGTTCTCGGAGGTGACTTTTCTGACTTTGTTACTCGATGGCATCCAATGGGCCGATAAAGCGGTAGAAAATCTGGATTTTCTGGACGTATTCGCCATCGATCTTTTCCGCTTTGGATACCAGAATCTTGTCAATCAGCTGATGCAGAATCTTATAGTTCAGTTCGGTGATGCCAGCGTACTTGCTGACTTCATCAATAAAATCCTGAATCTTGTCCAGCTGATCGTGTTCAGCACGGCCTTCCCGCTCGTACTGCTCAATCTTCTCGGTCAGTTCAGCCTGTTCTTTGTCGTAGCGATCTGCAAGCATTTGAAAACGTTTCTCCGGGAGAAGTCCCTTTGATACGTCCTCATAAAGTTTTGCATACAGGTCTTCGATTTCTGCGATTCGTGCTTTACACTGCTTCAAATCCCGTTTGTGCTGCGCCCGGTCAGAGGACACCCGGAGGTGCATCTGATTTGCAATCTTCTTCACAAGGGCTTCCCGATTGCTCACAGCGGCCTTTGCGTGTGCCTGAATGTCCGCAAAGACAGCTTCATGCAGAACACGGGCTTCCAAATTATGAGAGTCACAGGCTTTCGCACCATATTTCCGATAAGTGCTGCAACAATAAAAGGTCTGATCCAGAACACTGTTACGTTTGCGCCTGTGCTCGACCTTGACTAACATCGTTCTACCGCAGTCTGCACAGCGGACGATGCCCTTGAAAATATTGTCGTAGTCGGTCTTATCGCACATAAAGCAGCCGGAACGGCTGTAAAGGATTCGCTGCACGTTCTCCCAACGGTCTTGTGGGATGATTGCTTCATGTGTATTCGGAACGATAGCGCGTTCTTCAAACGGAATATAACGCCGCTTTTTGGATTTCATGGACACGGTGGGCTTGGCTTCGTAGATGATGTGTCCGGCGTAGACTGGGCTGTGCAGAACCTGACTGATATAGGCACTGTCCCAATCATACATCTTTTCATCATCAATAAAGCGGCCAAACATCTCTTTCTTGTAGTAACACGGCTTCAAGACTTTTTCATCGTGGAGCCGCTTGGCGATGCGGTGAAGTCCCAGCCCTTCCTCTGCCATTGAATAGATATACTCAACAACAGGGGCGGTGTTCGGGTCGATCACAAGGTGATTGTGGTCGGCAGGGTCTTTCTGGTAGCCAAACGGTGCGCCGCTTGAGATATACTTTCCGCTTTTCTTGCGTGTCCGAAGGGCACTCTTGATTTTTCGGGAAGTGTCTTTGGCATACATTTCATTGATGATGTTTCGGAACGGGGCAATATCCATCTGGGATTGCTCGTTGGAATCATAACCATCATTGATTGCAATATAGCGGACACCGTGTTCAGGAAAGAAGATTTCCATATACGTTCCGGTTTCGATGTGGTTGCGTCCAAGTCGGGACTGGTCTTTGGTAATGACTGTTGCCACCTTTCCTTCCCGGATATCATCCAGAAGTTCCTGAAAGGCAGGGCGGTCAGAGTTCGTACCGCTGTAACCATCATCGACATAGTACTGGCAATTCCCGAAACCGTTGCGTGTGGCATACTCCATAAGCATCGCCTTTTGAGTGCGGATGCTCAGGCTTTCGCTGTTTGAACCGTCATCTTTTGACAGCCGGCAGTATAAAGCAGTTGCTTTTTTGTCCTTTTCCATGTGTACCTCCATAATGGAAAAGAGACCTCATCAATCACATTGTAGCGGATGCTGCGTGATGATGCAAGCCCTTTTCCGCAGTAAAACGTCCAATTAGCCAGCGGCGAGATACGATTCGGCAGTTTTACGAATTTCTTCTTCCGCAAGCCGCTGAAAAAGCGTATTCATCGGCACATTGCCGATATAATGGCGTTCCACGATCAGGCGCACGGACTTCGGACTTCTCGGCGCACGTTTGCGTGTAGTGGGCTTCTTCTCAGATTTTTCTTTGTTCAAGGGCAGACCTCCTCATTCATGTGGTGCAAATACGGAAAGGAATGGATGGATTCTATTCGTTTTTCTCTTTTTGTTTTATTACGTTGGTTAGGTGAAAGTTTTCTTTGATACAGTCTTAAAGGCTGCTATACTGCATAGGAAAAATATCTTTTGTGGATGCCATTAAGAATCCGTATCACAGAATCGTGATTTTGGCGGTTCTTGAATCGTGAAAAACGCAGAACTATTCAACATTTGAAATTTTCACAAAGATGTGATTGGGCGAAGAAAACCGCGTTCGTCTGCGCTCAATCAATCCCGCAGCGTCCAATTCCTTAAGCGCACTGGAAACACTGACCGTGCTGCGCCCTAGCTGCTCAGCCAAAGAGCAAATCGTAAAAATGACAAACACGAAACCACGTTCATCTATCCAGAGATTTTTCTGCGAGAGCGTGGCACGGTCGAGTAGCAGCACATAAGTCATTTTTGCAGTCTGACTCAGGTCAAGTTCCAAAAGGAAGCGCGGGTATGGGAGAAACGGCGGCAGCGGAGTTTGCGTGGTAAGATATTCTGAAATGTTGATCACCTCCAGCTGAAGCAGAAATCAGAAACAAAGAGTATGTAACGAGAATTGGTGGGTTCCAATTCTCCAGTCGCAGAAAAGCACGAAACAAGTGCTCAACTGCGTTAATAAGTTAAGGTCTCCCATATTGGTCCTCGACTTCCCTAGGAGTGGGGAATCGTCCGGCGGCGGGCTTGCACCGCACCATTGGCATTTCAGCCACCCCGTCTTCGTTATGACCGGGCTGCGAGTTACAGAAGTACCTTTTGTGAAGTACCGGACGATTGAACTATTCACTTGTCAAGGAACATATGGAAGATTTCTGGACTTTGACGGACGAAAAACATCCTTCTACTTGGTAGCCGATGAAAAAGGCCATTTCGTAGCATTGCAAGCAATTTTGTAAACAAAACGTCATAATAGTCCGAGAATGGTCTTGAAAAAGATGCCCTACACTTGGTAGGCATCGAGAACGCCTGTTTCGTAGCATTGGTGAGAAACTTGTAATTGAATTGTAATTCTTGAGACCAAATCTCCGCTTTTGAAAAAATCCTCTCAATAGGTAGGCAACGAAAACAGCCCAAAGACAACCATCTTTTTGAGAATTAACAAAAAGGTCACAACTGACCGGCTTTCAAAGAGGCGCTTCTACTATTAACAGAAAAAGTGGCCTAAAATGGGGGGTGTTGGAGAAAATTTCTGCCTTAAAAGTACGCCTCTACTCACTAGCCAGCGAGAATAGCCAAAAGCCAGCAAAAAACAAATGAATTATGTATTTCTGCCACTGATTGCAACGGCATATCGGTGACAGAAAGATCGTTTAGAGCGATTCTTCGCGGTTTGGGGTGATGGAAATCGTTTTGTGGTTGGACTTTTTCTGCTGAAGCTGCTCCAGCTTTTTCAGCACCGATTCCTTTTCCGGGGTCTTGCCGCCCGGTGCGGAAAGCTGCTGCTTATTCAGCACCATGTCGATATACTTGCGGATATTTTTCAGGGCAGAGACATCCGACTGCAAGGTTTCCAGTTGGGTGCGCAGCTCTGCGCTGCCGGATTGCAGCGCAGAAAATTCGGCATCCAATGCCGAAAAATCCACCGCTGTGCTGCCGTTCAGCTTCATCAGGGTGCGGACAGCTTTATTAAAGGTGTCCAGCTCCTCTTTGTGCTGGGCGGCATAAGCGTCCTTGGTCAGCTTGAAGTTCTTCTTGATAAAGGTGTCGTGGATAGGTTTCAGCTTGGCATGGACGGCGGCAGCATCCTTGATCTGGGCGATTGCCCGCATACGGTTTTCGTTCTGCTTCAACTGCCTGCGGAGAGGGGCGGCGGTCTGGTTTAAGCTGTCAATGGCTTGGTTCAAATCCTCAACAGTGTTCA
>ERZ824600.4875-NODE-4875-length-11421-cov-4.047510_pt1 | contig 11421 bp, 8 predicted proteins | sample MGYA00519933_ERZ824600 | MGnify/ENA primary metagenome ERZ824600 (study PRJEB31778, sample SAMEA3449178) | human gut metagenome | biome: human gut; feature: human-associated habitat; material: faeces | place: United Kingdom | collected 2010/2012 ... | reverse complement strand
CGGTGACCAGCAACTATGTCTATCACAATATCGCGGGGAAGGACAAGCGGCAGCTTCTGCTGGAAACGCTGCGCGTGCTGAAAAAGGGCGGCACCTTTGCCATCCACGACCTGATGTCGCCCCGCAGATACGGCGATATGCAGGCGTTTGTCCAGAAGCTCAGAGGCATGGGCTATGAGCGCGTGGAGCTTATCGACACGACAGACGGCAGCTTTATGACGCCGAAGGAGGCCAAGCGCCTTATGCTGCGCGGCTCGACATTGCTGGTGGGAAGGAAGTAAGAGGCGGGTCGCTGTTCATGATGAAAAAAAGCAAAGCCGCCTGTACGCCGCGGGCGGAGTTGTTCGGAATAAGCATTTATAAGCGTTTATATGTAAGGGATTTTGCCGTTTCGGGTCTTGACACGGGTCAAGATGCGAGTACAATAAATGGAAATATCGGTTAGTCATAACTAACCGAGACTGATATGCAGAGGGAGGTACAGCAATGATCAAAACAACGATAAAGGTCTCCGGCATGGCCTGCTCCATGTGCGAGGCGCATATCAACGATGCGGTTCGGGGGAATTTCCCCGTTGAAAGGGTCAGCTCGTCCCATTCCAGGGGCGAGACTGTCATCATTTCCAAGGCGTCGCTGGACGAAAACGCCCTCCGTGCCGCCATCGACGCAACCGGATACACGGCGGGGGAGATAAGCACCGCTCCCTATGAGAAGAAGGGGCTGTTCCCGTTTTTGAAAAAGTGAGCGCCGGATTATGCGGGCCGCTCTTAAGGGCGGCTTTTTTCGCTTTTATGTGGCTGCCATAAGTGAAAGCGCCGCCATACGATGTGCTGACATACGTTGAGCAAAAAGCACCGTGATATCCGCACGATATACGGCGGAGCACGGCGCATGGACGAGAGAAGATCAGGATGTGAAAATATTGCGCGGCACGATGAGAATATACCTTACGCCTGGCTCTGATACCTGCCTTCGAATTCCTCGACTATGCCCTTTAATATGAAGGGCAGCCTGCTCATCGCTTCGCGGCGGATTATGTACGGCACGCCGTATGCCGCCTCTGCCAACGCGCCGGTCATTGCCGCTATCGTGTCGCTGTCGCCGCCTATTGAGATTGCGCCGCGTATGGCGCTTTCAAAGTCGCCGCTTTCGAGGAATGCGATAATGGCCTCCGGCACGCTGCCGGGGCAGCTCACCTCAAAGCCGTAAACGGGGCGTATCTCATCAAGAGTGCGGTCGAGGTCATAGCCGAACTGCGAGCTTATATAATTCTTTATTTCGCTCTTGGCATACCCTGTGCGGGCGAGGAAGCCCGCCGACGCGATGGCCTGCGCGCCCTTTATGCCGTCGGGGTGGTTATGCGTTATCTCCGAGCTGACTTTTGCCGCCCGCAAAACCTCCTCGAGCGAATCGTATGCCCATATCACAGGCGATACGCGCATGGCGGAGCCATTGCCCCAGCTGTTGTAGGGCTCGGCGGAATCGCTCTTCAGCCAGTCGATAAAATGCCCACCGTAGCCGCAGTCGGGATACATACGGCCTATCGCCCGTATCGAGGTCAGATAGTCCTCGCGGGTGCCGCCGTTCAGTATGGCTCTTGCGACCGCGCAGGTCAGGACTGAATCATCGGTAAACCGGCTTTCCGGCTGAAACAGCGGAAAAGACTTTGTTTTGATATTGTGCCGTTCATAGATCGAGCCTATGATATCTCCTGCAATCGAGCCTATCATTGTTTTGCTCTCCTTGTTTTATTCCATATTTTGTATTACCCTATATTTTATCTGATATTACATCCGATTTAAACAAAAAGCTTTCACGGGCGGCCTTTTGGAAGCTGCAATATGCGATGCCTTCACTGCGCCAAGCAGATGCGGGCGAGGATTACATCAAGCACCCGATAGCGGTAGCGGAGCGGTTTGATACCGAGGATGAACAAACGGCGGCGCCTCTTTGAATGAACGATAAAAAACGATGGTCGAAGCCGGCCGTTTGTCGTTTTGCAGGCGACCAGCTATGGGCTTATTTGGGCTATACTGATGCTAACAAAGGACAAGGAGGCAGATAAATATGTACGGCGCAATTTTAGGCGATATGATAGGGGCACCATACGAGTTTGACAGGGGCAATAAGACGAAGGATTTCACGCTGTTTACAGGCGGCAGCAATTTTACGGACGATACCGTAATGACGATAGCCGTGGCTGAGGCGCTTCTGAATGCGGAGAGCAAGGGGGAAGCGGAGGTAAAAGCCCTTATTATAGAATCCATGCAGAAGTGGGGCAGGAAGTATCCGAACGCCGGATATGGCGGACGCTTCATAGGCTGGCTGTGGGAAGCCGACCCTAAGCCCTACGGCAGCTACGGGAACGGCTCCGCAATGAGGGTCGCGGCTGCCGGATGGCTGTATGACACTATCGAAAGGACGAGGGAGATGGCAAGGCTTACGGCTGAGGTCACGCACGACCACCCGGAGGGCATCAAGGGCGCAGAGGCGACAGCAAGCGCGATATTCCTTGCCCGCACCGGCAGCGGCAAGGAAGAAATCAGGCGCTATATCGTCAGGGAGTTCGGATATGACCTTTCCCGCACCTGCGATGAAATAAGGCCGGCGTATCGCCATGTGGAAAGCTGCCAGGAGACGGTGCCGGAGGCGATAACCGCGTTTCTTGAAGGGAACGGCCTTGAGGATGTGATCAGGACGGCGGTTTCCCTCGGCGGCGACTGCGACACATTGACCTGCATCGCCGGCAGCGTTGCCGAGGCATTTTACGGGATCCCCACCGGCCTGGAGGCGGAGTGCAAAGCCCGCCTGCCGGAAGAAATGCTGGAGGTGCTGAGGCGGTTTGACATTGCGAGAGGCAAAGCGGGGAAACACGGCGATACAGATCCTGATGGGAATGGGAGGATAGAGAATGCCATTAAGAATTTCCATGAGAACCAAAGCAGGGAAACGCTTATTACCGTGCTTGAAGCCATAAGGCAGAGGAGCCATGAGGACGGGTATTTCATGATACCGGTCATTCCGCCCGAGGCTATGATAAAAATGTTTGATATCGAGCATATAAAGGTCGGCGATACTATCACCTGCGAAGAGGATATGCGCTTCAAACTGCATCATATACAGCTGAAGGACGGAAAGCAGTGGCTCGTCGCTTTTACGTCGCAGGCGGAATTTGAAAAGGGGGCTGCCGTCTCGACCATTTCCAATCCCATAAGTGAAACGCTGAAGGGGTGCAGGAATATGCCGGAGGAAGGCATAATCATCAACCCCTGGGGCGGCAGGCCGTTCTTCCTGCACAAAGCCCTTATAGGGCTAATACTGGACGCAGATATACCCGAGATTTGATGAACTGCTATAATCAGAATATGTGTAAATGCTATCAAAACGTAATGGATGATCTTGCAAGGGCAAAGGAATAAGAGAGGGTGTTAGGGGGGGCAACTCCTTAACACCCCTGACTTTAAGAAAATGTTAGTGCCAGACGGTAAAGCGCTTGCACATTTCTAATGCATCTTCAATAGTTAGCAGACCATCGGAGTTCATATCGGCACGCGGGAAATGGTCGTTGTTCAAAAAACATTTCTTAGAAATATGCTGCAGAAGCAGATCAAGATCTTTTGTGTCTATCTCGCCGTCTTTATTTATATCGCCTGTAATATCATCGTTAAAGCAAAAGTCAGCGTTATTCAGAATGGGATAGTAAAACTGGATATCCTGCCCATAGCGATTCGATGGATTGAACCAGTTGCCGTTATTCTTATGCGTGAGGCCGAATTCGCCTTCGGAGCCTTTCAATAAGAATCTGCTTAATACGGTTTGATCGTTCCATGTACAATCAACACCGTACCAGGCCCCGCTGAGCCGGACATAATTCCACATATGCTTTTCGCCGGTCGTGCTGCCGTTTGGGTAGCCAAGCCCCATTACTATCGTACAGGGGACTCCATACTGCTGACATAGAAGCTGGTATGCTCTCGCATATCCGGCACAAACTGTTTTATATGGCTCAACAAGGGCGCTGTATGCGGTTTGGGTGATGGGAGCGGTATTGTTGCCGGCAGAGGTATCGTAGGAGGCAACGGAGCAGACATATTCATTCAGATATTCAGCCTTTTTGTAGGCAGGCGAAGTAAGTATATCAGGATATCGTGCTTCTATTGCGCTGCGATGGGAGACAATTATATCTGCCATTTGGTCTGCATTGCCAACATTCGTGTATCTTTCGATGCGGAAGCCGATGGACACTGTAACATCCCAGGTAATGCTGTCCTCTAACAGGGTGCCGGTCGCTGTGCCTTTTGTAAATATCTTGGAATCATCTAAAGTGAGCCAGCCCATTTCGGGGTGATCCGCACAGAGAGCGAAGAAGGCTGTTATCACGTTGGCGTGTATCCAGCTTTCCGTCATATTGTTATCCACTGTGGATAGCTTCAGCTTGGTTGGATCATCTGCATCTAATGTGCAGGTAGTGCTTTGGAATCGATAGACTACGGGTATTGTACAGTAATTGCTCTCGAAGGTTCCTGGGACTAAGGCGGGCACGGAACCGTCTTTGTAATGGCTGTAAAGCGTATTGTAAACCGTTTTTGAGTCATCATCCAGCTGATCGTAGTATATCCCGCTGACCGGAGGTGTTTCCCGCAGCGCACGAAGTATAGGCTGCGGCTGCCCCATGCTGTACAGATCAAACGGACTAAACTCAAACTCAAGCACCGTCGAAGCTACCGTTGGCACTTTTTCCCCAAAAGATGAGCCCCCCTCTGCAAGGGCAGATGCAGCTATAAAGAGGACAGGTACGGCCGCAGCGATACAAAACAACCTTCTCATGGCATCATGCTTGAGCTGCCCGATCGAGCGGCATTAAGGTATTTTTCGCAGTATTCCAGCGCAAACGATGCATCTACATCAGCGCGGCTGAGCTTGGCGCGCTTTATTATGATATCTTTGGAATAAACTGCATCTGCGCTGCCGGTCAAAAACTGCAAAAGGATCTTTAAATCGTCTATGTCTGCTTTGCCGTCGGCGTTTATATCGCCTGCGGTAATAGGATTATACCTATAGTGCGTCTGGCTGAGGGCAGGATAACTGAACTCGCCGCCGACGGCAGCGTCGCTGAACCAATTTCCGCAGGGGAAGTGACGTGTTCCGAAATATTCATTTTTGCCATTGATGTACTCACCGGAGCCGACAAGGAAGTAAATATCCCGATTCCTATCACGGCTGTCGTCCCAGGTAAGATCTACGGCATACCAAGCGCCATCCAGCTTTACATAATTCCAAAGATGCTCCTCAAAGGAGTCACTTAAATCGCCGCCGTTTGCTTTGCCCTGAACCAGTATGCATTCTACGCCGATATTATCGCAGAGAACTTTGAACGCCTTTGCATAGCCGGCGCAGACGGTAGGGCGGGGAGCTGATATGGCGGTTGAAAGAGTGCTGTATGCGCTCTGATAAAGCAGGTTATCGTCATTAGCATGATCATAAGTGATATTATTGCAGAGGTAATCGTGTATCCATTTGAGCTTTTGATAATCGTCCGCGGAGTCAAAGCCGCTGTTCGCTGTCCTTAATTCATTTAAAGCGAAGTTAACATAGTCCTCCATATCGACGGCGTTGCCTACGTTAGTTGAGGTTTTGTAGTCAAGAAAAAAATCAATGAAGATACGACACCTGTACTTACCATCTACATCAGGTAGTGGGTTGCCTTTAGCATCAGCATTGACCGGTTTCATCCATTTGCTGGTGGAACCTTCGACTGACATATTTACAGATATCCAGCTCATTTCGGGATGGTCGGCACGGAGAGCAAGAAAGGCGGGCTGAGTGGTGTCCTGGAGAGACTTTATAATTTCATCATTTGTAAGTAGTTTGCTCGGATCCTCATAGACCCAGTTGCCAATGGTATTACCATCTTCACCGGCCGTTATATCAAAATAAGCCGTACCGCAATCGATACGGAGGCCCGGAAGAGGTATTTGGGTTTCCTCTATCGGCCCATTCTTGTATGTTTCATACAGGGTATTGTAAACGTATTGTGATCCTTCGTCCAGCTGGTCATAAAATTTTCCGCTGACGAGCTGCTGCCCCGGGCGCACGGCGCGAAGGCGCGGGGCGAGATCGGGCATATTCTCTATGCTGTAGGAAACATCGAAGCGAACCTCATTGTGACTGATCTCCGTTTCAACGGCGATAGCGCCGCCTTCCTCCTGCTCCGTTGCAAAGGCCGGGAGCATTGCCGCTAATATGGAAAGGGCAAGCAGAAAACCTAAAAGACGCTTTTTCATCGACATTACCTCCGATCAAGCTGATTATGATGATAAATAAATAAATAACTTATATAATATACTCTTATACTCTGACAAGTATATCACACGCATAGTATAAGAAAAAGATAAAAATAACATAAAAAACAAAAAAACGCCGGAAGCGCATCTCCGGCGAATCGGGGGATGGTCAGCGCCGCCTCGCTATGAAAAAATATGCCAGCGCACCCAGACCGAGCAGCGCCGCCACTATGACGGCATACAGCCAGCCGGAGGAGGAGCCGCCATCGCCCTGCACGGTAACGGTCAGGGCAGAGCCCTCAAACGAGGAAACAGCCGATGAGGTGCCGGGAAGGGGAGGAAGCGCGGTATCCGCCTGACCCGCAGATGCGGGAGCATCAGCCCCGCCGGGGGCGGCGGAGAAAACGGGGGCGGAATCTTGCGCAAAGACAGGCGCGGGGGATGCCGGCATGGAAGCGGAGGGAGCCGGAGAGGGAGAGGGCGAAGCGGCTGCCGCCTGCTGCTTTTCGGGCTGAACTGCCGCCCCGGGCGAGGGGCGGGAGACGGGGGCGGAGGAGGGAACGGAAGCCGCCGAGATATTTATTGCCGTGCCGGTGGTGGATACGTTCACCGAGGAGGAGGCGTTGCTGTATACCTCTATGTCGCTGTCCTTTGCAAAGCCGACCTCTGCGCTGCCCTCGCCTATCGCCTTAAAGGTCATGGTAAGGAGGGAGCCGGCAGGCGCATCCTCTGCGCTTGCCCAGGCAAAATACAGCTTGCCGGCCTGCTTGTCGTTTACGGCGCAGAGACCGCCGCTTACCTCCTGCGAGCTGCTGACGAGCTGCAGCTTGCTTGCGTCGTATTCTATGCCGAACTGCACCGCGCAGACATCGGCGCTTGAATCCAGTGCCGCGCTGACGGTATATGTGCCGTCGCCGTTGCTCGAAGGGGTGAGCTTAAGGCTTCCGTCTGCGGCGTATGCCGCGCCGGGCAGCAGAAGGCAGAGAAAAAGGCATATATGGCGTATGAGCTTTGGCATATCAGCAGCACCCTCCCGAAAAAAAGCGTTTAAATTTATTAAAAAGGTATCATACGCCGCGCGCGCTGTCAACCGCGGCGGGCGGAAGAGAAAAAACTGCGGGAAAAGACATTTTTTCGCCTGTGAGCGTATTGAAATTATAGCAAAATTATGGTATAAGTAAATAGAAAAAATGGCGAAAATCCCCCGGGGGATTTGTATACCTGATTAACATCAGGTATACAAGCATCCTTCTATGCGGGGAAATATCAGATAAAGGAAGGAACTTCCATGAGATTTAGGGGAAAGAGAAGGATGCTTGCTGTGCTTTTGGCCTGCCTGACCCTTACCCTTGCCCTGCCCGCGATGGCGGAAGGCAAGGTGAAGATCAGCGCGGCGGTCGAGGGCGATGTTTATTCGGGCGGGACCTTCAAGGTCAGGGTATCCGCAGCTGACGATAACGGGGCAACGCTTCAAAGCTGCGCCGGAATGATAGTTGACCTCGAATACGATCCAAACAAGGTCGAGGTAGCCAATGTGGGGGTAAACCTTCCTGAGGATTTCGTAAATGCATACAACCCCGAATGCACGCTCGAAGGAAGCAATAAGGCAGTCCGTATCGCCTTTGTAAATTACCGCCTCGACACAACCAAGACGATAAGCGATATAATGACCGTGACCTTCAGGGCAAATAGCTTGAACGAGGGCGAGAGCCTGACATTTCAGACGAAGGTCAATGAAGCATACGTGCTGACGGCTGACGCCGCAGGCAGCGTGACCTACCCAAAGGTCGATGGAAACAATATAGAAAACAACGCCGGCAATGCCACCGCTGTCACCCCCCCGCCGTATATATTGGGGGATGTGAATAGCGATAGAGAGGTTGGACTTACTGATGCAGTATGGTTGCTGCAATATTGTGCGAAATTGAGGAACAGCAGTGAAATTGCACTGCAGGCGGGGGATGTTAATAAAGATGGCGATGTTGGTTTGCCTGATGCTGTGTGGATACTGCAGAGATGTGCAAAACTTCGTGACGCCGATTTTATTTTGCAGTATTAGTAAGGGGGAACTGAGCTTATGAAGAGATTTATTTCGTTGATATGTGCCATTGCGATGCTGGTCTGCATGGCACCCACAACTGCGTTTGCAGAAGAACCGGATATAAATTATACGATTAAGACCGATAGGGCAACACTGCAAAAAGGCGAGAAGGTCACCATAACGGCTGGGCTGAATAGTTTCATAGATAATCTAATGGCTGGCACGTTCATAATCTATTATGATTCTGAGAAATTCGAAATTTCCAAAAATGATGATGGGGAATATGACTACTATATACAATGCCCCAAGGGATACTCAGTTACCGAAAACATGAACGGAACAGGTGAAGCTATTGTAGTAGTCGCAGGTTCGGTTCTGGAGCCCAAAATAAAAGTCGGGGATGCAATGTATAAGATGACTTTTAAAGCTCTGCAATCCGGAAAGGCTGAGTTTAAATTCGGAATGGCTGAGGCAACGCTCGGAAAAGACAGTAATAAGGCCATCCTCCCCACCTCCCCCGCGACCGTGACCGTCAATGTGCTGGCGCCGGCTACCGGGCTGACGCTTGACAAAACGAGCCTTGAACTCGAATACGGCAAAACGGCAAATCTTACCGCCACCGTTACCCCGCCCGACTCTACCGACACGGTAATGTGGAGTTCTGATAAGCCTGAAGTCGCTACCGTAGAAAACGGCAACGTCACCGCGATGGGCATCGGAAGCGCGACGATAACCGCAACGGCGGGAAATCAGAAAGAAACGTGCGAAGTGAACGTAAAGAAGGCGAGCCAGAACGGCACGCTGACGATCACCGGCACGGAGAAGGTCGGAGGAACGCTCACCGCGAGCGTAAGCGGCCTGCCGAAGGGCGTAATGGCGAGCTATGCGTGGTATAGAGAAGCTACCAAAATAGCGGACAGCGAGAGCTATACCCTGACGGTCGATGATTTCGGCAAGGAGCTGACCGTAAAGGCGACAGCGCAGAGCAACTTATATGATATAAAGATAGACGATGCCAAAACGGGCAACATCGGCGCAGGCAAGCACGAGAAGCCGAGCTTTACCGCGAGCGACCTTACGGTCACTTATAATAAGATAACAGTAACTAATCCGGACGCTGGGTGCGAGTATGCGCTGAAAGTAAATGGCAGCACGGGTGAACTGGATTATACAAAAACCGCGTGGGATGTAAAGGACGATGGAAGCGAAAGCTACACGGTCTATGCCCGCAAAAAGGCCACGAAAGGCATGGATGCGAGCGAAGCTGTATCCGTTTCTGTCACTGTACCCAAGCAGACCTTTAACGTGAACGCCACGGCGGAGATAGACAAGTTGGCGGACGATGACGATAACGTTAATGTGAGCGTCACGGGCGCAGGGAATTACGCATGGGGCGAAAACGTTAAGCTGACCGCAAAGAAAGAAGGAGCCGACAAGGACAACTATAAGTTCGCCGGCTGGAAGGTAACGGGTTTGGACGAAGAAACAACGCCGGATTTGACCAAGACGGAGATCACCTTCACCATGCCCAAGGGTGCAGTCACCGCTACGGCGAAGTATACCGCAAAGCCGGAGGCGATGTGGAACATAACTGCACCGACTAATCTTGTGTATGACGGCAGCGAGAAGAAGGCGACGGTAAGCGAAGGCGGCCCGACAGATATTACCTATTATATAAAGGATGCGGACGGCACGTTCACAAATATCAAGGGTGCGCCTAAGGACGCAGGCAGCTACAAGGCAGAGGCGGTGAGCGAGGCTACTGCTGATTACCGCAAGACCGTCAAGAGCGTGGAGTTTACCATTGCAAAGGCGAATCAGACGGCGGAAGATATTGCTGTTGACAGCACTAAGACCACCCAGAACAGCCTTACCTTTACCGGCAAAAAGGGCAATAAGTACTATATCGGAGCTTCTCAGCCCGCAGAAGGCAGCGAGGACTGGAAGGACGAGACGGACGACACTATCACGGTGGACGGCCTCCAGCCCGGAACCGAATACACCATATGGCGCATGAAGCCGGGCGATGACAACCACAACGCGGCGTTTATAAGCGCAAAGGCAAGTACGCAGGACAGCTACGCCTGGGCAGTGGACGCTATCCAGAACCCGACCTTCTTCGCCCGCACGGGGACCAGCGTGCCTGCCGACACAAAGACGTACAAGATCACCAACACCGGCACCGGCGCAATAAGCGTTACTATCGCGCAGAACGGCGATACAGGCGCATTTGAGTTTACCGGCCTGGAAAATACTTCTGTGACAATAGCCGGCGGAGAAACGCATGAGTTTACCGTTAAGGTGAAGGCAGAAACCGATGTAAGCAAAGCGCACGAATACACCGCGACCCTCACGTTTATTGCTGATAAGGTTGAAGGAGAAGGAAAAACACAGACGAGGTCTGTGGTGTTCCAGGTAGCGGATAAGAACGTTGTCGCCTTTAATGGACTCCTGGAAACATACACCAAGGAATACGACGGCAAGGCTTTTGCACTGACGGGAGTTACCGCAAGCGCGAAAGAAGCGGGATACGATGGCAAGTTCACCGTTAAGTATATGCAGGGCAGCACCGAGGTCGCTGCCCCCACAGACGCGGGAACCTACCAGATACAGCTCAGCGTAGATCAGCAGGACTATGCCGGAACGGCAAGCACCACTCTTGAAATCACCAAGCGCCCGCTGACCATAACCGGCCTTAAGGCGGCGGATAAGGAATATGACGACAACACCGGTGCAACGGTGAGCGGCGGAACGCTGAACGGCATAGTAAACGGCGACGACGTGAGCGCGGATATGCCGGCGAGCGGTACGTTCGCGGACAAGAATGCGGGAGCGGGAAAGACGGTAACGGTAACTACTCCCGCCCTGACCGGCGCTAAGAGGGGCAATTACGAGATAACATCCGTGAACGACATGACCGCCAGCATCAGCCAGAAGAAGGTCAGCCTGACGCTGACGGCGACCAGCAAGGAGTACGACGGAAAGACAAACGCGAACGTGACAGCCGCGGTAAATGCAGACGATGTCATCAGCGGCGATAATTTGTCCGTAACGGTCGGCGATAGCCACTTTAAGGATCCCAATGTCGGCGAAAAT
>ERZ824600.4871-NODE-4871-length-11431-cov-3.593794_pt1 | contig 11431 bp, 12 predicted proteins | sample MGYA00519933_ERZ824600 | MGnify/ENA primary metagenome ERZ824600 (study PRJEB31778, sample SAMEA3449178) | human gut metagenome | biome: human gut; feature: human-associated habitat; material: faeces | place: United Kingdom | collected 2010/2012 ... | reverse complement strand
ATATTATAAAGAAAATGGCAGTAACTCTGCAAGATAAATATTTTAAAAAAGTTAGTGTACAATATATGTAATCGCATGTGTTACAAGAGGAAGGTGAAAATGGAAAAAATCAGTGTAAAAGTATGTTTAGGAACTACTTGTTTTGTAATGGGTTCAGCAAATTTGCAGGAACTTATTGACATTGTACCTGAAAAATATGGTGATAAAGTGGAAGTGTCCGGCGTTCCTTGCCTTGGATTATGTTCTGCTGATTGGGAATTTTCAAAAGCTCCTTATGTAAAAGTAGGCGACGAAATTGTTAAAGAAGCTACGGTAGATAAAGTTATTGCAGCTATTGATAAAAATTTGGAAAATAATTAATAGAAAAGGATTAAGAAATATGGCAATGAATACCCCTAAACAAACTTCTCATTTGAAAAGAGAAATTTTAGTAAGACTTATTAAGGCATATCTGGGTGAAAATTTTGAAGAAGATACAAGAAAAATTCCTTTTGATATGCGTCCAAAAGGCAGCGAAGTTCCTTACAGATGCTGTATACATAAAGAACGTGCAATTTTAAGAGACAGAACAATTGCCGGTCTTGGTTTGTCAATTGAGGAAGCTGAAGATAGCGAATTATTATCAACACTTGCTCATAAAGCTCAAGAAAGAACAGCTCCTGAAGATAAACCGTTAACAGTTTTGCAAACAGCTTGTAAAGGCTGCGTTCCTGCAAGAATTTTTGTTACAGATTTATGTCAGGGTTGTGTTGCAAGACCTTGTGAATCAACCTGTAAATTTGGTGCAATAAAAGTTGAAAATGGAAAATCTGTTATCGATCCTGCTAAATGTAAAAATTGTGGAATGTGTGTTCAGGTTTGTCCTTATCAAGCTATTACAAAGATAATTGTTCCTTGTGAAAATGCTTGTCCTGTAGGTGCAATCGCCAAAGATGAAGAAGGTTTGGCTCATATTGATTTTGATAAATGTATTTCTTGTGGAAGATGCGTAAGCGCTTGTCCTTTTGGAGCTGTACATGAAAAAAGTCAGATTATTGATATTCTGAAAGAAATTAAAAGTGGTAAAAAAGTTGTTGCAATGCTTGCTCCTGCTATTTTTGGTCAGCTGCCTTGTACTCCAAAACAATTAAAACAGGCAATTCTTTCTTTGGGATTCTCTGATGTTGTGGAAGTTGCTCAAGGTGCAGATATTACTTCTCAAAATGAATCTGCCGAATTTAAAGAAAGAATGGAAAAAGGCGATGCCTTTATGACAACTTCATGCTGTGCAGGTTATAATGAGCTTGTAGACAAACATGTTCCAGAATTGAAACCTTTCCGTTCTGAAACTAAAACTCCTGCTTATTACACTGCTGAAATTGTCAAAAATGAATCTCCGGATGCTGTAACAGTATTCTTTAGTCCTTGTGTTGCAAAAAGACGTGAAGCATTCCAAAATCCAAATATAGACTATGTTCTTAACTATGAAGAACTTGGAGCGTGGTTTGTGGCATTAAATATTCAGGTTTCAGAATGTGATGAATCTGAATTTAAGCATGAATCTTCTGCTCAAGGAAGAAATTATGCTGTTACAGGCGGTGTTGCCGGTGCTGTTAACTCCTTGCTGGATGAAGAAGATAAAGCTACACCTTATGTAATTAATGGACTTGATAAGCAAGCAGTAAGAGATTTGAAAAAATTTGCAAAGAATGGTAAATGTGAATTAGGTAATCTTATCGAAGTTATGGCTTGCCCTGGCGGTTGTCTTGGCGGTTCAAGTACTGTGAATGCATTCAAACCTGCATTAAAACAGTTAACAAACTATGTTAACGAAAGTCCATCAATTAAAGATGTTTTAAAATAGACATAAAACATAATAAAAACGGCAGAACAAATTAAGTTCTGTCGTTTTTTTATGTCGTTTATGAGGTATATTTTCTTTGTAATTGTTTTTTTATAAGTTTTTTAATATTTATAAAATATCCAATCGTTAGTATAATTGAGGCTGTAATCCATGCAATTGGACCGGCATAGAAGATTCCAAAATAACTGTATTTTACTGCAAGATAAACTGCAGCATATGATCTTATCATTAATTCAGCAAAAGAAGATGTTAACGGAATTAAAGGTCTTCCCATTCCTTGCAGAGCGTTTCTGAATATAAATATTTGTCCTAAGAAGAAGTAAAATATTGAACTTATCCATAAATAGTCATGCGCAATTTTTACTACCTGCCGTGATTGATTGCCTATAAATAATTGGACAATGCTGCTTCCAAAATTATGCATTATAAAAGCCATGACAAGACTTAATATTATATTTATTATAGAACTGCGGATGACGCCTTGTCTTATTCTGGAAATTTTTTCTGCTCCAAAATTTTGAGCGACAAAGGCAGCCAGTGCAATGCCAAATGAAATCATGGGCATTGTTGCAATCTGTTCTATTCTTAGTGCTGCAGTAAATGCTGCGATTACGTTAGCTCCAAAAGAATTACATACGCTCTGAATTATTAAAACCCCAAGTCCAATTACTGTAAATTGTATGACCATGGGTATCCCTACTGCAAGATGTTCTTTTGCAAATTTTATATCTTCTTTGTTATGTAAAAGATTAAATTCCCAATCTGATTTGTGCATATGCAGTATTGGAAATTTTAATTTTATATAAAATACGCATAAAAGGGCTGAAAATCCTTGAGAAAGAACAACTGCAATCGCTGACCCTGGTACACCCCAGCCAAATTTTAATATAAATAATAATGCAAGAAATACATTTAGTATAGATGCCAGAATTAAAAAATAAAGAGGAGTTTTGCTGTCTCCAAGTGCTCTTACAATACTTGCTAACAGATTATAAAAGTTAACTGTAACAAGTCCCCATACGCATATTTGAATGTACCAGTATGCGTTATGAATAATGTTCTGCGGAACATTCATAATGAACAGTATAGGTTTCATAAACACAGTACATAAGATTGTGAATATTATTGTAAATATTGTACTTAAAATTGTTGAAATTGCTACGGATCTTCTAACACCAGCAAAATCTTTAGCTCCGAATTTTTGCCCTGTGATTACTGCAAATCCGTTATTCAAACCTACAACTGCAAACATTATCAGGAAAAATAACGGTGCTACTGCTCCTACCGCAGCAAGACAATCCACCCCGAGAGTTCTCCCAACAATAACTATATCGGCAATGTTGTATAATTGTTGGAAAATATTACCGATTAAAAGAGGTACTGAAAATAATAAGATTAACTTTAAAGGTTCACCTTTTGTTAAATCCTTAATCATAGTGATATTATATATCAAATATTTTGAAAATATTTGTTAATATCATTTGAATTAAGTATAACAGTTATAATATGCTTTATTGCGAATTATTCAGATTCTGAAAGGAGTCCAGAGTGACAAACATTATATGCTTAATATAACTTTATATTGAAAATTTTTTTAGCAATTTTTAATATTTATGTGTGTTCTGTCGGGAGTGTAGTCTAATTGAGGTACAAAACATGAATTTAGGTTTAAATCCTGCAGGTCAAAATAAAAACGCGTCTGTAAATTTTGGCATGGCAATTAAAGTTGATCCAGACGCGCATGCTATTATAAAACGTCAAGCAATGCGACTTTCTGATAAAGCTTATGATAGTTTTTGTGAAGCATTTGATGCTGCGGTGAAAAGGCAGGAAAATAACCCTGTAAATATTATAATTAGAAAATGTAATAACAGGCAGGCTCTTGCTGCAGAAATTGTAGATAACAGCGAAAATGCCATTGATAATAGTGTAATTTCGCAAAGATTAATTCGTCCAAAGGGGTTGAAATTTTTAGATAAAGCAGAAGCTAAAGCAAATAAAGTTAATGATTTGAATCAACGATTAATGAATTATGACGTTGCAAAAGATATTGATTATGATCCAAAAATTGATATAGAAGGATAATAAATATTTCTAAATACTATTTGTAATTGTTTGACAAAATACTTGAAATTTTTTTTTCTTTATGCAAAAATTGTTTTACGCGGTGAAAATCGTTGAAAAAATAATAGGAAAAGGATATGGCAAGGTAGCTCAGCTGGCTAGAGCGTTCGGCTCATACCCGAGAGGTCGAGAGTTCGAGTCTCTCCCTTGCTAATAAAAAGAGGATAGAAAAACCTATCCTCTTTTTATTGTGTTATGTATTCAAGATATATATTTAAAAGTGTAGTTAGTGGGAAAGTGGTTATTCTTATCAAAAGTTTTCTTATCATTTGAATTTCGAGGCTAATTGTAGTTATTTTATAAATACGTTAATATATAGTTTGATAAAATTTTTAATTTAATATAAGTTTATATAGTTCTTGGATAGATGTTGTAAGTGTTATTGCATATGATGGTTCATATTTGCGAGCTTCATTTCTGGCTTCTCGTTCTAGTAGATTATTTTTGTATTTAAGGTAGTCAATTATTTCTTTAATGCCCAAAATTCCATAGTTTTGATTGGGACTTGGATAATTTTGTAAAGCATATGAATATTGTTTGGCTTTTGCATAATCATTAGATTCGGGTGTAATTTTTCCTAGAGTTTTTTCTATTTCTCGCATTTTTTTTAATAAATGTGGGGAGGTTTCAATATCAAATTTCTCTGCAATATTTTCTGCTCCAACTAACCTTATAAGATACCATATTTGTTTTACATGTTCAATTTCATGTCGTAATAAAGCTTCATTTTTTCCTGTTTTATTTCTGAGGTTCATTTTAAATGGAGATAATCTTTTGTTAATATAAATCATATAGTTATCAATTGAAAATTCCATTTCTGATAGCATTGCTTTAAATTGTAATCGTGGTTTAAGATTGTTAGGTAACTCTAATTTTTCCCATAAATTGTTATAAATGTCTCTAAGTTGAATGAATTCATCAGGTCTTTGGTTAGAATAAATATCTCTTGAAGCGATTTTTTCTAATATATTTGAACATCGATTTCTTCCGTAAAAACTTAATTGATTATAATTGGTTTGTTGAATGTTGTGTATTTTCATATGTGTTATAAATTAGATAAACATAAAAATTTGCTATTAAAACTGGATAATAGAATATAGGAGTATAATTTTGTTTTTTAATATAGAAGAACAGAAAAGTAAAATAAAGTAAATTTTTTTGTTTTGCAGGTGAATACCATATTCTAAACAAAAATCCTTTGGCAATACCGTCAGAAATTGCTTTTTGAATAAGCCAATAGAGATTTTTAGAATTACAAGTTTCCAGAGCAGATGGTATGGGATTGAGCGGAACTTCAATTTCTACACCAATTTGCAGGGTAAAATTGGTACTAAATGACAGTATGGAAGGAATTTTGTAACTTTAATTCAAAAATAAAAACCTCTATTTAATAGAGGTTTTTAATAAATTAAGCAATTGTTTGTAACTTATTACCTGTATTTTTACCATAACGAGCTACTAATTCATCTTCAGTTAATATTTTTGTTTCCCATTGTGCATTTGGAACAGTAGGTCTGTATTTAACTTCATATGTACCATCTTTTAGAGGCTTAACATCTGTAGTAGAACCCATCATTACAGGAATTTCTAATTGTTCTCCTTTACTTGTAGTCACGATTTGACGTACATTCGGATTATTCTTTGCATAACTAACACTTCCAACATCTGCCATAATAACATCTCCTATGATTGAATAAGTACACACATTAAAAGATAAAACAAAGAGGTTTCAAATGTTGCGAACTCCAATTCTCTTTTTTACATTTCTCAATACATTAAGTAGGTAGAGTGTGTATCTCTGCTTTCAAGTCAGCAATAATTTCTTCAAAGGATGAATGTATTGAAAGCATTAAAAAAGAGTCTTCTGGCTTTTTTAAATGGTGGAGGATAAGAGATTGTCTTGCTCGGCGGCATTAAACGGGTCTACGGATTTTCTTTTCACAAGCTTTGCTTGCTCCAAAGAAAACTCCTTCGCCCTTTGCCGCCTCGCGCTCGAACTAGACCAAGCTTCGCTTGGTGAGTTCTCATCACCTATAAATTAATAGGACAATGATAATAAGGGAACAGGGGCTGAAAGGTAAAACGTGTTTAAGATAGAGCCTATTTTTTAAAATTGACAAAAAATGGGCAAATTGGACTTTATTAGGTCATCATTGTCCTTAAAAATTTTTGATTTTGGAATTTGCTATGCCCGAAAGCTAAATATAACGGTTAAATTCGGATATTTTTCAAAAGTCCTAATAAAAGACAATAAGTCAAGGGGGAACTTAAGGAGGAACTAAGTTCCTTTATAATTTCATACTCATTCCGATTTTAAGAACCGAATTGAAGTCAATAAGCAAGTAAAAATAAATATCAAAATAGCAATTTGAGGCAGATTTTACCTATAAAAATGCAAAAATATAGAGAAGAACAGAAGAAAAAACGAGAAAAAATTTAAAAAATATCTAAAATGTCAAGACAAACAGACATTAATTATTTTTTTCACATCTTTCTACATAAGCTTTGTAATAAGCATTTAAAACTTTCTCTTTATCCGCAAAATCTTTTTCCAATATACTTTTTAGTTCTTTACGAGTTTTCAAAACTCTATCACTTTTAAATAAATCATTAAAGAAAAGTTCTTGAGTAGCTCTTATTTTATCTCTTATTAAAGCTTTCGGGTGTTCTGACTCAATAATCGGAAATACTGCTTCCACGTAAGTTGAAAACGCACCTAATATACTTGATACACCTTGTATATTATCGGTGTCATTCAATAGGTTGTTTGTAATCGTATTATCGTTTATAAACATGCCACCTTTATCACAAAGTAACCAATCAAGAGAAATTCCGTAATTATTACATAACATAGTAGCTTTTTCTTTACTAAGTTCGGTTATTCCGTTTTCTACTCTGCTAAAATATTGTTTACTTACTCCTATACTGTCTGCAATTTCTTGTTGAGTAAGATTTAAAGATTTTCTGATTTGTTTAATTTTTTCGTTTTCGTTCATTTGGTAACCTAATCGATTGACAAAATTTATTTAATGTTTTATACTTTGTGTAAAATATATCATAAATTTTATTAAAAATCAACTTAAGCATTTACATTTGTTTAATAAAATCTATGATACAAAAATTAAATAAAACACCTTTAAAACTCCAATATTAAGGACTTTCGAGCTAATGTTGTGTGTGATTTATGGTGCAAATTTTGTATACCAAAATAGGAGAATAACATGAAAGACTGGTTGACAGTTAATGAACTTGCAAGAATACAAGGGGTAACTCCACGTGCTATCAGAAAAGGAGTTGCTAATAATAAATATGTTGTTCGCCAAGTCAACGGTAAGAAGGGTTTGATGTATGAAATATTTGTTCCTGCATTAAATGAAACGACTCAAAATTTAATCGATTTTGAGAAAAGTAAATGTGAAATTGAGAAAAATAGGGAACCTGTTTTGAGAAAAAATTCTATTACACCTCCTCATGCTCGACAAATTGCCTTAGCTCGATATGATTTAGTAAATCTATGGGTTGATTATAAGAAAATTTCTAAGAATAAAACTCAAGCAGGGAAAGAATTTATTGATATTTATAATGACGGAAAAATATATTCTTATCTGTTTAATATCTTAGGAAAAATCTCTATTGGAACTATTTATAGATGGCATAAAGCTATTAAAGGAAATGACGACTATACAAAACTTATTCCAAATTATGATTATGGAGAAAAAGAATCTAATCCTCAACTTACTCATGAAGAAGAATTAGTTTTCAAATCCTTATTATTAACTCCTAATAAAACAAATATAGGTAAAGCAACCAAACTTGCCAAATATATACTTGAAAAGAAAGGTTTGGAATCTCCAAGCAGTGAAAGAAATTTTAGAAGATTTGCAGAGAATTTTAAACGTAATAATTATGATAAATGGATACTTGCAAGAGAAGGACAAAAAGCTTTAAGAGATAAAGTTCAACCATACATAATAAGAGATATTGCAAAATTAGAAGTCGGAGATGTTTTAGTAGCAGACGGTCATAGATTATCTGTTCAATGCTTAAATCCGTTTACGGGAAGACCTTGTAGACCGACTTTAATCGGTTATCTCGATTGGAAATCAACAGCTTTAGTTGGCTATGAAATTATGCTTGAAGAAAACACTCAAGCTATATCTTCAGCTTTAAGAAATTCTATTATTAATTTAGGAAAAATTCCTAAAATTTGTTATCAGGATAACGGGAAAGCTTTTCGAGCTAAATTTTTCACCGGAGATTTACACGAAAGCGGTATTAACGGCTTATTTAATAAACTTGATATTACACCAGTTTTTGCTCAACCTTATAATGCAAGAGCAAAAGTTATTGAAAGATTTTTCAGAGAACTGCAAGACGGGTTTGAAAGGTTATTACCTTCTTTTGTCGGTTCGTCAATAAAAGACCAACCTGCATATATGAAAAGGAATGAAAAATTCCATAAAGAACACCATATTCAATTTATACCTACGATAGAAGAACTGTCACAAATGTTGGAAGCATACATGCGTTTTCACCGCACTCTTAAATGCCCTAATGTAAAAGGCAAAACAATTGGCGAAGTTCTTGAAGAAGGAAAAGGTTGCGGTGTTGATTTAGAAAAACTTGATGACTTAATGTTGAGTTGTGAAATTAAAAATATACAAAGAAACGGAATCAGGTTCCTAAAAGCTGATTATTACAATGATTGTTTATACGGTTTAAAAGGCAGAGTAATTATTAAATACAGCTTATCTGATTTAACAAAAATAAAAATTTATACACTTAAAAATGAATTTATTTGCGAAGCTCAAAGAGTTATGCCAATTCACCCTATGGCAAATTATTTAGGAGATATCAAAGATCAGGAAGAATTGAAATTTAAACTGCGACAACAAAAACGCTTGGAAAAACAAACCGTAAAAGAACTGAAAAATTATCTTAAATCCCACAATGTTAAAACATTGGATTGGCAAGAAATACCTAAAATTGAAACGGTTCAACAACCTAAAATAACAAGAAATATAGAACCTGAACCAACGGATGGCAGACCGAATTTTGAATTTAAGTACCAACGCTACGAATGGCATTTGCAAAACGGATTTAAAAATGACAAGGATGTCGCTTGGTTTAAAGAATACGAATTAAGTGAAGAATATAAACAAATTTATAGAAAGGAGAAGAATGAAGCCTGTATTTGTTAATACAAAGAACGTGAAAAATTTTATCAGCACCATAAATAACCTGCAAAACAGGGCACAAGGTGTCCCAGGGATGGCATTAATATATGGAGAGCCGGGTCTTGGAAAAACTCGAGCTGCTATTTGGTGGGTATCAAATCACCAAGATGATGCGATATTTGTGAGTGCAAAACAATCTATGTCAACAAAATGGCTGCTGGAAGAAATAGTAAAAGAACTCGGCGATAGTCCTTTTTATAGAACAGCGGACATATTTGAACAAATAACACGTGAATTGATTAAAAGACCACGATTAATTATTGTTGATGAAATTGATTATTTAACCCAAGAAAAATCAACAATCGAAATGCTCCGAGATATCCATGACAGAACACATACACCTATTATTCTAATCGGTATGAGTTATGCTGATAAAAAAATAAAACGCTATAAGCATTTGTATGACAGGTTGTCTGAAATATTACAGTTTCAAAAATTTTCGATTGAAGATATAAAAAATCTTATCAATGAGTTGTCAGAAATTAAATTTGATAATTCCGCTATAGAACACATACAAAATACGGAAAACAGATTTCGACAGATAGTTAAGATTATAGATAAAGCCGAAAATTATGCCAAAGCAAATGATTTATCAATTATAACCTTAAAAGATATGCGGTTTTTATTGAAATAGAAAGGAGAACAAATGGAAAAACTTATTTATCTTGCAAGAAAATTAAAAGCTTTTACTTACAATGAAATTTTTATGCTTGCAGAAATGCCAAAAGAAGAATTAAACCAACTTCTTGAACAATTGATTACAGAAAACGTGATTAAAAAAGATACACAAGGTTATCTTTTTATCAAAGATTTTGAAAACTTTGAACCGCCTAAAACAACACGTGTAAAACCTTTTATTGAAGGAAGCGAATATGATAAATTTAAACAAAAACAGAAAGAAAAAGAGAAAAAAGAAAAGTCCGACAAGCCTAAAAATTACGGATTTTTTGTACCACATAATGAACTAAGCGAAAAATTTTCTTTTTATGAAATTATAAACAATTTTCTTGAAAAATATGCTGCAAAATTTTGCACTCCAAGTACCATACAAACTTATCGCTCATTATTAAAGAACCATATTTTACCGTACTTCAAAACCAAAAGACCTGAAGAAATTGATGATTCTGTTATAAAAGACTTTTTTAGATATTGCGAAGAAAAGGATTTAAGTCCGAGAAGATTTAAAAATACAATGGCATTATTAAAACAAGTGCTAAGCTATGCAAATAATAAAGGTTTTACAAATAACAGCTTTAGTTTTCAAGTTAAAAGACTTACTCCGAGAAACGAATTCAGTTTAAACAGAATAGTGTTTAACCAAGGAGTTTGCTGATGTTTCTTAAGAAAAGAATGGAAAATATTAAAAGAGCCTTGGCATATAAAAGAATTACTCAAAAAGCTTTATCTAAGAAGTTAAAAATGTCGGAGTCATACATTACAAGACTCATAAATGGAGAAAGATATAACAGAGATTTTGAAATTTTCATATTTTATGAGCTTGGTGTTAATTACAGAAATTTAAAGTAAAAGAAAGGAGCTTATATGACAGATGCAAAGGAAAAAATGGAAAGAGTATTTTCAGAATGCAGAAAATTTTTTGGCGAAATCAAAGCAATGGATGAAAGAAAGGAGCAAGCACAAGATAAAATCAAAACCCTGCAAGATGAAATCGTAAAACTAAAAGAGGAACGTCCTGCTTTACTTGCAGAAGGGAAAGATGTTTCTAAAATCAATAAAAGACTAAAGAAAATTGAAGAAGAAATAGAGGTTAATCAAGATTTAATTAAAGGTGTAGATAACAAAAAGAAAAACCTGCAAATAAATATATATAATGCCAGAGTAAAGAAACAAGAAGCATTTCAAGATTACATTAAATCAATAATGAAAACAGTTGCTAAAGAATATGTGGAGATAGCTCCAAAATTTGCGGAAGTTATAACCAGATATATCCTTTTGGAATTTATGTTGCAAGGCTCAGATAAATCTTATGTTCCCGCAATAAGTTATAAAGACATAAAAAGAATACCTTGTCTAAACAGTGATAAATCATTTTTTAACTACAAACTCTATGACCTTTATATAAATTATGAAGATGACATAAGAGAAAAATACCAAATTCCGGAATATGAAGTTCGCAGGATATCAAGATTACAAGATGTATAAAACCTTCTATCAAATAGCCTCGTTTAAACCAAATTTAAGCAGGCTATTTTTATTTTATAATAAA
>ERZ824600.4868-NODE-4868-length-11433-cov-3.228511_pt1 | contig 11433 bp, 8 predicted proteins | sample MGYA00519933_ERZ824600 | MGnify/ENA primary metagenome ERZ824600 (study PRJEB31778, sample SAMEA3449178) | human gut metagenome | biome: human gut; feature: human-associated habitat; material: faeces | place: United Kingdom | collected 2010/2012 ... | reverse complement strand
CGCCGTGGCCCTTCTGGACGGCGTATTCATGCGAATCGGACTTTCGGCTTTGCTCGGACTCGGTTTCGCTTTCGGAGTTTACGGATTCTGGTATGGAAGTGCTCTGGCAAGTTTCACGCCATTCGTCATCGGCGGAGTCTACTTTCTCTCCGGGCGCTGGAGAACACGCAAATACCTTATCCGCGACGAGGCCCCAGACAAAATTCCTTCCCCCCCCCCCCGCCTCCCTCTCTTTCGTATACCTTCCTACGGATAAAAAAGGAATCCGGATTGCCGCCTTGAAAAATCGGATTGTGGAGGTAAGTTATCCGGTCGGGATCTTCTGCCGGAAACTGAGAAGCGCCGCAAGTCCTGCAACAATCAAAACAACGATCCGGATACCGGGACCATGACAAAATCTCTGCAAAAAGCCTTCGACATTCTTGAATTTGTGGTGTTGAAAAATGGACAGGTCGTCACACCGAGCGAAGCGGCAAACGCCCTCCGGATCAACCTGGCAACCTGCACCCGGATCATGGGTGAACTGGTCGAACGCGGATACCTGATGAAAATCTCCCGCAAAGCCGGCTACGTTCCCGGCCCTATGATCGCATCGCTGAACACTCGTCAGAATGTCTTTGAACGGATCACGTCGGCAGCCCGGAAGCCCATTGCCGATCTCTCGGAAAAACTGGGGTGTCAGATCAATCTTTCCGTGATGAACGGCGATCACCGCATCATGCTGACCTTCCACCTCAATGCTCCGATCACCCGTCCATGGGAGACCTTCTTCTTCACAAGCCACTGGAGTTCCGCCACCGGTCGGCTCCTGATCGCCTCCCGGAACGATTCCGATGCAAAACGTCTGCTTCTCCAGGAGGGAGTCTCCCCCTTCCCCCGCGATGATATCGAACAGATGAGGAAAACCGGTTTTGTCCGTTTTCCCTCCGACAATCTGATCATCCTTGGCCGCGTGATCCGTCTGCCCGACTATCCGCCAATGGCCTTCGGATTCGGCGTTCCGGAGCAGCGGGAGGAAATCGCGTTCCGCGCTTCCGCGGAAACCGCGGAGATCATCCGCCGCGCATTGCAGACCTCCTCCCGGACGGCGGAACAGCCGTTCTGAACAGACGGACCGTTTCAAGTCTGAATCCGAAAGAGCTTGTTTATCTGGTTTCCTCTTTCTTTTTCAACTGGCCGAGCACATATTGGACAACCGATGGCCTCTCCTCGCCGGGACGGAAAGAGGCTTCCAGCTCCTCCTCCGCCTCAAAAAGACGGATGCAGGCGGAACGGTAATCGATTCCCCCGATCTCCGCAATCAGACGAGTCGCCCGGTCCACCAGCTTCTTGTTGGAGATGTCCACCCAGCTCATCCAGTTGCCGGTAATCCGTCCGAGAACCGCCATGACTCCCGTCGAAATGGTGTTCAGAACCAGTTTGACCGCCAGATGTTCCAGCAGATGCAGCGGTGTTTCCGGATATGTGCAGGAAATATGGAAATCGGCCGATCCGCGTCCGCCGATCGAAAGATGTCTGGAAATCGGGAACACGGAACGAATCTTCTCAAACGCCTCCGCCAGAGTTCCGACTTCGGGAGAGGAGCCCACCGTAATCAGAATCGCGGCGTCCCGTCCGGTGATCGAACGGGCTTCCGGAGCCTCCTTCCCGACCTCAAACTTCAAAAGATCCTCTTTTCCGATCCGGGGAGGATTTTCCTGTATCCGGACGGGAGCGTCCAGCTCCGCATAATCCTTCTTTGTCCAGTTCAGACAGCGCAGAGGACGGCGAAGCTCCCGATCCCAGAATTCGTCTGTCGTACAGAGCGGATTCTTTACAAAGACCCAGGAAGGCGGAGAAACGGTGTCGTCTTTTTTCCGGAACGGAGGAAGCATGAAGGTTGGCGAGCGCTCCGTCGTATCGGTGAAGATATCCAGCATGCACGCATCCGCAAAATAGGTGACCAGTCCCTTCTTCCGATAGATCCCGGCTTCAAAGTCGATCATGGCAGCCAGTGCGGAGCGGGAGTCTTCCGATTCCAGAGAATCCAGAAGATCGGCAAATGCGGCAGCCGGATCCGCCGTTTTCCGTCCGAGAAGGCGATCCGCCATCGCCTCCAGAGCACAGCAAGAAGCTGTTCCGAGGTCGTCGCCTGCATCCGGGTCGATCCGGCGAGCGCCATCGGACCGCAGGAAAGATCCAGGACACAGACCCGCGGATCCTGAATCACTTTCCGCGAACGTTCCAGATGCTCCGCCAGAAGATCCGCCGGATTGTTGAACATCAGGAACGCTTCCGATCCACGGTCCAGCGCCTCCAGAACTGTTCCGAGAACGGAAGAGGTCTCTCCGCCCTCCGTGATGGCGACAAGAAGGTCCCCTTTTCCCATCCCCATCTCCCGGACCTGGCGGCGGCCGAACTGCGCATAATCCTCGAACGATTCCACCGACTTCACCAGCGCATAGTCGCCGCCGGTCATAATGCTGAACACCTGATCGGCATACGGTTTCAGCCCCGCGTGTTCCGCACAGCACTCCCGCCACATGCTCTCCAGAAGAATGCTCAGACGGCCGGTCGCTCCGCAGCCGGAAAAGACAATCCTTCCACCGGAACGCAGAGTCCGCTCTCCGCCTTCCACCAGTCTTGCATATTCCTTCGAGGGGAAGACCCGCCGCGCCATCGCAAGGACGTTCCGGTCCACACGCTGCAGCGATTTCATGCCGTTCACACTCGAACGGGCAAAATCCTGATCCAGAGTCCGCGTCAAGGGACTGGACTGCTCCGTCGGCAGAAAGCCGAGATGAAACTGGGTCTCGTTTTCCAGAAAATCCATCGCTTTTTTCAAACTGCTGTCGCTCATCGGAAACCTTTCTCTTTCGGTTGTAATTTTATATTATGAAATTATAGTTTTGTTTTATAAAATAAGATATCATGCAAACAGGAAAAAACAACCCCTCTTTCCATTTTCCTGAACAAAAAGCAGGAATTCAGAGAGAAGATGCGGATTGTCCCGCTCTTCACCGTGCGCGAACCGGTCCGGGATCTGCATGCGCCTCACCCATGACGAGAAGATTGTCCCCTCCCCCGCCGGAAGAGAGGGAGAAAACGGCGGAAAAACAGCTTCCCCCATTGAAATCCGGGAAAAATGAAGTACATTTACCCCCTGTTCATCACCTCAAACGACACGGATAAAACATGATCGATTTCAGCGAAGTTTCGAAAAGTTACGGAGCCCGCGACATTTTCAACGCGGCAAGTTTCCGAGTGGAAAAAGGAGAACGAGTCGGCGTGGTGGGTCCGAACGGATCCGGGAAAAGCACCCTCTTCTCCCTGATTACCGGAGAGCTCTCCGCCGACCGGGGGGAGATCGTCATTCCCCGGAAGGCACGGATCGGACACCTCCGGCAGCAGCTGGATTTCTTTTCCGGAGAGGAACCGCTGATCGAATTTGTCGCCACGGCCGGCGGAGAACTGCCCCGTCTGCTCGCACGGATGCAGGAACTCCAGACGCTTCTGAAAAGCCAGCCGTCGGACCAGTCCGCACTCCGGGAACTCGGCGAACTTCAGACCCGCTTCGAGCACATCGGCGGATATGACATCCGTCACCGAGCGGCCGCCGCCCTCGCCGGACTCGGATTCCGCGAAGAGGATCAGAACCGTCCCATGGGCGACTTCAGCGGCGGATGGCAGATGCGCGCCTGCATGGCCCGGACCCTTCTGAGCGAACCGGATATCCTGCTGCTCGACGAACCGTCCAACTATCTCGACATTCCCGCGGTGGAGTGGCTCCAGAAGAGACTCCGCGATTTCGACGGCACACTGATGCTGATCTCCCACGACCGCTTTCTGCTGAACTAGCTGACCCGCGTGACGCTGGAGGTCAACAGCGGAAAAGTCACTCGCTATCCGGGCAACTATCAATACTACGTGCACGAGCGCGAAGAACGAAGACGCCACGCGGAGGCGGCCGCCAGCAACATCGAACGGAAGAAAGATCAGCTGGAACGGAACATCGAACGCTTCCGCGCCAAGGCGACCAAGGCGTCCCAGGTGCAGTCGTGGATCAAGATGCTTGACCGGATCGAAGACGTCGATGTGCCGGATGATCTGCATTTCCGCGGAACAATCCGGATTCCGCCACCGCCGCACTCCGGAGTGGAGGTGGTCCGGCTGGAGCACCTGGATTTCGCCTACGAGGAGGGGAAAACGATTCTGCGCGGAGTGGATCTGCGAATCGAACGCGGAGAAAAAGTCGGCATCATCGGATACAACGGCGCGGGAAAGACGACGCTGCTGAAACTGATCGCAGGGCGGCTGAATCCGACAGGGGGAAGCCGGACTCTCGGGCATAAGGTCATTGTCGGCTACCAGGCGCAGGAGTTTGCGGAGCTGCTGCCGGCGGAAATGAGTGTGTATGACATTGTCCGTCAGGCGGCCGCGGCGGATGTCACCGGGCAGAGGGTCCGGGAGATTGTCGGCGCGTTCGGTTTTTCGGGAGACGATGCGGGGAAACTCTGCAAGGTGCTCAGCGGAGGAGAAAAAATCCGTCTCTGCTTTGCCCGGATCTTTGTCAATCCGCCGAATCTTCTGGTACTCGACGAGCCGACCACGCATCTGGACATCGCCGCAAGAGAAGCGCTTCAGCAGTCCATTCACGATTATGCAGGAACGGTCTGCATGGTCAGTCACGACGTGGAATTCCTGCGCGGAGCGGCCGACGTGATTCTTGAAGTCCGCGACCATCACGTCACCCGCTATCAGGGCGGATACGACTACTACAAGGAAAAACTCCTCGAACAGGAGCAGAAGAATTCCCCTTCCGCTCTCCGGCAGACATCCGACTTGAATCTCTCCTCCGACTCCCAGAAGGAGAAACGCAAAGAACGCGCAGCCCGCCGTCAGGAACTCTCCAAAGAGAAAAAACACCTTGAAAATCGCGTATCCGAAATGGAAAAGCGCATTGAACAGGCGGAAAACGAGAAGGCGGAAATCATCGCTTCGCTCTCCGATCCCTCCGGAAAATGCGACTTTGCCGCGCTTCAGAAACGGCTGAACGAGCTCGAAACCACAATCGACGACGCGACAATGCAGTGGGAAAACGCCGCCTCCGCTCTCGAAACTCTGATGACGGAATACAATGCGATCGCAAACTGCCGCTGATCCGGATTTTCCATTTTTCTCGGTCTTCGGAGGATATCGGAAGGATATCGGTTTTTTGCTGAAAATCGTTATTTTTGTGCGTAGGAGTTCTTTTTTTCTGAATTTTTTTTGTTTTTCTTTCCGGGATATAATATATTGATTGCAGGGAAAGGAAAGCGAACGAATGCAAAGCGGTATCACAAAAGAAATCCAGTACAGGAAAATTGCGAGGACGATCCGGGAAACGATTGATCGGAATCATCTGAAGGCCGGGACCCCGCTGCTTTCGGCAAAAGGTCTTGCCGCCGAATGGGGAGTCTCGCTGAAGACGGCTCAGAATGCGATCGGAGTTCTGGTTGCAGAGGGGGCAGTGTACCGGATCGGAGGAAGCGGAACGTTTGTCGGTCCTCGTCCCCAGTCGCTCCGGACGCTGAAGATCGGCTGCACGCTGCGCTCCATTTCCGAAAACCGGAACGAGAAACTCAATGTGCTTCTGAACGCCCCGGCCGACCGGGCTTTGGATTATATGCGGAAACACAACTGCGAGATCCGCTATCTTCCCACCGAAATCTATCATATGGAGGAAGATATCTCCTCCTATCTGACAGGACTGGATGGAATTCTCCTTTCCGGTGCGGCGGTTTCCATGGATGAGTGTTTCCAGCTGCGCTCCATGAAGATTCCCTGTGTTGTTTTTCAGAGTGACAGTCCGACGGATTATCCGGTCTCTCAGGTTCTGCCGGACCACCTGACAGGGATCCGGCAAATCTTCGAACTTTCACAGAAGCGCTATTCCGGCTTCATCGCCATCTGCGGAGATTTCCCAAACGGGTTTGCCCGGCGCGATGCCTTCCGGAAAGCCGTTCTGGAATTCGGATATTCTCCGAAGGATCTTACGGAAATCACGTTGGAATCCAGCTACTGCAATGCCTATATCCTTGGCAGAAATCTGGCCGGAATGTGCGATGGGAAACTCATTTTTTCCTGTTCGGACTGCTTTACATCCGACGTGATCCGCGCTCTGGACGCGGCCGGAAAGAAATTCGGCCGGGATTATGAAATCATCGGTTACGACAATTCGGAAGGAGAAGGATTCCGTCCATTTTCCGAACCGATCATCACATCCGTCTCATCGGACAATGGAATCTGTGCGATTCTTGCAGCAAAGCTGCTGATCGGGAAAATCCGGAATCCGGATACAACAACAACCATGATCCGCGTTCCGACCCGTCTGACGATCCGTAAAACAGCATTAAATTACAAGGAGGCCTCTTATGAATAAACAGAAAAAAACAGCAAAAGATTCAACAGCATTTACGTTAATTGAACTTCTAATTGTAATTGCCATTCTGGCAATTCTATGTGCGATGCTCCTTCCCGCCCTGAACGCCGCACGCGACAAGGGATATTCGGCGAAGTGCATGGGCAATCTGAAACAGCAGAGCGTCGCCTTTCTTCAGTATACGGGAGACATGGAGGAGTGGATGCCGGTCAGCTCATCCGATGCGACCTATGGAGTTCACTACTACTGGCGCTACGCCATCGCCCCATATCTTGGAATCAAAATGGACAAGGAGAAGGTTTCGGACAACAACCTGAAACTCTGCGGCAAAACACCCGTTTTCTGGTGCGAAAAAACCGTTCCGGACGGCGAAGTCCGCGACTGGGACGCCCTCAGCTACGGTCTGGCGGCTTCCGATCAATGGCAAGTGAGCGGATGGGGCAAGAATCCGGATCAGCGCAAACGCCTGAACTGCATCAAAGGGAAATCGCCCAGCCAGACCGTCGTTTCGGCGGATACATCCGATGCAGTCGAACTCGGCAGCGACATTCAATCCATCGCATGGGAACCGACCGCCCGCGACATGCGTCTCGAATGGGTCGGCAACCGTCACAACAACGGAGTCAACCTCAACTGGGCTGACGGGCATGTCTCCTGGATGAGCCGCTCCGTCCTGAACTACGGAAAGGGCGACACCCGGAAATATTACTGGCTGACCCAGTATTAATCCCCCCACTCAAGGAGCTCTCAGACCATGAAATTCACAATCATCGCATCCCTTGCAATACTCGCATCCGCCCCGCTTCTCGATGGTGTGGAGGAAACAGAGACCATCCAGCCGACCAGCCGGAACACCCTCTATCAGCGCACGATTCTCCCCTCCCCCCTTCCGGCGGGAAGCTCCTGGATCACAACGGAAATCCGGGCGGACTCCCCCTCCCCCAATGCAAGTATTGCCGTCTATGCGGAAACCGAACCGCGCACCTCAAAGAATCCGGCCCTCTGGCAATCCGTTTCCGTCAATTCCCAATGGACAAAAGTCACGCTTCCGATCACAATGGAACGTTCCGGAAAAGCCGCGCTGGTCTTCAACAAACATCCGGACTCCGGAACTTTTTCCGGTTTTCAGTATAAAAAACCGCAAGCCCGGGAATTTCAGTTCCGTGACAAGGAGAATATTCTGCTGAACAACGGGTTCTTTTCCGGGAAAACCGGAGAAACGCCGGCTCAGTGGCGCGTGGAATACGGCTACACAAAAGAGTGCGGATTGACGGGAGAGTTCGGCTTTGAGAACTCATCCATGGTCATGAAACTCTCCGCCGGACCCGACCGGGCCGTCTCTCTTCAGGGCATGAAATACCCCCTTCCCCGGAAAGGACGCATAGAACTGACCGCCTGGGCCCGGGCCTTGAACGACTCGGCTCAAATGACTCTGCATCTGATCGGCGATTCCTATGCGTGGGGGAAGAACAAAAGTTTCTCTCTGAACAGGAACTGGCAGAAATTTTCGTTCCGCGCGGAGGTTCCTCCGAATCCGAAAAGTCCGTTTTTCTGGCCGAGAATCGATATTGCAAAAGGAGAAGCCGCTCTGATCGGGAAAATTTCTCTCTGTTATGAGAACGGAGAGATCCGGAAGAATGTCGTAAAAGGGAAAAATCTGATTTTCAACCCGGACTTCCTGTTCGGGACCCTCGGCTGGCAGCTGCGGGCGGATGAAGGACAATTCAGTGAAAAAAAGGTTTTGAAGCAGATGCTCCGGAACCGTCCGCCCCGTCGAATCAGCGACACGCTGATTCTGGATGCGGGAACCATGCTGCAGTCCCGTCAGTTTTCCGTTGTCCCGGGAGAGGAATACACCGTTCTTCTGCGGATGAAAAATGCCGTTCCCGGGAAAAATGCCGAATGCCAGGCCTATCTCTTCGACGGGAAATGGCAGGGATTCGCAGGAAAATTCAAACTGACAGATGAATATCAAACTTACCGCTTCTCCGGAAAGGCCGCACAATCGCTTTACAACCGGATGTATCTGCGACTGGATGCTCTCGGAAATGCGATTCAGATCGACAAAGTTCAGGCAGCCGCCGGCACAGACACCGAACTGGAGGAACCGGATCTGACATTCGGCATTCTCGGAAACAGCATTCTTGCGGATACCGACCGGAATGCCCCGCTTGACGTGCGTGTCGTAATGGGAAAAAACAGGAAGACCCCCCTGAATCTGAAAATGGAGATCCGGGACGCATGGGGGAATCTCTGCCGAAGGGAAACTTTTCATTTCCCGCCGAAACGGGATCAGCAGAAACGTTTCACCGTCAACCCGGACGGGAAACGCGGAGTTTATCATGTCACGCTTTCCGCAGAAAATCAGAAAACGTTTTTCCGGTATGCGGTTCTGAAAGATCTTTCCAAACTGACTCTCTCCGAACCGCCGCTGGCCGGACATTTGTCTCCGGTCATTCTGAAGTTCGACCGGGAAACACTGAATCGTTTTCTCGGATTCAATCAGATGACCTACACCCGTTTTTTCGGAAAGGAGATTCTGGATCTCGACCATGATCCCGAATTGAAAAAAACTTTTCAAAAACATCATACCTTCAACGTTCTCTGTCTTCCGGAACTGCAGGACGCAGGCGGGAAATTCTCCATCGCCCAGACTCTCACTCCGGAACTGGAACGCCAGTTTGCCGAGCAGATCCGGAAAACGGTTGCCCCGTTCAAAGGAGCCATTCAGGGAGTCGAACTCTTCAACGAACCTGAACTCTGGAAATATCAGAAGGGAGAAAAGAAAAATCTGCCGACCATGTCTCCGCAGAAAGTCGCCCGCTATTATCAGATTGCCCGCAAGGTGATCCGGGAGATCGACCCGACCATCCGGATTCTCGGTCCCGTCGCGTGGCGGGATTACGGACTCAAGTTTCTGGAAAGCGGCGGTGCTGACGCCATCGACATCTACGCCTTCCACGGATACTGCGAATCCCCCAGTCTCTTCAATCTCTACGGGAAAATCATGGAGTACCGCAGGGTCCTGAAAGAAAAATTCGGACGCGATATTCCCATCTGGAACACGGAGCAGTATTTCGGTTTCCGCGGAAGCGGTCTGCCGGATCACGACATCGAGGTCAGCCGCCAGTACTTCAAAGACACCGAACTGGAACATGCGGCAGTCTGTGTCGACAACCTCATCCATCATGCGGCTGCCGGATCAAAATGGTCCTCCATGGTCCTGGGCTACTTCCTCCATGGAATTCCCGGGCAGAAGGAGCAGATGGTTTTCGACAGTCTTGCCGCCGTCAACGCCGCGCAGGAGTTCCTCTCCAATGCCGGACGCGGAGAAGAGCTCAATCTCGGAGAAGCCGTCAAAAGTTTTGTCTTTCCGAATGCCCCCGGCGGCGCACTCGTCACGCTCTGCACGCTGGACCCCGCGACAAAAGGATCCATGTCCATTCCGAAAACCGTTCAGGCCTTCGATCTCTTCGGCAACCGGATCCCCTCCGCAACGGCGCCGGTCTCCATTGCGCCGATCTATCTGCGCATCCCGGCGAAAAACTGGAAAGCCATCCTGAACAATCTGGAATTCCGGGATCTGGGCGCGCCGTTTGCCCTCCGTCTTTCCATGGGCGGAAAGGACGCGCTGAATCTGACGCTGAGCAACCGGACGAACAAATCCGAGCAACTGGAAGTCGAACTGACCGGAATTCCGAAGGCGATTCAGCTGGGACGGACAAAAGCGGTTCTCACCCTCGCCCCCGGAGAAAAACGGATTCTCTCCTTCCCGATCCTTCAGTCCGACATGCGTCCGATGGAACGCTATGAGTTCAAAGCGACCCTCCGGTCCCGCTTCGGGCTCTCCACGGAACGGACCTCGCTTTCCGTCCTGTTCGCGCCCCGATCGGCAAACGGCAGGGACGTCCCCTGGATCTCCCTGAGCAGCGACAACCTTAGTGCCAACTACAACCCGACGGAAAAATGGAGCGGAAACGACGATCTCTCCGCCGCATTCCGCACCTGGTGGAACCGTGACGGCTTCGGTCTCTCCGTCCGGGTTCATGACAACCGCTTCGTCTTCCCGGACAACGCCCCCGCCGCCTGGCAGAACGACTCCATCCAAGTCTATTTCGACATGAAACGGGACGCCACCCCCACCTCCGGAAAGGAAGGAAAAAATGAAGGAGACGACTGCGACTACATCCTCTCTCTCCTCCACGGCAAAACCCCGGTCGCCTATCTGAACCACGGCAGCGACGCCCGCTTCGTCGGAGAAGGCAATCAGACCCGCGGCATCGACTCCGCTCTCCAGCTCTCCTGCGAGCACCCCGACGCCCACACCCTGATCTACCACGTCTTCTTCCCCGCCGCCACCCTGCCCTACATCTCCTTCCGGGAGGGCAGTTCCTTCGGCTTCTCCCTCCTCATCAACGATGACGACGGAAAAGGACGCAAAGACGGTCTCACTCTCGCTCCGAAAGGAACCGAACCCTTCCGGAACCCCCATCTCTATAAAGACCTCGTCCTCATTCCCTGATCTCTGTCAAAGAGACGATGCATCCCCGCGCGTTTCCTCCCGATTCCCCCGGGAGGAAACGCAGCAGGATTCCTTCCGGGCAGGTCAATCCGTCCGTTTGTCGTTTTCGCAATATTCTATGGGGGATTTTTTATGCGGAAGGCAGAAAATATCACCGTCCGGAAGCAAGGGTCTTGAGAGTGATTCCATCTTTCCCGGCGGAAATGCGGACCGTGTCCACCCCTTGTTCCGAGTGGAACAACAGAGTGTCCGCCAGCTTGGCCAGGATCTCGTCGCGGATCAGGCGCTCCAGCGGACGGGCTCCGAGTTTTTCATCGAATCCATGTTCCGCCAGCCAGTCCACCGCCTTTCCATCCGCCTTCAGCGCAATTCCTCTCTTCCGCAGACGGTCCTCCGCCTCCGAAAGGAACTTGCGGACAATCTTCCGGATCGACTCCGGGGAGAGCGGATGAAACGGAATCATCCCGTCCAGACGGTTGCGGAATTCCGGTGGAAAATGCTTCCGAAGCGC
>ERZ824600.4862-NODE-4862-length-11441-cov-5.511154_pt1 | contig 11441 bp, 10 predicted proteins | sample MGYA00519933_ERZ824600 | MGnify/ENA primary metagenome ERZ824600 (study PRJEB31778, sample SAMEA3449178) | human gut metagenome | biome: human gut; feature: human-associated habitat; material: faeces | place: United Kingdom | collected 2010/2012 ... | reverse complement strand
CCAAAGCACCGATCATATTCAGCAGTGTACTTTTACCAGAACCGGATTCCCCGACGATTGCCACATACTCGCCCTTTGGAACAGAAAAGCTGACATCCTTTAATGCCTTGACAGCGGTTTCTCCGTTGCCATAGGTCTTACTGATATTTTTGACTTCTAATAAGTTCATAGTGTAAACACCTCTTTCTGAATGATTTTGCGATATAGGCAGGCTGTCTTTGTTTGTCCTGCCTATGTGTGAGAGAATAGCACCTGAATCTTACTGTAAGCCTACAGCCAGCCTACAATTTTGTAGGAATCAGAAAATTCATTGTGAAAGTTGTCCCGATACCTAATTCGCTGTCAACCTCAATGGTGCCGTTATGTGCTTCAACGATTGCCTTTGCCAAAGGTAATCCCAGTCCAATCCCTTGCTTGTCCTTAGAAAAACGACTGCGATAAAACCGCTTGAAGATGTGATGTATATCCTCTGGGTGGATGCCGCATCCATTATCCGTTATCACAATTTGGACACCAGACGGCAACTCGTTCCACGCAACACGAATTGTTGCACCACTTTCTGTATGGTCAAACGCATTTTTCACAATATTGTCGATTGCCTCATTCAACCAATCACGATCACAAAAAAGAGAAAGATGATCCGAGCCAGACAGAATGATTTCTTTCTTTTCCTGTCTGGCTCTATATGCAAAATGCAGTTCAATATCCCGCATCATATCTGCAACATTTTCTGCGTTCTTTTCCAAGACAATGGCTCCGGCATCCAATCTTGTAATCTTGAGCAGACTTTGCACCAGTGTTTCGATACGGTCAAGTTCCTGCTCAGACAAACCCGCAAATTCTTTCACGGAGGACACTTCTATATCCTCGTCTTGAAGGAGTCCGTTATAAATATTGAGTGCTGCCAGCGGTGTTTTCAGTTGGTGTGAAATGTCGGAGATTGTATTTTTCAAAAACTCTTTCTCTCGTAACTCGTTATCTGCATGGGCATTTAACACTGCCGCTAAAGAATTGATGGAATGAAGCAGTCGGTACAATTCGCCCTCATTGTCACATTCAATACGGGCATTGCGATCACCATCAAGATACGCATTGATTTGTAATATCGCCTGCTCCATGATCTGATTTTGCCGATTAAAATATACAAAGCAGACTGCCCATACAGCACCGCCAGCCAATAGAAAAAGGATTAGCAATAACAGAGAAAGCCGTCGATATGACAGCCATAGAAAAACCTCGGCTAAGAGAAATGTAACCCCAAAAACCAGTGAAAGCGAAAGAAATAGATTTTTGATTTCTTTATTTGCCAGTATCTTCATTCTGTACCTCACCCGATAATATTCCATTTATATCCCATACCTCGAACAGTCAGGAGCATTTGTGGTTCACTTGGATTATCCTCGATCTTCATACGAAGCCGACGCATATAGACCGTAAGGGTACTACTGTCGATATAATTCCCGTCGCAATCCCATAGCTTATCTAAAATTTGTCCCTTTGTCAGCACCATGCTTGGGTTTCTCATAAACAAGCACAGTAGCTTGTATTCCGCGGCAGTCAAATCCAACAGCTCCCCATTTTTGAAAACCTGTCCTTGCAGCAAAAGAACTTTGATGCCATTCGACTGCAATTCTGTGTCTGCTGTTTGAAAAGAATTTGCACGTCGAAGTAAGGCGTTAATCCTTGAAACGAGAACCCCCAGTTTGAACGGTTTTGTGATATAGTCATCACCTCCAATATCCAGCCCCATAATAATATTCATTTCCTCGTCAGAAGCAGTCAAAAAGATAATCGGTATCTGTTTGTTATGTTTCCGCACATTTTCGCAAACCTCAAAGCCTGTTCCGTCCGGCAGTGTCACATCAAGAATAAGCAAATCGTATTTTTCGATTTGTGCTAATTGCTTTTCTGCTTCTTCAACAGTACGGGCAATATCAACGTAGAAACCATTTTACTTTAGAGAGTAATGCAACCCGTCTATTAAGCTAATATCATCTTCTAAAAGTAATAAGTTACTCATGCTTAAACTCCTTTCTCCTTGCGTCAACAGGTTTTTCTGCATCCTTTGGTATCAACCACATATAACCGATTTTTGAAACTCCCGGTATTCTATCTTCCTTACAAAGAATCTGTACTCGTCGTTCAGAAATGCCCCATTTTTTAGCTGCTTCGGGGCAAGACATATATTCCATAACAGTCCCAGTCCTTTCTATAAACTATATTATCATAATTATAGTCGGACATACGAATAATAGCAAGTGCAAACATATGAATTATTATGGCTACAAATAGGAACTGTATAGACGTATTCAGTATGAAAGAGGAACAGTAAAATGTATATGGGTGAATAAATATGGCAAAAAGACCAACAGCTAAATATGACTTTAAGGCTTTCGGACAAGCTATCAAAGCAGCGAGAACCGAACGAAAAGAGAGCCGCAAGAAAGTAAGTGATGAAATGTATATCTCACCACGTTATCTTGCTAATATTGAGAATAAAGGGCAACAGCCGAGTTTACAAATTTTTTATGAGCTTGTAACACGTTATGATATATCCGTAGACCAATTCTTTTTTCCGAATAAATCCGCGGAAAAAGATACACAACGCAGACAACTTGATACATTGCTTGATAGTATGAGTGAGAAAGGAATACGGGTAGTCACCGCCACAGCAAAAGAGATAGCCGAAGTCGAAGCAGAGGACAGGTGAATGTCCAGAACAGAATTTTAAAATGAGAAGACACATTGTAATTTTTTGAGAAATACAATGTGTCTTCTGTTTTATATAGCTTATTTCACAATCTTCCAGTTTTCCCCGTTCTTTTCCAGCACAAGGTCAAACTGCGATACCTGTGTTGTCATGGTCTGGTTATCCAGATATTTCACTGCAAGGGAAGCTGTCACCTGATTTCCGTTTCGGTTGTAGACCGGATTTACCAGTTCCGAGAAAATATACTCTTTTCCCACAGTTTTCAGCACACCCTCATTTACATAATAGGTCAGCTCCTTTGCGGTTGCCGTAGGGTACAGCTTGAAAAAGGTAGTGAGAAATTCGTTGATTTCCTCCGTGGTGATGGAATCCACCGTACCGTCACTTTGTACTGCTTTTGGGGTGTAGCCGGATTTTACGGGAACGCTGGTGATGGTAGGGTTCTGGATAATCGTCAGGTTTCCAGAGCCGTCCACATAGACTGTCACCTGATAGGCGGAACGGACGGTTTTACTGGATTCCCCCTCTGTGATACGCTGTTCCACCGTATAGGTCACTTGATAATGCTGCTCCTTTTCTTCTGTGATTTCCCATATCTGAAAATCGGTCAGGGCAGACGATACGGGGATGTCCTTTCGGACAGTATCTACATTCAGGGCTTGCAGCTCTCCGGTGAGATACCCTTTTAAAGCGTTTGTCCGGTTGTCAATGGAAGCGGCGGACTGTTCCCATGAATAGTAGACTTCTGCGAAATTCTCCACAAAATTCTCTATCTTGTGAGTGTCGAGGATTTGTTCCTCAATCACTTTCGTTTCATGGACAGTGTGAATGTCTATCGCCGTGAAATTCTTATAGACGGCAAACAGGAAGCTCATTGCCAGCAGCACCCACAGGGCAATCACGGTTTTCTTATGGGTATTGACTTTGTAGACTTTCAGTTTCTTTTCTTTCTGCTTTTTCTGGTTTTCCTCTTTTCTAATCTGAATCATATCGGTTCATCCTTTCTTATTGTTTGATTCGTCCGGCTCCGGCAAGGTGCTGTTGCCAGTAGGAGCCTGTCAGGTCTGCGTAACCAATGGGATTTCCGGCATGGTACATCCGGTTATTTCCCACATACAACCCCACATGGGTGATGTAGGTTCCAGCATTGTAGGTGGAATGGAAAAAGACCAAATCCCCTGCTTTTGCTTCGGACAGGGGGATATGCTGCGTCACATTGTACTGTTCCTGTGCTGTCCGTGGCAGGGTGATTCCTGCCTTGCCATAGCACCACTGCACCAGTCCCGAACAGTCAAAGGAAGTGGAGGGGGAATCGCCCCCGTACACATACGTCCAGCCCTCATACTTTAAGGCTTCCTCCATGATAGCCTGTACCGTTTCATCATCAAACTGTGCCACGGTCAGGTATTGCGATACCAAGAGGACATAGAACATATTTCCATAGGAATACCGCCAGCCCCCGTTTTTCTCTACGGCAACAGGGTTGGTGTAGGTGACTTTCTTTCCGCCGGATTTGTCCCTTGCAAAGCTCTCTGCCAGTTCAAAGGTGTATTTTTTCCCACGTCCTGCCACATAGTCTAGGAAACCGCCGCCATAGTTGTAGGACTGAACCACACTGTTTAAGTCACAGCCCTTTGTTTCTGCCGCTGCGAGCAGTTCCGAGAAATATTTGCAGCCCTGTTTGATGGATTCCTCTGTACTAAGGGAGTTCGGGGGAAGCCCCAGAGATTCCGAGGACTGCATAACGTCTTCCAGCGTGCCGCCGGATTCCACCTGAATGATGGCGAGCAGCACATTTAAGTATTCCTCTATGCCATATTCCCTTGCATACTTTTCCAGCATAGGCTTATGGGTGAGGACTTCCTGTGATACGCTCACGCCCCCATAGATAAGGTTTCCGCCGCTTCCTCCGTCTTCCTCATCCGAGAAGACAATCACCACCAAAAGGAGCAGGGAGAACATCATCACGAACACGCCGGAACAGGCAAAGAAAAGGTGTCTTAACTTCATGGTTTCTCCCCTTTCTTTTGTTTGTCAGCCGCTGTTACTGCTTTTGTCCACTCCTTTCTGGCGGTAGTACGCCGGATGGTAAAGTTGGATTCTTTTACCGCAGGGGCAGCCCGTTTTCTTTCCGGTATCACAGGAGCCGTATCATTCTGGACAGGTCTTGTCGGAGGGGGAGCAGCAGGTGTAGTAGTTGTCTTTTGTCTTTCATCTGGTTTGTCTGGGGAAGCCGGAGGGTCTATCTGGCGTTCTGTCCTTACAGGCGGCGTCTGTTCATGGTGGATGGAAGCCGCTTTTACCACCGGAACCGAAGACCGTTCTGCCACAGTTCCCCCATAAGAAACCTGTCCCCGTTCCCTGATGGATGGGGAAGCTGGCTGCATGGCTGGTTTTCCTGCATGAATGGTATGGTTTCGGAAATCTTCCGGCTGCTTTGCAGTAACAGGGCGTTCATGGACAGGAGCCGCCCCTTTGGGTACTTCGGAAGCTGTCTTTTGCGGCTGTTTTGCCTGTTCCAGTTCCGCCATGCGTTCTGCAATGGTCTGTCTGCGGCTTTCTGCCTGTGCGTTCCGCTGTTCGGCTCTGGCAGTTCGGGTCTGGGTCACGCTGGAAGTAAAATCCCGTACTCCCTCTGATACCTGTGTTTTCCTGTGGTAAAGAGCGTACTTTGCATTGACAGGCAAATCCTTTGCCTGCTCCCGAAGCTGTCCGGCAGTATCGGCTATCTTATCTTTGGTATCTGCCACCGCACCTACCGCAGAACCAGCCCGTTTCCATGCGGATTCCTTTTCCGGTGCTGCCTGCCCATCTGGTCTGCTGTGGTCTGCCTGTGTCCGTTTGGAAGAACCGGAGCTGGAAGCAGTTCTCTGGTCTGAGCCAGCCTGTTTTCCTGCGTGGTAGGCAGCCGTACCAGCCCCAAGAGCCGCCACAGAACGTCCTAACTTATGCTGTAAACGGTGCATATGGGCGTGCATGAGCATACGGGGTCTTCGCATGATACGGCTCCCCATGCTTTGGGAATCCCCACTTTGTAAGGAGAACATCCCCATCAAATCCCCCAGCTTGAAATAAATTCCGGCAAAGGTCACTATCTGCAAGAACGCCGTCAGGAAGAACGGATATTCCCCAGACAGGTTGTAGAGCATGGTGGAAATGCTGAACGCTACCGTGATAATCAGGGTGATTCCGGCTCTGGTAAGGATGGTATTGAACAGTTTTGTAATGGCACGTTTGGACATCCCCTCAAAAGAGGGAACCATGCTGAGGAGGAAGCTCACAGGCAGGAACATGGCGTAGATGATAAAAAGCACCTGTGAAAAAATCATTATCCCCGTGAGTAGGAATACAAAAACGGAGATACCGATATTGAACATAAACAGGAAGAATACGGTTCCCAAGCGGTTGATGGTTTTTGTGATGGTAAGGTTGGTGTTTTCCCTGTCTTCGATTTCCTCCACCACGATTTCTTCCCTGTCCTGCCCGTTGTTTTCGTCTGGGCTGGTTGAGAGCAGGCGTTCCACGCGGTCAGCCCCAAGGTTTTCCACATCCGAGTTGCCGTATTGCAGCAGGAGCCACGGCTGCTTGACCTGTATGGAAAACAGGCTGTCCCGTATCAAATCTACGCTGTCTTTTCCTTGACTTTCCGAGTTCGGCAGCACAATCTTTGTGCCAAGGGTCAGGCTGGCATTGCTGATGTCTGCGGAAAATTCATTGATTTTCCCGATATAATCAGGAGCATAAGCGATAAAGGCAGCGGACAGCACGAACACCACCACGAAATTCACAACGGCATGGATGGCTTTTGTGGTTTCCCGTTTGATAAGCCCTGTGTAGGCAACGTAAATCCCCACCACCAGAATGAGAATCAGCAGGAACCCGATATAAAATCCCTCCGAGGACAAGCCGCCTGTGGTAACGCCTGCAAGGGTCTGCATATTTTTCCCAATGGAATCCGCCGTAGAGGAAATGAAGTCCAGCGAGTAGGCTTCCTGAATCAGATACCCCGTGGCGTTGGAAAGGTACAGGCTGATTGTCCAGATAAAATTTGTGATGGCATACAGCCCGTACATCACCTGTTTTCCGATACCGTCCAGCCAGTTCCACGGGAGCCAGTCCCATCCGCTGTCCACATAAAAATCAAGCTGGTAGTTGTCCAGAGGATATTTGCTGTATTCGTTGGCAGCGTCCACCGTATCATCCACCAGTCCGGCAGCATGGGCGGCTGTGCCGAAGACTGCCAGCAGCAGGAGGATGAGCAGGAGTGCCAGAAGCACCCTGCCAATCACTTTTCCTGCCATCTTCCAAGACAATCTCTTTTTTGCGTGATGGGGAACAGGGAGTTGCTGCCCGTTGGAAGTTCTATGTATCACCATCATTCCACCTCTTTTCTCACGGGCGGTCTGGTATCAAAGGCATGGAACAGGTCTTCAAAGATAGGATGGAACTGTATCACTCCTACACGCCCGTACAAATCACTGATAAGGCACTGTCCGTTTTCCAAGTCACGGAGCCGCTTCTGGTTGTTTTCATCTTCGGAATCTACCCCGAAAAAGGCGAGGGTCTTCTTGATTTCGTTGATGTCCGTGGAACGGAACGCAAACTTCAAGCCCAGATTGTTTTTCAGCTTTTCATCCAGCAAATCGTCCGTGTTCTGGGTGACAAAGTAAACGCCTGCGTTCATGGCACGTCCGGCACGAACCAGCTTCATAGAGAGGGTCTTTCCCTGTGCCACCTGTAAGAAGCTCCATGCTTCGTCCAAATCCACAATCTTAAACACGCTGCGGTCGGTGTGGATGAAGTCGAGGGCAAAGGTGCTGATTACAATGAGCATTGCCACGGAAAGCAGCTCCATTGTGGTGTATTCTTCAAATGAGGTTTCCTTATCCGGCAGCACCAAATCCGCTACCTGAATGATATTGAGCTGCTTTTCAAGGCTGATGGACTGTGTGACATCCCCATCCGAAAAGAGCAGGTGTGCAAAGTCATAGTCCGTAAAGGATTCGATATGGTCGGCTATGCTGGTGCTGATGGTGGTTCCCTCCGCCCGAAGTTCCTCAATCACTTTGAAAAGTCCCCGTTCCTCACTGTTTGTCACCGCACGAATGGCTTTCCGAAGAACAGGGAACTTTTCCCCGTCACGGCTGGAAATGCCGGTTAAAAAGGTCAGGATGTCGATTGCCAGTGATTCGGAATCCTTTGGGTTCTCCATAATCACATACGGGTCGAGTAAGCCCCTGTTCTGTTCCTCCGAAGTCAGGTTTACGATATTGATTTCATGGGCGATTTCCGGCAGGGTTTCTTTCCAGCGTCCCCGTTATAGCGATAGGTAACTCTTTGATGTTATCTCCGAGTTTTCCCCCGCTTCACACCGTACATGAAACTTTCGCTTCATACGGCGTTCCATCATATCCAAATAGATTTATAAGTTATTTCCCAGTTATTGTCTGGTATCCGTAATTCGTCCGTATTCTGTTCAGTTTTTTCTTCTGCTGACTATTAAGAACATAACCTTTTAACAGTGATTTTGCTTTGTCTGCTGATTCTGTTAGGATTGCCTTTGCAATGGGAATTTCCACAAATGCCAGATTAGAATATCTGTCAAGGTTATCTCCTTTGTCTGATTTGTGAATACATATCAGAGTGGACGGAGTTCCTCGACGATTCATTACATAGCAGTTGCCTTGCTGTGCGATATATGCTGAAATACGATTGTCGTTAAATTCTACACTATCGGCAGGGTTTTCATTTTCCAACAATTCCCGGATTTCTTCCTTTGTCACAACTACAACGTCATCATGCACCTTGTTTCTTCCTTGCTTTGTAAAATTACAAATATCTTGCGAGAAATTCATAGGATTTTTGTGTTGTACTCCTTGAATCGGCAATAGCGGATTATCCGCAATCATCACTATTTTTGTTTTTGGTCTGATTCCTTTTGTCTTGCTCTGAAATTCTGAACTTGTACTTTCAAATGGAACTGATTTTGCAATGTTCCTTAAACGGATTCGTATGGTCGGTAAGAGAGCGTAACTTACTTCTGTCAGGTTGTTATATACGTTAGTTGCTATGCAGTAGTAATTCTGCATACCGATAACTGTCAGATTATATCTGCTGATATTGAAGCCAGTCGTATGTCTGGCTATATCTTTTACCTTTAACTTTAAATTTGTTTTCGCTTTCTTTAATGCTTTTTGGTTCATATCTGTTTTGGCAACATAACCGTGTTTCGTTCTTCCTTTTGGGATGACTTTGATTTTGAAACCCAGAAAATCTGATGAATTTTTCTTCAGATTTACTACCTTTGATTTCTCTGGACTGATTTCTAATTTCAGTCTTTTATTAAGAAAATCTACGGTACTGTGGTAAAATCTTTGTGCTTCTCCATAGGTTGAACACATGATTTTAAAATCATCAGCGTAACGTACAATAAAACCGCTTTTCAGTTTGGTATATTTCTTTGCGTATTGAAACCACCCATTTTTACTGCGGTTCTTCGGCTGGAATGTTTCCCACTGACTGCTTACCCACCAGTCTAATTCATTAAGGACTATGAGGGAGAGCAGTGGACTTAACAGACCGCCTTGTGGTGTTCCTTTTTCTGGGACACCCTCGCCGTCAATTTCAGCTTTCAGCATTTTGCTGATAATGCAAATCAATCTTTTATCCCGAATACCAAGTGTCCAGATTTGTTTTAATAGTTTTCCATGATTGACATTATCGAAAAATCCTTTAATGTCTACGTCAACACAGTAATGATATTTTGATAAATTTATCAGTGTCGTTACTCTGCTGACTGCATGGTGGGCACTTCGATTCGCACGGAATCCATAGGAATGATTATGGAACTTTGGTTCGCATATCGGCTCTAGGACTTGCAGGATACATTGTTGTACCAGCCTGTCCCAGATACACGGAATCCCCAATGGACGCATTTTATCGCTCCCAGCTTTTGGAATGAAAACACGTCTGACTGATTTGGGGCGGTAATTGCTAAGGCTTTCCCGAACGGTAGCAACAATCTCAGCATTGCTGAGTTGTTTTATATCGTCTATCGTCATTCCATCCGTTCCAGCCGTTTTACTGCCACTGTTTGATTTCAGATTACGGTAAGCTAAACAAATATTTTGTTCCGAACCAATAATTTCAAGTAACTTATAAAAGTTATTACCGTTCTTGCTCTGTGCGTATAACTCGTCATAAATATGTTGCATATCATAATACTCGTTATAGCGGAGCTTGTTTTTCTTTAGCATGGTCTGTACCCTCCTTGTTTGCAGGAGCAAGTACATCTCTTAGTCTTACTCGAACCCATACCATTTTTCTTAGTAATTCTATTCTTCATATGACTAGTGGCTATCCCTCCACCGCTTGTTATCACGGTTTCATAGGTACTGTGCCACCACTCTCACTGACATTAACACACCTTATATCATTGCTAATCTCACAATAACTTTCTGATGTGAACACTTCACAGACAGTAAAATCTCCATGTTGTCAGCTTTCAACGTTCCAAACACACTATCTGTACATATATCCTTAGGTTTCCTCTATAAGCCTGCTACCTTGATAACGCCTTTAACGTTATATGGATTTTCATAAATGCGGAGTCTTACTCACCCACAGTAGCGACACTGTTTGTGTCACTGGACATTTCTATCCAGCCCCGATATAGACCTGTACATTCAAGGATTCGTCAGTAGACCTCTCATCTACATTCTAACCATAGATATTTTATAGACTTCCGGCATATAGGACACAACGCCCACCTCTGGGAATCTTTCGTCAGCATTATCTGTTACGGTGTCTGTCTGCCGACTTCACCGAGCTTCTGACAGAGCCTTGTTTACTCAAGTTTCTGCCAGTCGGAGTATTAAAGTAGCCTTTCAGGGCGTTACCCCGTCATTCGACTATTCGTGTGTTTAGTTCTCCAACACACATTAAATATTGATTTAATGAAGTGCTGTGCCTACTCTTTTCAAGCAGGAACGTTTCGCACCCGCTTTCGGGTCAACGATAAGAGCCTGTGCCCCAAACAATACACAGTAGTAGACAATCATGTTGTTGCTGAATGATTTTCCACCGCCGAGGGAGCCGACAAAAGCGGCAGCAAGGGCGTTGGTGACGGAGCCTTTTACCCCTTGACTGGCAAGGGCAGGCTTTAAGTACACGTTTCTTCCCGTATCAAGGCTATACCCGATATAAATGCCCTCCGGTTCCCCCAACATCTGGGTTGCACCAAAGCCTAGACCCGCGAGGAAGTCACTGGTGACATACTGGATGTAATCGTTCATATACCGTTTGCTGGCAGGGAGAAATTCCCCATGCAGCCCCAGCATATCCCCAAAGGGGCGAACCAGCTTCACGTTCAAATCATCATAAAAATCTTTCACCTCATTGCAGCGGCGTTTCAGTTCCTCCAAGTCGGGAGCCGTCACACGCACTACATAGGACAGTTTGTACATGGATTCCTTGCTCTGGTCTAAGGTGGATTCCAGCTCATTTACGCTGTCTAAAGCGTCCACCACGTTTGTACTGGTTTCACTGTCATTCTGCCATGCGTGGTTGTCCAAATCTTTCAGCTCTTTTTTCTTGTTCCGTACCGTGGAGAGGGCTTTCCGGTTTGTGACAATCTCCACATTCATAGAGGTATCAATGGGAAAGGTAAATTGCTGCTGCTGATAGTAAAAGATTTCCGAGGATGGAAAGTCCAGTTCCCCCACAATGCTGT
>ERZ824600.4850-NODE-4850-length-11472-cov-2.691688_pt1 | contig 11472 bp, 17 predicted proteins | sample MGYA00519933_ERZ824600 | MGnify/ENA primary metagenome ERZ824600 (study PRJEB31778, sample SAMEA3449178) | human gut metagenome | biome: human gut; feature: human-associated habitat; material: faeces | place: United Kingdom | collected 2010/2012 ... | reverse complement strand
TATAATCATTCTTGCGTTGAAAAATGCATGGGTTTTTAGCTCAGTTGGCAGAGCACCTGACTCTTAATTATATATAGATTATCAAAGCACTTGTAAGAGTGCTTTTTTTAAACTATTTTTTCTACGCTAAAGTAGAAAAAAGTATTGACATTTCTACGCTAAAGTAGTATAATGAAGACAGTTAAAAAAGGAGGACACAAAAATGAACGCATTAAACAAGACATTAGAATTTTACAAAACACAATTAGAAGCACTGGAAAAATCACACGAAACAGATATTATGGATTTCATAAATCTCGATGAAGATATCATGGAAGATTTTTTCGGAGACTGGACAAAAAGAGAAGTTGAATTATACGACTATCTATTCGAAACTACGGCTACTTTACAAAAAGCAAAAAAAATCATTGAACATCATCAAGACTTACAAGAACTCACAAAAAAAGAACCTCACAACATAGATCTCGAATTTGAACAAGATCAGGAAGCACATGCAGAAGTGACGTTAGAACTAGAAGAGGGAAAAGATATCCCTCTAACAGAATGGGCAAGAAATAATCACATTGATCCAGCAACAGCAAGACAAAACGCAGGAAGAGGAAAATATAAAACTGCAAAAAAAATCGGAAGAGACTGGTTTATTAAAGAATGGGAACAAAATATTGATAACCGAAAAAAATAGAGGAGAAATCCTCTATTTTTTGTATGACAATTTTCTTATACCGGTAAAAAATTATTGTCATACAACGCATTGAAAAAATTGTAAAAAAATGATATAGTTAGAGAAAACAAAGGAGTTATGAAAATGCTTACCGATAAAGAGTTTATAGCTATTACAGTATTAATTATATGTGCAATCGTCCGTTTTTGTAAAAAAATACACAATCGAAGAGACACCGAAGAAAGACGAAAAAAACGGATGATTAAAAAATATCACAAATATCACAAACTGTACGGACTTGATGAGCATGATGTCAGAGCTCTTGAGATTCAGGAAAGAACCGAGAGAGAAGAGGAACGTCACTACAAAGCAGAACGCAAGCGGATGATTCGTGAATGGGATGAAATACACCGAGAAAGTAAAAGATGGTAGAGGAATTAACCTCTACCCTTTTTTTAAACTCTGTACAGACTTTTGAAAAAAACCTTATCCAATCGGTATATATCTGCATCCATCAATAAAAACTGGTTAGCGATGTGCAGATAATTTTGTGTTATAGAATAATCATAATGTCCAAGGAGCATTCGGAGCAACTCCAAATTTCCACCACCCATGATATACGAAGTTGCAAATGTATGCCTGCAAAGATGAGCATGGACACGCTCGACACCACTTTGTTTTTTCAACCGGGCAAAAAGTTGTATAATGGTTCTCCCGGTCAAAGGTTCTAAAGAATTTTTTTGATACAACAGCGGATCAGGAGGAAGTGAATCAGCCAGATCGACCTGATGCACCAGTATCATATACTTACAGATCAAGGACTTTAACTTTGGACAAAGCAACACAATTCTGTATTTAGAACCTTTTCCGTAGACGTAGAGTAAATTCTTGTCCAGCATAACATCGGAACACTTCAAATGGACTACTTCCGATGAACGGAGTCCAGCATCTAACATGAGATGAAAAATCAAGTGATTCCGCAAACCATACACCGTACTTTTATCAAAACAGGCATCAATCAAATCAACCTCATTCTGATAAAGCGGAACGATCACATCTTTATCACTCTTCGGCAGCTTTACTCTTGCAAAAAGTCGGTCATGCAAATACTCTTCTTGAAAACACCAATTAAAAAATGTCCTGATCGGGCGAAGATAAGTTGCTACAGATGTATTTTTTATATCACGATTCCGCAGATACAGAATATAATCAAGAATCAGATCTGACGTTATCACAGATACATCTGCTTTACCCGGAACAATCTGTCTTTCTGATTCCAACCAATCAAAAAACATCGCAAGAGAATCACGATAACCGGATATTGTACGGTCAGCACAAGAAGATTCACAACTCACAAGATAAATAGTCATAGCGTTTAATAACGTCATTGCTCATCCCCCCCTTGCAAATCTTCTGATTCAATGCTATAATCAGTGAAAACTTCTCCAGTATCAGTCCGGACAACCTGATATTGAAGAGGCTCGATATCAAACAGGGAAAGTTGAGCTAGTTCCATCTCATTGAATTGGCTCAATTTTTTATTTTTAAAACGTCTCACTTCCTGAATGTCATTATCATTCATCATCGTAAGAGCTTCTACACAATCTTTAATTGGCGAATCATAATTTAATCCTTTATTATATATTCCAAGCGTGACAGATGCTTTCATTGCACGCAACTTTAAAACTTCCCTGCTCATATGTCGGTTGTATTCACGAACCAGATGAACATCTTCCGGCTTTGTACAAGCATCCACTAACTTTGTATGCCGCAGTGCTTTCCAAAAAGCATTATCCTCACGTCTTGATTTATTAATATCTGCAACCTCTTCCGAAGTCTGAACAAGTCGAAACATATCATGCGTTAAATAATCAATGATTAGTGCTCGATTATCAAAAACATCATACACACGTTTATGAATCCCCTTATTTGAATTATCTTTGAATGGAATCAAAGTATAATTTTTACTATGTTTACGCATGACCTGAAACTCTACATTCATCACAATATTAATTTTTGGAGTAAGCACATTCGCAAGTTTTGTAATATTCTCCCTTGCTTTTGTGATGTCTCCCTCCAGTAATTCCCGGCAAACACTTTTATAATGCTCATCAGAACCATACTCTAAATAAAATTCAAGCCTTGCCAAATCGACATACTTCCAACTGCGTTTCAAAAAGCATTTCTCATAAACATAAAAATCATATCTGTTGATCAGACCATTAAACAACCACACCTTGAAAAACCACGGTTTATAATTTTTTTCAATGACTTCCTTAGACTTATGATAAATTCTAAGGAAGATCTTATCTGATCGCTTACCGACTGCTATATAATCAACTTCAAAATCATCTGAACCAACGGAGGATGTAATCTTTGTCGTTTTTCCATTTCCAAGACGAGTAACTTTCATTTTATGATAATTTACATCATTGAAATATTTATCCGGAGACTGGATATAATTAGAGTGCCAGCAGTAATCGAGACGATTTTCCAAAGTATAAGCAACTTCTAAACCAAAGTAGTCACAAATTTTTTCTATGTACTCGTAACTCATCTCAAAACATTTCTGCACTCCATAAATCCACAACATGTATGATCGTATCTGTACAATAAATTCAGGTGTGACAGACTCATCCCCTTCCTGTGATGCAGGAGTTGTTGTTGCTACAAAAATATCGAAATAATCAGGACATTCTAACATAACGCTATAAAAATACGCATAATGAAATGGTTTCAAATTTAAACTAGTTTTCATACCCAGCAGATAAAATGATAAAGAATTATAACAGCACTCATCTGCTTTAATATCTCTAAGACGTGCCGCAAAATAATTTCTAAACTTTTTAACAGCTACATCCTTGGACTTCCGAGAGCAATCATTTTTCAGTTTTACGGAATAGTAAAACGTATCAATATTATGCAGAAATTTCCTTTGGCGAAAGTCTAACCAGTATTCCTGATCTTCTGCATCCATTTCTTTGTATATCATTGATTCTTTTGAATAAAAATTTATCAAGAAAAACACCTCTTTTTTACTAATTTTTTTTTCGGGAAAATCCAATTCCCCGAAACAGAAAAAATGCCGTTTTATCCAGTATTTACAAGGGTTTCAGCAATTTTTTATTGTATTTCTAGACCACCTATTAGAGGGAGGTGGTCGAGGGGGGCAGATTAAAAATTATCAAACGAATTATGATGTATGGAGGATGCCGGAATCGGCACCGCCGATTCCCGGCATCGCTCCACCTACATCATCATGATTCGTATTGAATAATAATTCCAATGCTGCTTCCCGACTATCCTTTTCCTTTTCAGCGTCCAAAGTCATACGATCTACCTGCTCCAGAGTATCATACAAGGAATAAAGCTCATCATCAGCGACATACTCCCGGATAAACTCTGCACTTCGACGTTTACCATCAAAACCAGCATCATAATTTGCTTTTGTAAAATAATAACACCGGAAAAGTCGGTCTCTTCCCCAAACGTTTTTACAAATAACCGTATAATTTGCAATATCCCTGATTTTCTTAGGAATCCGGTCATAAATTTGAGCGGAGCAAAGGAACTGCAAAGAAAACTTACGATTAAAGGACAACAGGGCAAGGAGCTCTGCCGGAAAATGTCTCCAGTCGGATGAATCGAAAGTTGTATGTATCTCATCAATAGCTATGATACACTTCTTGTTATGTTTCCTTGCATATTGAGCAATCTGAATAATATCAATCCAATGATCTATCTGTTGCTGCTGGTGCTTGTAATGAAAATTTGTTCCGATAACGACATCAGAATCATTTTTGCGAACTCGCTCCATATGAGCCACCATTGAAAGCGTTTTACCCTCTCCCGGAAGAGCAACAAATTGATAAATACCCCAAAACTTACGTTGTTTTGCCCGGAGAAAATCAACCAAAATCCACCTTAAGAAGGACAACCGCCTTGGAAGTTTCAAGCTAACCAGTTTCCGGCAGATCTTATGAATCCGAAGCCGAATTTTAAAATTCTCATAATTCTTGCAATACCACTTTTTTTTCTTACGGTCACTTATGTTCCGGGAGAAGTATAAAGCCTTTTTTTCATAAAAACTTAACTCTACATTCTGTTTCATAAATTCTCTTATTTTCCTACCTCTCCAAGAACTTTCAAGATGATCTCATAGATAAAATGCGTAAATTTCAAGAATACATATAAAACCACCGCTAAAACAATACAAGGAACAGGCTGGCGATACATTAGCAGGAAGAGCAGAAAACAAATCAATGCAGCAAATAAACTATACTTGCTAAAATCTGTCATTTTCTCCATCATAATCATGTTAAATCTTTTAATTTTTTTCATTTCACAATCTCCTTTTTATAATTTTATCATACAAATTTCTTTCTTCGATCAAGAAAAAATGTCATACACTTGTCATACAATCTTTTTCCGGATTCAATTCCTGAAGAAAAAAATTTGTCATACATCTACAGAACTTCCAGCACTTTATCTATTAACCAGTTAGACCAAAAAAGTGCCATTTTAAAAACACGGATTCCAACATCAATCCCTATAATGATAGCTATATCCTTTAGCGGAATGATAAAATTAACATCCTTTAAAAAATCACTAATCACACTTACGGCATTGGACGCATTAGAAAAAACTTGCGAATCCAATGCAAAATGCGGTATTTTCGTATTAACTAAATTTGTTGCAGTATCAAAAAACGATACAACTAATTTTGTGAACATAATGCACCCCCTACTCCACAGACAGATCAACCTTGAAATGACACAAAACAGAATATGCAAAGGTTAGCCAGATAGCAGCTTGAAGAATCCGCCGAATCCAAACAATATATTCAGCATAATCCTTACAGTCCAGCAGAATAATATAATCATGATCGTAATATTCCCTTAGGACTTTTGGAGTCTGCATCTTAAATACCGGATATTCGATTTTATCCGTTGTTTGAAAACTTCCAAATAGTTTAGGAAAATCGGGCAGATCAGGAACAACATCATCTACCGCATCATTAAATCGTTTTTGAGCATCTCCAACTGCATCCGCATCTAAAGCAAAGATATTTTGAATGGCTGCCAATATTTGTTGTAAAAGTCCTGTATAATCAGGAATAGGCGGAAAATTAATTTCCGGCGTTGGCACTTCTACTTCTACAGGAACAGGTGCAATTTCAATATCCGGGATTTCTATCGGCGGTACAATAACCTCTATTTTGTCCAAAACATTATTTAAAGCATCGGGCAAAATTTCAGCAAGCGAACTAGCAATATTTGCGGGCAAACTCACAGCAGAACCAGCTAAACCTTGCAATACCTGAATAATATTAGGTAATTGAGTATTGAAAATACCTGTACAATTATCGTAAGTCCCTTTTATCCATTCCTGCCACCCTACACGAATAGATTTAATCTCTTTCAAGGCATTTTCTGCACTGGTTTTAAGTTTATCCAAATACTTTGTAATAATTGAAAGAGGTTTCCCTAGAAACTCAAGCACAGGTTTTAAAAATTTAGCCGTATCAGGAATTACTGGTGCCCATACATGAGGTTCAGGATCCGGATCTTCCTCCGGCTCTTGCGAACCTCCACCCTTAATAACCTTAAAAGAATCTCTAATATCTTCGGTATCTTCTTTCAAAGCAGAAGTACCGTCAACAATCGCACTCTTAACACTAGAAAGAGTTGTATCAAGCCTTGTATTAATCTTCGTATATATCTTACTTAACCAACTGTTAGAAGTTACAACCTCATCTGTAGTATCATCAATACGCTCATTTACATCATCAATCTTCGGAAGAATGCCAGCAACAACATCATTCTTTTCCTCATCCGTTGCATCAGGATGCTCTTTTACATAATCATTTAAGGCATCTTCAACCGTTTTCGTTATTTCCCCGGTTGTCAGAGAAAAGTCCTTACTGTCATCAATAGCAGCTTCGCCATTACCATAAATATCCCCAGCAAGAGGAAAAGCAGTTGCAGCGGTATTCGTTTTAACATAATCCTGATAACTTTCATAAACCGGAACAGCACTATATAAACATAATGACACGGATTCGGAATCAGATGCACTAGCAGAAAAATTTGCAATAAACTGATCTAACGTACTATCAGTAAAGACTCCACGAAGATAAGGGACACCTCCCTCTTTAATAACATACTTTTTATTAACACCTATATAATCAGCACTAACACTCGATTTTGAAAATTCAATAGAATATCCAGTATAACTACCATTTTTGTAAATTGTCCCATCAGAATTAGAACAAAGCTGGAAAGTATCATTGCTGTATTGAAGATAACAATTTCTCATAGCAGCTACACTAGGCGGATAGTAAATAGAAAAAGTCATTTTTCCATTTTCCGTATTAATCTTTTTTCCAACTAAACAAAAGCCGGAAGTTAACACACCTTCAAAAGATTTTTCATAAGTATTTTTTATAGAAACATATTTATGAGCACCTGTATCATCTACCTCTTCAAATTTTAACGGTATATTATTCCAAACGGAAAAAAGAGATTTTTGTGTTAACATACCATATTGATAGTCCAAAGCTACCGATGTATCTAATATATCCGGTACTTTAGGCTTAGTCGCCGACTTATCATTCGGAACAACAATACCTTTAACTTTAGACTTTAACTTTGCCCAGGTCTTACCGACCGCAGAATCATTAATTTTTACTTTCCCACTATCGATCATTTCCTGTATACAGGCTTGCTCGTCCGCAGTCCATTCATCAATGTTATAACTTAGACGCTTTGCAAGAGTCTTTAGATCTGAACTAAAGGCTACAGTTATACCTAAAGAAAGCAAGACGGTCTCAATTAATTTCTCCGCACCCACTACTACAAAAGGATTCGCCTGCACATATCTTGCACCTAAATAGTCACTAGCAACAGTCATAGACAATATACAGGATGTCAACAAGATGCAGATTCCACGTCTGAAAAAGATTCTTGTTTTTTTCACTACACTTTCGATTTTAAACACCACACTTTCTATACATATCATAACTGATACTGAAGGTCGTAAAAGGTAAGACCTTTTACTTTTTATGTACACAAATCTACCTACAAAGTGTTTTCTACATTTTGGAAACGTATCTTTACAGAACACTTAGTATGTAGATTTGGCACAAGGTAAGTAAAGAGCTTAGGCTCTTTACAATTAATAAAAACCCTTTTTAGGATGTGTAAGACAACATCTCTTCCCGAGAGACCGCTGCAGAAAGATAATTGTCCTACATTTCTTAGATTTTTTTGTAAAGAAAAAGACGGTACGAACCGCCTAATTCTTCTTATCGTTGTTGACGACGATAACAGTTGCCATAATACAAAATACTCAATATTCAGTTAGGGATAATTGCTGTAATCAAACAGCTTAAGATGCTTTACTCATAACACCTTTTAACTTTTTAAGTGCAAAGTTAGCACCAGCCGTTATTGCAATAATACTAACTGCAGCAACAACAGTAATTGGTACCACCTGAGATACAGTAGATTTCAGAGTATTAAAACCACTCTTAATAGCATTCATAGTTGCTTCATCCAATGCTCCAGCTACATTTGCTTCCGCCGCTAAAACGGCACACTTCATACTTGTCATAGTATTAACCTCCTTAAAAATATTTTGTAGAATTATTCTTTATAATCAGATACATCAAAATGCATAAGAGCAGAGCTAAAAAAAATATTTGCACCGCATACATCTTGCCTAGTATCTCATTACCTGATCGTTGAGCAACCAATATTTCCGTGTAGAAATCTTCTGACACGTTGTTAATATCGCTTGCTGGTACTTCCTGCGTACCCTCTGCCGGAGTTTGTTCCGGCTGTTCCAATTCTGTTTCCGTTCCATTTTCTGAAACGTCCTGTTCTTGTAACACTTCATTAGTTACTGTACCATTTATGCAGATCTTAACGTTTTGCACTTTCTCCTGCTTTTCCTTTCTCTGCCTTTTCCATAGCAGACTTGACCATTAATTCAAAATCTACAGGTGCGATAAATTCGGCATCATTTAACGTCATTACCGGCTTTCCGTCTGATCCTACTTTCATTCCAAAAGTACCTTCATAAAGAGCCGGAGCAACACACATCTTTTCGCGTTTTTCTAACGGTAAAGAAATCTTTGCACGCTGATAACCGACCATTCCACCAGTTAAATCCTCCATGGATTTCAAAGTTTCTCCATGTTCTCCAATAAAAAAGTATTGTACGGTACATCCGCTTACTCTTTCGTTGGTTTTCTCCGACAATATATCGTACGGTGCGATTGACATTACTAAAATGATTGCTTTATTTTCCATGTTACTATCTCCTTTGCTTAGTTATAATTTATAGGTAATATTTACATCCCGGTGTACGAAACTGGACTACTACAGGCTCACTCTGATAAAAAGTTTTGTCAGAGAACATATCCCGGAATATCTGATCTATATAATCAAATTGCTGATATGAGAGAGTTCCGGCATAAAAAAAGCCATATAATTTCTTGTGCATGGTACTGTATAAGAACCTTATACGCATATCCAGTTCATCCGCAGGAAGATACTTACGCATACACCGTAATTTGCTATAGTTTTGCGTCAGACTTTTCTCAAAGTCTAAAAATTCTTCCATACAACTCATGCTCCTATTTGTGCATGTATTCGTTTATTAAATTGTCTACATTGCTTAAACATTCATTACTTATCCGGTTTACTTCCTCGCCTGATATCTCGCCCTTTAGAAGAGCATTAACAGCGTTTGTTATTTTCTGATATTCTTTCCCGGAATCTATGAACAGTTTTTCGCAATTTAACGTTGCCATTCTTGAAACCTCCCTTGTTTTTAGCTGTTCTACTTTGCTTCGCAACTCTGCCAAGGCATTGGCAGAGCCTCACAGGGCTTCAACTCTATGGCTGTGACAGGTTGCAGAGCGGGTTGATCAAGGAAAACCTTGAGGGGTGTCTTGGCTATTCCACATGATCTATACCCGACAAGCTGCTGACTGTGCATGGCTGTGCACCCTGATTTGATGTTGATCACGGCTACGCCGTACTGGGTTCCTACGTCACCCAGAGGGGGTTATTTTATCCGAACGGCATGTCGGGAGGGGGCAGTATCTCTTCCGGCTCATCAGGTCCGATCTGCATTAAATATGTGACACTTTGACTAAGTTCTTCGGATAACCGGGAAAGCTCCCGATCTGCTCTTTGTGTTATTTCACGCAGATTTACAACCTCTTCGATAAAATCTTTTGTATCTTCTATCTGTTTTTGAAGTTCTTCCAGTTCGGCACGTTTTAACCTTTCGTCACGATCTTTACAGGAGATCACGACATTTTCAAACTTCCGGGAGAAACTTTCTCCGGGAAACGAATTTATATAATTTACGACATCTTCTGATAACCGTAAACTCTTTCTGATCTCTTTACTCATTCTCACATCCTCACAAACAGCACTAACATTAAAAATATTAAACCGATATAGACAAAGCAAGCTGCCAAGATTTTTTTTAACGCATTTAGCAACATCAGCATATCATCATTCGGATTTGGTTCAGGATCAAAGGCAGCTTTCATATCACGTCGATTTTCTATATACTCTTTCAATTTACACATGACTTACATCCCCTTGATCTTCTTCCTGCTGCTGGAGAACTTTGACACGATCTCGATAAGAAACATACATCTTTCGCACATTATCAGATTGCTGATTTACAAAAGATGAACCAAGCATATACTTAAAAATCGGATATTCTAAAAGAACACTAATTGTTTCATAACAATCATGATTATAAGCATGTAAATGAGACGGTTTCACTTCCGATCTTTTATAAAGTTCCTCCAAAATGCCATCTGATCCGTAAGATGCCGCGACGGTTTTACTAAAACTTTCCTGCCACTGATCTCTCATTAACTGCATTAACAGATCAAAAGATACGATCTGAACGTCATCCTCTTCGACGCTCAATGCAACTAGAAGTTTTGAATCAGTCTTAACAAAACTATCCCAGCAATCCCGATACAGTTCTGTGAGTTTTTCTCTTTCTTCATTTTCCATTTTTCAAACCTCTCTTTCCTGCGTGCAATCAGCATACTAACTCATTGGTTTCACGCGATTTTTGTGTTAAAATGGAATGTAATAGTTTGCTATATTACAGTAAAAAATTACTACTTGCTGTAATATGTTGCTATTTTACAGTAACATATTGCTGTATGTCAATTCAAATATGACAAAATATTACCATATTTTGACAGAAAGGGGTTATTGTATGACAACTAGAGAAATTTTCTTAGATAATCTCTCTAAAATAATCGAGGAAAGAAACGAATCTTTTTACTCATTAGCTAAAAATACAATGATTTCACAATCGGCTTTTTACAGTTGGAAAAATCGCAACGTCACACCAACGATAGACAAGGTCGCAGCCATTTGTGAATATCTCAATGTATCGGCTGACAAACTGCTTGGACTTCCGGAGCCGGAACCGCCGGACTTTACAAACGAGGAAATATACTTGATCGAATGTTTCAGGCGAGCCGATAACGTTGGAAAAGAAATGATACGACGAACCTGCACCTGTGAGGGAAACGGAAAAACTGCAAAATCATCCAATTTCGAGGAAAAACAACTGAATAATGTGAACACTCAAAATCGTAAAGCCCAGTAAATTCGGGCAACCGTGAATTTGAAAATTCTTAAGAATGTGCTCTAAAATCCGAATTTTTTTCAAAAAATGTATTGCATTTTTCAAAAAAGTACAGTATAATCATTCTTGCGTTGAAAAATGCATGGGTTTTTAGCTCAGTTGGCAGAGCA
>ERZ824600.4848-NODE-4848-length-11475-cov-2.927145_pt1 | contig 11475 bp, 7 predicted proteins | sample MGYA00519933_ERZ824600 | MGnify/ENA primary metagenome ERZ824600 (study PRJEB31778, sample SAMEA3449178) | human gut metagenome | biome: human gut; feature: human-associated habitat; material: faeces | place: United Kingdom | collected 2010/2012 ... | reverse complement strand
CCGAAGTGCGGCAGAACACTGTCGTCCCCGGGCGCCACCTGCATACATTGCGCAAGCAAGAAAAAGGTCGTGGCAAAGCTCGGCAAGTATCTGATACCCGAGATAAAACAGCTTGTGTTTTCGATCCTGCTAGCAGTTACGTCGACATCTCTTTCCCTTATCCCGCCGATGCTCACCAAGAGCCTTGTTGACGACATACTACCCAACAGAAATGCGGAAAAGCTGACATATGTTGCGATAGGGCTTGTCGCTTTGCATATCATGACTCATCTTATAGGCGCCGTACGCGGCACCGTGCTTCGCAAGGCGGGCGACAGGATAATACTTAACCTCCGCAATGATGTTTTTGAAAAAGCGCAGTATCTTCCGATGCGCTTTTACGACAAGACCTCCACCGGTGCGGTCATCAACCGTATAAGCGGAGACAGCAACACACTTCTCGGTTTCATGCTGCGTATAACGCAGGAGGTCGTGGTCGAATTCTTCAAAATGATAGGCATCATAGTTGTGATGCTCATCATGAACCCCAGGCTTACGCTCCTTTCCCTCATACCCGTGCCGCTTGTCGTTATCGGTGCACGTATATTCGGGAAAAAGATAAGACCGTTCTATTTGCGCATATGGCGCCGCTGGACGGCTGTCGCGTCTGTGCTTACGGATACGATCCCCGGCATACGCGTCGTCAAATCATTTACAAATGAGGAAGGCGCGGCAAAACGGTTCAAAAAAGAAAACCAGGAATGGTACAATACCGACGCAAGCGCCGCGGCGATACTCAATGCGTTCCCGGCGATAGTTAACACGCTTATAAGCATCGGATCGGTGATGATCTGTGTATTCGGCGGACGAATGGTCATAAACGGCAGTGCCGAGCTTACCCCGGGTCTTCTCGTTTCGTTTATCTCGTATGCGTCGATGTTCTACGGACCGGTGAACTTCTTCGCCAATCTGTATGATTCCTATCAGTCGGCGTTGGCATCGTCCGAAAGAATACTTGATATTCTTGACGCTGAGCCGGAGCACGACTTCGGAAAGGGTCATGTTCTTCCCGGCATAAAGGGAAAGATCGAGTTCAAAAACGTCAGCTTTTCATTTGACCGCACCAAAAAGACGCTTAAAAATATCAATCTGACGATAAACCCCGGAGATATAGTTGGTATCGTCGGAACGACAGGCTCGGGCAAATCCACACTTATAAATCTCTTTATGCGTTATTACGACCATTACGACGGAGAAATTTATGTTGACGGCGTCAATATCAAGGACATTGATATGCAGTATTACCGCGGTCAGATAGGATTTGTTCAGCAGGAACCGCTCATGTTCCACGATACGATATTCAACAATATCGCATACGGGATCGAAAACTGTCCCGTGGAGCGTGTGCTTCAGGCTGCCGATGTTGCCAACGCTCACGAGTTTATCGTTCGCCAGCCCGACGGCTATGATGCCGTTCTCGGCGAACGCGGCGTAGGACTTTCGGGCGGTGAACGTCAGCGAGTCTCAATAGCCCGCGCGGTGCTCAAAAACCCGAGCATTCTGGTGTTTGACGAAGCGACCGCTTCCGTCGACTCCGAGACCGAGCACCTGATACAGGAGGCTATCGAACGGCTGATCTCCGGCAGGACCACGATTATGATCGCGCACAGACTTTCCACGCTCAGCAAGGCGAACAAGATCGTTGTTGTCGACAACGGCGAGATAATCGAATGCGGTTCACCCGAAGAGCTGCTTGCCGCCAAGGGCAAGTACTACCGGCTCGTTGAAATACAGTCGATGTCGGACAAGCTGACACGCGCCAAAGCGGAAAGCCGCTTTGATTGACGGAGGTGACCGCAATGTCAATGAAATTTCTCGATAAATCGGCAAAAATAGAACTTACCGATGTTTTCAATGTATCGCTCACTCTCGGCGACGGCACAGAATACGACGAGGTAGAGCTTCGCAGGCTCTTCCCCATTTCAGACAGAGATCATTACATCTCCCTTATCGACAAAAAAGAAAAAGAGATAGCCATGATAAGGAGCTATGACGACATTACGCCAGAATCGGCTGCGGCGGTAAAGGCATGCTTTAACGATTATTATCTCATTCCGAAGATAACAAAGATCATTGAATGCTCGGATGCAACCGGTGCACTTATCATGAAGGTCGAAACAGATCACGGACCTATAAAATTCAGGATCCGCAACCGACACAGCGATATGAAGGTATATCCCGAGGATCGCGTGATAATACGCGATTCGAGCGACAACAGATATGAGATAGAAAGCCTTGCGGCGCTTGACCGCAAGAGCTGGATACTCATCTCGAGCTTCCTTTGATATACAATTACCCGTACAGGGGCTGCTGCGTTTTTACGCAGTAGCCCCTGTTTTCGGCTTGCCGATATTGACTTATCAAACTTTGAGTGTTATAATATAATGATATTAAATTGCAAAATGACACGAAAAGGAAAACTCATTTATGGAAAGCGACAAACTCGGCAAAGAACCGGTAGGACGGCTCATATTCAGAATGGCATTGCCCACGGTAACGGCTCAACTGGTCAACCTACTCTACAACATTGTTGACCGCATATTCATCGGGCATATACCGGAGGTCGGCAATACCGCCCTCACCGGTGTCGGCGTGGTCCACCCCATCATCGTCATCATTTCGGCATTCAGCGCCTTTTTCGGTAACGGCGGCGCTCCTCTTGCGGCGATAGCGCTCGGCAGAGGCGACCGCGACAAGGCAGAAAAGATACTCGGTAACTGCGTTACAATGCTGACGGCATTGTCCGTTATCCTGCCTACGGCGGTCTTTATATCAATGAAGCCGCTTCTTTATGCCATTGGTGCCAGCGAAGCTACATATACATATGCTACGGATTATCTTTCGATATATCTGCTCGGGACTGTCGCAGTACTTCTCACCATGGGACTTGCGCCGTTTATAGTCGCCCAGGGACGTTCTAAGCTTGTGATGGTCGCCACCGTTGCCTCGGCGCTGACCAACATCGTGCTCGACTGGCTCTTCGTGAATATATTCTCAATGGGTGTACGCGGCGCGGCGATCGCCACCGTCATGTCTCAGACGGTAAGCGCCGTATGGTTCATGATATTCCTTTGCAAGAAAGCGGATTCCATCACCATAAAACCGAAAAATCTCAGGGTCGATTTCCGTGTGCTGGGATCGATAGCTGCGATAGGAATATCTCCGTTCGTAATGTCAAGCACCGAGAGTCTTATAGGCTTTGTTATGAACAGCGGGCTCCAGAAATACGGCGGCGACGCATACGTGGGTTGCCTGACCGTGATGCAGAGCGTTATGCAATTCGTGAGTACACCTATGAGCGGATTCACTCAGGGCGTCACCCCGGTGATTAGCTACAACTACGGTGCGGGTAACCGTGAACGCGTTGTCAAGGGTATAAAGGTGATATTCGGAGTCATGGTGACTTATAACTTTGCATTTGTGCTCTCCTCTATGCTGTTCCCCGGATTTTTCGCACAGATATTTACCGATAATCAGGCGCTTATCGACCTCACTGTGCGTACAATGCCGGTATTCATGGCGGGCATGCTCGTATTCGGTATACAAAGAAGCTGCCAGACTATCTTTGTCGCAATGAGGGAAGCTCCCGCGTCGCTTTTTGTCGCGCTGCTCCGTAAGGTGATACTTCTTGTTCCGCTCGCGATCGTACTTCCCCGCCTCGGGCTCGGCGCTTTCGGGATCTATCTTGCCGAGCCGATATCAGACGGTGTTGCGGCATTGACGTGCGGAGTGCTGTTTGCGTGCAAGATAAGAAAAATGCTCGGCGGTATGGGCAATACTCAGATCAAGTAAGAACAGGATCGCGGATAACGAAAGGGGGCAAGGCACCGGTGCGTTTTGACCGTGAAAAAAACTGTCTTTTTATCGGCGTGCGTGAGTTTTGCCGCGTTTCGTGTACATCCGGAGATATAGATCTGCGAAAAAGTCAGATCGAAACGGATACCGACAACCATAAAATACTCGAATCCGGAGCCGGAGAGGGAGCTGAGATCGAGCGCGAGCTTGAACTTACCGTTCCGTTTACGGATTTTAATGTCTGCCTGCGCGGAAGAGTCGATATAGTACACCCGGCATCCGACGACGGACGAACTACCCTGCCGTATGAGGTGGAAGAGATAAAAACCGTGCCTCCGCAGATGCTCGGCGGAGCACCGGCAGTTCAGCACACGGCGCAAATGCGGCTTTATGCTCTCATGTTCTGTGAATCGAGAGGGGTGGAGCGTATCTGCTGTAGACTGACATATGTTTCGCCGGACGGTTCAAAAAAACGCTCGTTTACCGAAAAGCATTCGGCGGACGATTTGCGCTTCTACCTTGCGACACTGCTTGAAAAAGCAGCCTTCAGACTTTACGATGAGCGTGACCGCATACTTACGCGCCGCGCATCGGCAGAAAGCGCAAAGTTTCCGTATCCCGAGCTTCGCAGCGGTCAGCGAGATCTTATAAATTCGGTTTATTCCGCCATGAAGGGCGGGAGAAGGCTGTTTGCACAGGCGCCTACCGGAATCGGAAAGACCGTTTCCACGCTTTACGGTGCGATCCGGGCGCTCGGCGACGGTTTCGGCTCGCGCATCTTTTACCTCACGGCAAAGGCAAGCACGCGGCGCGAGGCATACCGCGCGGCGGCGGCACTTGCCGGGGCGGGGCTCGGACTGCGTACTGTGGTGCTTTTTTCGCGTGAACAGTGCTGCACCAATCCCGCTGCCGGACCGGGCGGAGGCAGCTTGTTCTGCAACCCCGATTCCTGTCCTTATGCGCGCGGATATTACGACAGGCGTGACGATGTTTTGCGCACATTGACCTCACTTTATCACGGATTCAGCCGCAGCGCGATCATATCCGCTGCATCGTCGGCCGGCGTTTGTCCGTATGAACTCTCGCTTGATCTCGCCGAGCTTTGCGATATAATAATCTGTGATTACAACTACGTTTTCGATCCGGCGGTGCGCCTTCGTCGTTTTTTTGCGGAGGGCGCGGAGGGCGATTCGCTGCTGCTCGTTGACGAGGCGCACAACCTTCCGGACCGGGCACGCAGCATTTATTCGGCAGACTTCAATACCGCTTACCTCAGCGATTTCGGCACATATATTCCGTCGTTGGGCGATAAAATAAAAGAAAATGCCGAAGAACTCATAAAGCAGCTTAAAAAACTGCGTTCGTACTGCTCAGATAATCTATACCGAAATGACGACGGCAGCGAGGTCGGGTATTATGTGGGACGGGAAATTCCGCCGGGGATCGGAGACAGCATAGCAGCCCTCGGAGATGCGTGTGAGTCATACCTGAGGGTAAATTCCGCCTCGGCGCGAGCCGAAGCCTCCCCTGCCGTATTTGCCTGCTCGTCTATGGCGCGGCTTTGCCGTAAGTGGCGCTCTGCTGCCGACGCATATGATGACCGTTATCGCACGTATATCGACATCTCGGGAGGAAATATTTTACTCCGCCAGTACTGTCTCGATCCGTCGGCGGCTGTCGACGCAGCCATGAACAAAATACGTGCCGCTGTGTTTTTCTCGGCGACGCTTACGCCTTACGATTATTTTTCGGAAATACTCGGCGGTGGGCGAAATGCCGAATATCTTTCGCTGCCATCCCCGTTTCCCCAGGAGAATCTTTTCATTGCCGCCGTGACTTCTGTCAGTACGAGGTATGAGGACAGAGAAAAATCAGCAAAACGGATGTCCGGCGTGATAACCGCCGCGGTGTCTGCGCGCGCAGGCAACTATATCGTTTATTTCCCTTCGTACCGGTACCTTGACGCCGTGTATTCATGCTTTACAAAAAAACATCCGGGCGTCAGGGTGATAAAGCAGACTCCGAAAATGTCTCAGCAGGAAAAGGAGGCTCTGATATCCTTTTTCGGTGACGATAAAGGCGTTCTGCGCGTCGGCTTCTGTGTCCTCGGCGGAAGCTTTTCGGAAGGCACGGACTTGCCGGGAGACCGGCTCATCGGGACCGTAATAGCCGGCGTCGGGCTGCCGGGACTTTCATTTGAGCGCAATCTTATCAGGGATTATTATCAAAACAAGGTCGAGGACGGCTACAACTACGCCTATACCTACCCCGGCATGAACCGTGTTCTTCAGGCGGCTGGGCGTGTAATACGCCGACCGACCGACCGCGGAGTGGTCATTCTCGCCGACGACAGATATGCCGCACCGCCGTATACGGCACTTTACCCGCCTCACTGGAAGCGCATCAGGCGCATTGACAACATTGCCGACCTGCCGCAGGCACTGCGCGCTTTCTGGAACTGAACTCTTGTTCAAAAATATTTTTTGCATTATAGTGATTTTATTCTTGCTTATGCGGGCGTTATATGCTATAATATAGGTTGTCGTGTTTGCAAAACCTGCAAAACGCGCAGTCCGAAATTGCATGGCATATGAAACCGCTGAGAAACGCCATGTCAGATAAAAGAAAGGACGATATAAATCATGAAACGAATCCAAATCAAACAGATCTATGACGATCCCGCCGCTTTTACGTCGGCAGAGATCACGGTCGCCGGTTGGGCGCGCACTATCCGTTCAAGCAACGTGTTCGGCTTTATCGAACTTAACGACGGTTCGTATCTTAAGAATCTTCAGGTGGTGATCGAAGAGTCAAAGCTCTCCAACTACCGCGACATAATAAAGCAGAACATCGGCGCCTCTTTTATCATAAAAGGAATGCTCGTTCTCACTCCCGAAGCCAAGCAGCCTTTTGAACTTAAGGCTTCAAGTGTGGAGCTTGAGGGTGCATCGACCCCCGACTACCCGCTTCAGAAAAAGAAACACACATTTGAATATCTTCGCACTATCGCGCACCTTCGCCCGAGAAGCAACACATTCAACGCCGTTTTCCGTGTGCGTTCCTGCGTTGCTTATGCAATCCACAGCTTCTTCCACGAGCGCGGATTTGTTTATGTCCACACGCCGCTCATTACAGGCTCCGACTGCGAGGGCGCCGGCGAAATGTTCCAGGTGACCACTCTTGACATCAACGATCCGCCCCGTACGCCGGACGGTCAGGTCGACTACTCCAAGGACTTTTTCGGAAAAAAGACCGGACTTACGGTTTCAGGTCAGCTCAATGTTGAGACCTTTGCAATGGCGTTTGCCAATGTATATACTTTCGGTCCCACATTCAGAGCCGAGCGTTCCTACACGCAGCGTCACGCCGCCGAGTTCTGGATGGTCGAGCCCGAGATGGCTTTCGCCGATCTTAACGACTACATGGACACAGCTGAGGCTATGATAAAATATGTAGTGTCCGCCGTTCTCAGAGAATGCCCTGCCGAGATCGAATTCTTCAACAAATTTATCGATACTTCCCTGCTCGAACGTCTTAATTCGCTTGTTTCCAGCGACTTCGGCAGAGTAACCTATACAGAGGCTGTAGAGCTTCTGCAGAAGAGCGGTCAGAAATTCGATTATCCCGTAAAATGGGGCATCGACCTTCAGACCGAGCATGAAAGATACCTTACCGAACAGATATACAAAAAGCCGGTATTCGTCACCGATTATCCACGCGATATCAAGGCTTTCTATATGCGCCAGAACGATGACGGCAAAACCGTCGCTGCCGCGGATATGCTGGTTCCCGGTGTCGGTGAGCTGATAGGCGGTTCGCAGCGTGAGGAAAGACTTGATAAGCTCGAAGAAGCGATAGGACGCTTCGGTCTTGATTCCGCGCAGTACGACTGGTACTGCGATCTGCGCCGCTACGGCGGTACAAAGCACGCGGGCTTCGGTCTCGGCTTTGAACGCATGATAATGTATGTCACCGGGATGACCAATATCCGTGACGTCGAAGCGTTCCCGCGTACGACCGGAAGCGCAGATTTCTGATTTAACATCCCATATTCCGGCACACGGTGTCATGTGAACCGTGTGTCCGCCAAGAAAGGCAAAGTCATAATGAAATATACCGAAATGACCGACTCCCGCCTTGAGGAGATTTACGGTTCGCTCATAAAAGAATACAACGGCTATAAGTCTCAGGGATTAAAGCTTGATCTTTCGCGCGGAAAACCGAGCAACGCTCAGCTTGATCTTATGACCGGAATGCTCGACTGTATCTCGAAAGCCGAGGACTGCCGCTCGGCAGACGGCTTTGACTACCGTAACTACGGTCTTCTCGAAGGTGTTCCCGAAGCGAAAAAGCTGTTTTCGAATCTTCTTTCAATACCCGAAAAGAATATAATCGTCTGCGGCAACTCATCGCTTAATCTTATGTATGACACGGTCGCACGTGCCATGCTGTACGGCGTCGCAGGCACCGAGATCCCGTGGGTAAAGCAAGGAAAGATCAAATTCATCTGCCCCTCACCGGGATATGACCGCCATTTCGGCATATGCCAATCGCTCGGGATCGAGATGATAACGGTAGCAATGACACCCACGGGTCCCGACATGGATGCAGTCGAGGCACTCGTCAGCGCCGACCCGCAGATAAAGGGCGTGTGGTGCTGCCCCAAGTATTCTAACCCCGATGGTATTACATATTCCGATGAGACTGTGCGTCGCTTTGCCGCGCTCAGACCTGACGCGCCGGATTTCCGTATCTTCTGGGATAATGCTTACTGTGTACATCATTTATATGAAGATAAGCAGGATTATCTGATTGAGATTCTGATGGAGTGTAAGAAGGCAGGTAACCCGGATATGGTTTACAAGTTTTCTTCTACATCCAAGATCAGTTTCCCAGGATCAGGAATTGCAGCAATGGCAGCATCTGATGCGAACCTGGAGGATATCAGAAGCACAATGCGTGTGCAGACGATCGGACATGATAAGGTAAATCAGCTGCGTCATGTAAGATTCTTCGGAGATATTCACGGAATTGTAGAACATATGAAGAAACATGCAGATATCCTGCGTCCGAAGTTTGAGACTGTTCTTGAAGTTCTTGAAAGAGAACTTGGCGGACTTGAGATTGGATCATGGATCGCGCCACGCGGAGGATATTTCATCTCCTTTGATGCGCTGGATGGATGTGCGAAAGCGATTGTTGCGAAGGCGAAAGAAGCTGGCGTTGTTATGACAGGAGCGGGAGCAACATTCCCTTATGGAAAAGATCCACATGACAGCAATATCCGTATCGCACCGTCTTATCCAACACCGGAAGAACTTGCAGTTGCCGCTGAAGTATTTGTATTGAGTGTAAAACTGGCAAGTGTTGATAAGATCCTTGAGACAAAATAAATAACAGCATTTTATAAAGACCTTTTGCAAGTGGTTGATCTGCCGGCAGAAGGTCTTTTTCTGATGGTTGACAGTTACTGTTTACTCCCGTGTCAATCACTCCGCTGATTGACACGGAGGATGCGTGTTTTGACTTGAATGCATCTCGCCCCATCGCCAAAGGCGATTTAAAATGGCGAGATGCGTTGCTGGTCGCACATCGTGTGAACAGTAACGGTTGACATGCGTTTCCAGGGAGATTATAATGTAGTGCATAGCAGAAAAGAGGAATGACATGATAAAAGGTGTAATATTTGACGTAGATGGTGTCCTTCTCAATTCCATGCCTGTCTGGGAGAATCTTGGAGAATTGTATCTGGATCATTTGGGAATTGAGGCCGAGAAGAACCTGGGGGAGACATTATTTGAGATGAGCCTGGAGGAGGCGGCAGATTATCTGATCTCACATTATAACCTGGAGAAGACAGTGGAAGAGGTTGTACAGGGACTGAATAAGGAAGTGGAAGACTATTATGCAAAACGAGTTCCATTGAAAGAAGGGGTTCGTCAGTATCTGGAGGAATTCAGAGAGCGGAAGATTCCTATGGTGATCGCAACAACCGGTGACCGGAAGAATGCAGAAGCAGCTCTGAGCAGATTGAAGGTATTACCTTATTTTCAAGGAGTTTTTACAGCATCTGAGATCGGAAGCGGTAAGGATCAGCCGGATATTTATTTTGCAGCACTTTTGCAGTTGGATACGGAGCCGGAACAGACCTGGGTGTTTGAAGATACTTACCAGGCTTTGAGAACGGCAAAGCATGCGGGATTTAAGACAGTAGCAGTTTATGATAAGGCAAATGACAAGAATCTGGCGCAGATCTGGAATACGGCAGATATCTATTTGCCGGAATTTGATGATTTTAATGTTTTTTGGAACAGGGTGTCTGAGGAAGAGAAAGAACAGTTGCTGATTGTAGAATAAGAGGAGAATGAAAAAAGCAGATTCGAATTCAAAGGAGAGATGCTCCAGTAGAATTCGAATCTGCTTTTTATCATATAATTGGCTGGTCTGTCTTGTGTTTAGAGAAGGTGAATGCCGGCATCAGCAGCAGCTTCAACTACATTTTCAGGCCAGAGGGAAGACTGTACTTCACCGATATGAGCCTTTCTTAAGTAATACATACAGATACGGGACTGTCCAATACCGCCGCCGACTGTATATGGAAGCTCGCCGTTCAGCAGTGCCTTCTGGAATGGAAGTTCTGCACGATCTTCACATCCGGCTTCTTTTAGCTGTGCCTTTAATGAGTCTTCGTCAACACGGATTCCCATAGAAGAGAGTTCAAGACCGATGTCAAGAACCGGATAGTAAACGATAATGTCACCGTTCAGCTCCCAGTCATCATAGTCCGGAGCACGACCGTCATGTCTTTCGCCGGAAGCAAGTACGCCACCAATCTTGGAGATAAACACTGCGCCTTTTTCCTTCGCAATCGCTTTTTCACGTTCTTTGGTAGTAAGATCCGGATAAAGGTCTTCCAATTCCTGTGTAGTGATGAAAAAGATATCATCAGGAAGAAGAGGATCAATATAGTTGTAACGTCTGGAAATGTATTCTTCTGTATCTTTCAGAGCCCGGTAGACTTTGCGGACAGTGTACTGAAGTGTTTCTGTGTTACGTTCTTCCTTAGAAATTACTTTTTCCCAGTCCCACTGGTCAACATAGATGGAATGGATGTTGTCAGTATCTTCATCTCGGCGGATAGCGCTCATATCAGTATAAAGTCCTTCTCCTGAATGAAAGCCGTAGCGCTTTAAGGCGTAACGTTTCCATTTTGCAAGAGAGTGGACGATCTCAACTTCGCGGTCTTCCTGTTCTTTGATGCCAAATGCAACCGGGCGTTCTACTCCGTTCAGGTTATCGTTCAGTCCGGATTCCGGGCGGACGAAAAGAGGAGCGGATACACGCGTCAGATGCAGAGATTTGGCAAGTGCGCGTTCAAAGTGGTCTTTTACTTCTTTGATAGCCACTTCAGTCTCGCGGATCGTAAGTGGAGAATGGTAATTCTCCGGTATCTGCAAATTGTTCATGATGTTCTTCCTTTCTTACTACTCACTATGTCTAGTTTAGTGAATTGACGTGGTGTTGTCAATCATATTTTCTTAAGAAACAACTTATGATTTTTTTAGAGAATCTCCATAGTAAGGTCACAGAACACGGCTATACTCTTAAAATAAAAAAAAAAGTCATAAATCAGAAAATAAG
>ERZ824600.4847-NODE-4847-length-11476-cov-2.651869_pt1 | contig 11476 bp, 4 predicted proteins | sample MGYA00519933_ERZ824600 | MGnify/ENA primary metagenome ERZ824600 (study PRJEB31778, sample SAMEA3449178) | human gut metagenome | biome: human gut; feature: human-associated habitat; material: faeces | place: United Kingdom | collected 2010/2012 ... | reverse complement strand
TTGTATGTCTTTTAATATTTTTTTATTATTTATTATTATAATTGCTATTATATCAATTACAAATACTACTAATATAACATATTTAAGATATCTTAATGGCTTATCCAAAGGCACCTTTTTAATTTTTTTAATAAATGGAATTTTGTAAAGCAAGTCTTGTACTAATCCAAATGGACATAGCCATCCACACACAAATCTTCCTACAAACGCACCAACCATCATTAAAAATCCTATTATATAAAATGAAAATTATTATAGCCGGAGCCGGTGAAGTAGGAACCCACCTGGCAAAAATGTTATCACAGGAGAAGCAGGATATTATCCTGATGGATCCGAATGAGGAACGTTTGAATTTCACGAATTCAAGCATGGAGATCCTTCCTATGGTGGGTAATCCGACATCCATTCGGGACCTGGAAGAAGCCGGTATCAGAAAGGCCGACCTGTTTGTCAGTGTCACGCCGGAAGAAACGACCAATGTGGCAGCCAGCATTCTGGCTTCTAAATTAGGAGCACATAAGACGTTGGCGCGTATCAACAATTACGAATATTTGCTCCCTAAAAACAAGGAACTGTTTGAAAAAATGGGGATCGATTCCATGATTTACCCGGAAATGCTGGCAGCCAAAGAAATTGTTACGGCTGTCAGACGCCCGTGGACTCGGCAATACTGGGAGTTGTTCGGAGGCGCTCTGATTCTGATCGGTGTAAAGGTGCGCGATAATTCCCGACTTGTGAACAAACATCTGTCCGAATTACTGAACGAACAGAAACTCTATCATATCGTTGCCATCAAACGGCAGAACGAGACCATTATTCCCCGTGGTACGGATCGTATAGAATCGGGAGATATCGTTTTTTTTACAACGACTAAAAGCCATATCGAAGACGTCCGGTTGCATGCGGGCAAGCGAGACCCCGAAGTAAAGAAAGTCATTATTATGGGTGGAAGCCGTATTGCGATCCGTACCTGCCAGTACCTTCCGAACAATATCCGTGTAAAAGTAATCGAGACTAACAAAGAAAAGAGTCACCGTATAGCTGAGGTTGTCCCTGGAAATGTCTTGATCATCAATGGAGACGGACGCGATACCGATCTGTTGATGCAGGAAGGGATCAAAGATGCACAGGCATTTATCGCACTGACGGATAATTCGAGTACGAACATCTTGGCTTGTCTGGCTGCTAAACGCGCCGGAGTATTCAAGACTATCGCCAAGATCGAAAATATCGACTACATACCTTTAGCGGAGAGCATGGACATCGGCTCGGTTATCAATAAGAAACTGATTGCTGCCAGCCATATCTACCAATTCCTGTTGGATGCAGACGTGTCGAACGTGAAGTGTTTAACTTTTGCCAATGCAGATGTGGCGGAACTTGTTGCTCGTCCCGATTCGAAAATTACCCGTAAGCAGGTAAAAGATCTGAATCTTCCGAAAGATTTGACGTTGGGCGGATTGATTCGTGACGGTGAGCCTATGATGATCAAGGGTGATACACATATCCAAGCTTATGACCACGTTGTGGTGTTCTGTTTGGATACGGCTATGCGTAAATTGGAGGACTACTTTAATTAATTGTCAATGGACAACTCAGGGTTGTCTCTTTTCTCTGTTCAATGTGTCAATTGTTAATAGCATATTATGCTGAACATTCGTTTTATAATTAAGATGTTAGGGATGATGTTCATCCTTGAGACGTTGTTTATGCTGGCTGCAACGGCAGTCGCTTTCTTATATGAAGGAAATGACTTCTATCCGCTTCTTCAGTCGAGTGGTATCATGTTCGGAACGGGAGTCCTTTTTATGCTGATCGGACTACGAGCCAATGAACATACGGCCGGGCGCAGGGAAGGGATGCTGACTGTTACATTGACTTGGGCTCTTTTCTCCCTTTTGGGGATGTTACCATTCTATTTAGGTGGCTATATAGATAATGTGACGGATGCTTATTTCGAAACGATGTCCGGTTTTACGACGACAGGCTCTACCATATTGACCGATATCGAAGCACTTCCGCACGGGATATTGTTTTGGCGGAGCCTTACGCAATGGCAGGGCGGTATTGGAATGATCGTGTTTACCGTAGCGCTGATGCCTATTATCGGAGGTGGGGCTACCCAGATGTTCAATGCCGAGACTCCGGGTATCACGCACGAACGTTTCCGTCCGCGTGTTACCCAGGTGGCCAAGCGCCTGTGGGGAGTTTATTTGTTCCTGACCATTATCCTTATTGGTCTTTTATGGGCGGGTCCAATGGACTTGTATGACGCTGTCAATCATGCGCTCACTTGTATTTCTACAGGTGGCTATTCTACGAAAAATGCCAGTATCGCTTACTGGGACTCTGCCTATATCGAATATATAATTACGATTTTTATGTTTATCGGTGCGACCAATATTACTTTGATATATTTCTTTTTTAACGGTAGGCCCAAGAAGTTATTTGCGGATGAAGAAACACGCTGGTTTTTCTGGTTCGTACTGATTATTACGGCAATATCGACAGTCTGGATCATGTATAAAGGAATTGTGGACGATTTTGGTACAGCTTTTAGGCAAACGGTATTCCAGGTCGTGACATTGGTGTCTACATGTGGGTTTGCAACGGTCGATTATATTCCGTGGGGACCGTTTTTCTGGCTGTTAGCGCTAGTTCTGATGGTGGTATGTGGTTGTGCTGGCTCTACTTGTGGAGGTTTGAAAATGGGCCGTTTTGTGATTTTGACCAAGAACCTCTTTAATGAATTTAAGAAGCAGACGCACCCACATGCCATTATTCCGGTGCGAATGAACGGGCATGCTGTTTCTGGTGATATTGTCCACCGGGTATTGGCGTTCGCTTTTGCCTATATTGCTTTAATATTTGTCAGCTGTATGGTGCTGATGATCGATGGGGTAGGATTTGAGGAGACTATCGGGGCTACTATCTCTTCGATCAGTAACGTTGGACCGGGACTTGGTAGTCTGGGACCGGTCGGAAACTATGCTGATGTCCCGGCGGTATCGAAGTGGTTCTTGTCTTTTCTGATGATGGTCGGACGTTTGGAGATCTTTACGGTGCTGACAATCTTGTTGCCGGGGTTTTGGAAACAATAATACCAAAAAAGATAGTTCGGATATACGCTTTTGCCTAATTTTGCGTTATAATAGGTGCGAATCATAAAGACGTAAGATACATGATAGAATATATCAAGGGAGAGATAGTAGAACTGACACCGGCCAGGATGATCTTGGAATGTGCCGGAATCGGTTATGAACTGAATATCTCCTTGAATACATATACTTTTTATAATGGGAAACCGACCGGGAAGATTTACGTGTACGAAGTAATACGTGAAGATGCCCATTTGCTTTTTGGCTTTGCAGGAAAAGATGAGCGCGAACTGTTTCTGATGTTGACTTCCGTGTCGGGAGTCGGTCCCAATACTGCTCGGATGATCCTTTCTTCCCTGTCACCATCTGAATTGATCCGGGTGATTGCCGATAAGAACGAAACTGCTCTGGCGTCAGTCAAAGGAATCGGATTGAAAACAGCTCAACGTATTCTAGTTGATCTCAAAAACAAGGTAAAGCCGATAGAGGGAATGACAGTGACAGGTGGCTCCTCTTCTGTCGCTGCCAGTGGTGCTGTCACAGAAGAAGCAGTGGCGGCATTGGTTATGCTTGGATTCCAGAAGGCCGCTTCGCAAAAGGCGGTTAACTCGATATTGAAAGGTTCGCCTGCACTGGCTGTCGAGCAGGTCATTAAAACAGCCCTAAGAATGCTTTAAGCAATGGATAATTGGCAATTGGCAATTTAGGAGAATTTGGAATTGTCGGTTGTCATTGTCTGTTGTCAATTGTCAATTAACATGAGAAAGACACTGAAATTTATACTCTGGATAACAATTCTACTGTTTGGTGCAGGTCTGTATTCTATGAATACGGATTTTCTGGCCTATGAGATGTCGTTGCCGGATACTGAACAGCCGGTCGTTCCGGATGATACGGTGCCGAAGGTGCGCACCCGCTTTCCGGTAGCCAAGACGGTCCCTGAAGAATATCAGGATCTTACCAAGCAGTCACCTGCTGACTTGAAGACGCCGGATAACGTGAAATCAGTGGTCGAATATGATATCAGAACCGGGACATATGTGGTCCGTACCAAGTTAGGTGATGCCGATCTGACTACTCCTATTTCGTTGACCCCTGAGGAATACCAGGATTATAGTTTCCAAAAATCCGTTCAATCCTACTATCGCCAGAAAAACGAGGAAGAATTTCAAAAGGCGGCTAATAAGCAGTTCAATTTAGCTGATATGCAGTTCAATATCGGTGCGGCGGAACGTATCTTTGGGCCGGGCGGTGTCCGGGTGAAAACGCAAGGTTCGGCTGAAGTGGAGTTAGGCTTGAAGCAGAATAAAACCAAAAATCCCTCTTTGCCGGAACGTGCTCGTAACCGTACCTTCTTTAATTTCGATGAGAATGTTCAATTGAATGTACAGGCATCGGTTGGTAGCAAAGTGAATTTCGATATGAACTATAATACCGAAACCTCTTTTGATTTCGACTCCAAAAAACTGAAATTAGCTTATACCGGGGAGGAAGATGAAATTATCAAGTCGCTGGAAGCCGGAAATGTAAGTATGACAACCAGTAACTCCCTAATCAACGGAGGAGCAGCCCTGTTCGGTATGAAAGCGGATCTCCAGTTCGGGAAGTTGCGAGTCAATGCGTTGTTTGCACAGCAGGAGTCGGAATCGAAAACGGTCAGTTCTAAAGGGGGCGTGCAGACAAAACCTTTCGAATTGACGATTGACCAGTATGACGAGAATCGTCACTTTTTCCTGTCACACTATTTTCGCGACCGCTATGATGAGGCGGTGAAGAACCTGAATACGATTTCCTCTCCCGTCACGATCAGCAAGGTGGAAGTTTGGGTGACAAACAAACGGGCTACTTATGACCAGGCGCGTAACGTGGTCGCTTTTGCCGATCTGGCCGAGCATGATAATATTTCGAATACGACGGTCGTTTCTCCTTCGGGGGCGCTGTCTATCCCCTATAATAATACGAATACATTATATAATACCCTTAACCAGCAATTTATCGGTGCTCGTGATATCAGCACGGTAAATCAGGCGTTGGGAGGAACTTTTGTTAACGGTACGGAGTATGAAGAAGTGGAAAGCGCTCGTTTGCTGGATGCGTCCGAATATACGGTCAATACGAAGTTGGGGTATATCTCGCTGAAAACACAGTTGCAGGCAGATGAGGTATTGGCTGTCGCTTACAATTATACTTATTCGGATGGAAAGACTTATCAGGTTGGCGAGTTCTCGACTGACAACCCTTCATCGGCTGCCTCTTGCCTGTATGTGAAGTTGTTGAAAGGAATTACCATGTCGCCTGATATGCCTTTTTGGGACCTGATGATGAAAAATATCTATTCATTAGGAGCTTACTCTGTCCAAAAAGAGAAGTTCAAGTTGAATATCATGTATCAAAGCGATACAACCGGTACGTATGTCAACTATTTGCCGGAAGGGGCGATTGCCAACCAAATCTTGTTACGAGTGCTGAACCTAGATAGCTATGATTCCAATAATCAGCCGCATCCGGATGGTATATACGACTTTATTGAAGGTGTGACCGTCCTTGCCGATAATGGGAAAATTATTTTTCCAAGTGTGGAACCATTCGGCTCCTATCTGCGTAAAAAGATTAACAATGATGCGATTGCTGACAAATATGTATTCCAGGAACTCTACGACTCGACATTGACTGTCGCCAGACAGATTGCTGAAAAGAATAAGTTCAAACTGGAGGGGGAATACAAAGCCTCTTCGGGTGCCGAGATACAGTTGGGAGCTTCCAACGTAGCGCGAGGTTCAGTGAAAGTAACGGCTGGAGGAGCGATATTAACCGAGAATGTAGATTATACTGTTGACTATACTTCCGGCGTGGTAACGATCCTGAACGAAAGTATTATTTCTGCAGGCACGCCGGTCAGTGTCTCGCTGGAAAACCAGACAGCCTATAACATGCAGCGTAAGACCATGATGGGATTGGACTTGAACTATCAGTTCAACCCGAATCTGATGGTAGGCGCTACCATCATGCACATGTCCGAAATGCCGTTGACCACCAAGACGACGATGGGCGACGAAGCGATAAAGAATACGCTCTGGGGTGTCAATATGGCTTATAAGGGCGAGAGTCAGTGGCTTACCAATATGTTCGACAAGCTGCCGTTGCTGAACCTAAGCAAACCCAGCCAGATATCTTTCAATGCGGAGTTCGCTCATTTGATTGCCGGGCATTACGAAAACAAGAACACGGGGGGATATTCGTATCTGGATGACTTCGAGTCGACACAGAGCAATTTCGACCTCTCCGACCCTTATCCCTGGCAGTTGTCCAGTGTGCCTTATGACGATGGTACGCCCCAATTGTTCCCGGAAGCCGGGCTGACCAATAATATCGATTACGGGAAAAGTCGTGCTTTGCTCGCTTGGTACACGATCGACGGATTGTTCACGCGTAAAAATTCTTCTTTGCGTCCGAAATATATTACGACAAAAGATTTGTCCAACCATTATGTCCGTGCTATCGAGACGAGAGAGTTGTTCCCGCAACGGCAGCAAAGCATGAGTGAAAGTAATACGTTGACAGTTCTGAACATGGCTTACTATCCGCAGGAACGCGGACCGTATAACTTGGATGCCGATAATATTAATCCTGACGGAACATTGCAAAACCCGGAAAAGCGTTTCGGTGGAATGATGCTAAAGATAGACCAGAGTGACTTTGAGACGGCGAATGTCGAATATATCGAATTTTGGATGCTCGATCCGTTCATTTATGATCGTCAGACAACAGGGGGGGATCTGTATTTTAATTTGGGTGAGATATCGGAAGACATATTGAAGGATGAAAAGAAGTTCTTCGAAAACGGATTGCCAATCGATGGCTATACCTCTAAGGTCGATTATACTGTTTGGGGTAAGGTTCCAAAACAGCAGAGTACAGTTTATGCCTTCGACAATACGGCAGGTGCACGTCTGTTACAGGATGTCGGCCTGAACGGTTTATCCTCGGGTGAAGAAAAGGAATATCCGGCTTACCAGGATTATCTGAATAAATTACGCCAGAAATTGAATGCGGTAACCCTAACCGAGATGGAGAACGATCCGTTACAGCTGTCCCCTTTCTTTGATCCGGCCGGTGACAAGTTCCACTATTTTCGTGGTTCGGACTATGATTCTCAGGAGGTGGATATCTTAACACGTTACAAACGCTATAATGGAACGGAAGGAAACTCGAAAGATATCAACGATTCGGGCGAGCGCTACAGCACTTCTTCCAAGACCGTGCCTGATGTAGAAGACATCAATCAGGACAATACTCTGAATAAAAATGAAAAATATTTCGAATACAAAGTCAGGATAACTCCGCAGGATACGGTTGTCGGTGAAAACTTCATTGCGGATAAACGTACTTCATCAGTAAGATTGGCGGATGGTACGACAGAATCCGTTACCTGGTATCAATTTAAGATTCCGGTAAAACAATATCAGCGTCGTGTGGGGGCAATCAATGATTTCAAGACGATTCGTTTCATGCGTATGTATATGACAGGATTTAAGGAATCGGTCGTGTTGCGCTTCGGTACTCTGCAATTGGTACGCGGAGAATGGCGATCCTACGAGCAGGATTTGTCCGATCCGAAGATGCCGCCCGCAGTGAAGGGTAAATTGGAAGTCTCGACTGTCAATATCGAGGAAAACAGTGACAGGGATCCGGTCAGCTATACATTGCCCCCGGGCGTCAGCCGTGTACTGGATCCAAGCCAGCCTCAGATCCGTCAGGAGAACGAACAGGCGCTTTCTTTAAAGATAACGGACCTTGCCGCTCAAGATGCACGTGCCGTGTATAAGAATACGAATTATGATTTGCGGCAGTATAAGCGCTTGCAACTGTTTACACATGCCGAGGCTCCGAAATTGGATGTAAACGATCTTGCAGATGGCGATCTCGCTGTTTTTATCCGCCTGGGATCGGACTATAAGAATAACTATTACGAATATGAAGTACCGTTGAAATTGACTCCGCACGGGGAGTATAACTATAACAATTCGGAACACCAGAAAATCGTTTGGCCGGCAGAAAACATGCTGAATTTCCGTTTGGAGATTTTGACGGACCTAAAACTGGAGCGTAACCGGGAAAAACGGTCCGGTACGAATGGAGTGTCTTTCCAGACTGTCTATTCTGGTAGGGATCCGGACAACGATGGCAATACGATCCGTGTCAAAGGTAATCCGAGTCTTTCCGAAGTGAAGACAGTCATGATCGGTGTGCGTAACGTGCGTAATAAGTTGAAGAGTGGGGAAGTTTGGGTGAACGAATTGCGCCTGACCGACTTCAATGAAGAAGGTGGATGGGCGGCCAATGCGAATTTGAATGTTGCGCTTTCCGACTTGGGAACGGTGAATGTGGGCGGACGTATCGAAACGGCTGGTTTCGGTGCTCTCGACCAGTCGTTGAACGAACGCCGGATGGAAGACTTCAAACAGTATAACGTGGCGACCTCTATCGAATTGGGTAAGCTGTTCCCGGAAAAGGCGCAAGTCAGTATCCCGTTCTATTATGCTTATTCGAAGGAAACATATGATCCAAAATACAATCCGCTGGATCAGGATGTCAAGTTGAAGGATGCTATCGACAAGGCGGAAACGAAAGCCGAGAAGGACTCGATTCGTAATTATTCTCAAGATAGGACGGTTATCAAGAGTGTTTCGTTTAATAATGTGCGTGTGAATATCAAGAGTAAGAACCCGATGCCTTACGATCCGGCAAACTTCACGCTCGGGTATTCGTACAGCATTAATGATAAGAAAAACCCGGAGACTGAATATGAAACGACAAAGGATTACCGTGCCAATTTCGCCTATAGCTATGTGCCTTATGTCAAGCCGATCAAACCATTCGATAAGTTATTGAAGAAAAACAACGGCTATACGCGCTATGCCAAGCAATTGGCGTTTAATGTGGCCCCGTCTATCAACTTCCAGACGGCCATGATGCGGAATTATTACGAAATAAAATTACGCGACCTGACAGGAGCGGCAACAGGTGTCACTAACGATATTCCGGTGACATTCAGCCAGAACTTCTATTGGGACCGTGCTTTCAGTTTGAACTGGGCTTTTACGAATAACCTGAACATAACGTTCAGTTCCGGTACGAATGCCCGTATCGAAGAACCGTATGTGCAGGTGAATAAGGAACTGAACCCGGACGGTTACCAGTTATGGAAAGATTCCGTGAAGAAGAGCATCGCTGACCTGGGAACCCCGATGAAGTATGACCAGCAGTTTATGGCGACCTGGCAGTTGCCGTTGCAGCTGATCCCGGTTCTGGATTGGACCAATGCTTCTTTGAGCTACAATGCTACTTACAACTGGGATCGTGGAGCGACGGTAAGCGAAGATATCGAGATGGGTAATACGATCAAGAACCAGCGTCAGTTCGATTTGCAGGCGAACTTGAACCTGTTATCTCTCTACAACAAAAACAAATATTTGAAGAAGATCAACCAGAAGTTTAACAATACCCGGACTACGGCTAAAAAAACGGAGAAGAAGAAAAAGCCGAAATTGGAAAAAGAAATTGTCTTGAGTCCGGACAGCGCTACGGTTGTCGAGCATGGAATGTTTACGAAAAAGGTGCAAATCACGGCCAGAAGAACGGACGGGCGTGTCTACAAAGTCAAGTTCAAGCCGATCAACTTCGCACAGGTTAAGATTTTGAACCAAGACACGGTGCGCTTGAAGTTGACGATCATACCGGGACCGGCCCCTACTGAGGATTTTCTTTACAAGGCGGTTGAACACAGTGCCCGCTTTTTGATGATGGTGCGCCGTTTCAATATTCAGTTTACGAACTCTGCCGGTATGATGCTGCCCGGTTTCCGTCCGGAGATCGGTGATATCTTTGGCCAGGGACGTTCTTCATTCGGACTTTCCCCGGGGATCGGTTTTGCGTTCGGTGACGTGCGTCGTAGCTATATAGACGAGGCATATGAAAAAGGCTGGCTGATTACGGATACCGAGAGAGACGTGAATGCCGCAGTCATGACCAGTACGAAAAATCTGAATATACGGGCGAACCTCGAACCGATCACTGGATTGAAGATCGACTTGACGGCTCTTCGCAACGATACGCGTAATACGGAAATACAATTTATGTATGAAGGTATGCCGGAGATTATGGGGGGAAACTTTACCATGACGACAATCGCGTTGGGAAGCGCATTCGGAGGCAGTGGCAATGCTATGAATAACTATTCTTCGAAAGCTTTTGACAAGTTGTTGGCAAACCGCGAGATCATTGCCCAACGTATCGAAAGCAAGTATTCCGGCTTGAAATATCCGGATGTGGGCTTTATCCATGATAAAGGCTTGGGAGGAATGCCTTATAATCCGGGAACAGATAATGTGAACGGCGTCAACCGGAATTCGGCGGATGTCCTGATTCCTGCATTTCTGGCCGCTTATACCGGTAAGGACCCGAAGAAGGTAGGCTTGACGGCTTTCCCTTCGTTGAAGAGCATGTTGCCTAACTGGCGCGTTACTTACGACGGCTTGATCAAGATTCCGGCTGTCAAGAAATATTTCAAGAGCTTGACGTTGAGTCACCAGTACCGTTGTTCTTATTCGGTAGGTGCTTTCACATCCTTCTTGAATTGGGTGGATGCCGGGCAGGACGGACTGGGATATATCCAGTCGATTCTGAACGATAACCCGACACCATCGTCTCCTTATTCGATTTCGTCTGTCAGCCTTACCGAAGCGTTTAGTCCTTTGTTGGGTGCAGATGCGACGCTGTTGAATAACGTGACGGTTCGGGCGGACTATTCGACTACCCGCAATTTAAGCCTGAACACGACATCCTACCAATTGGTCGAAGCACTTTCCAAGAAAGTGACGATCGGCTTGGGTTACAAATATGCCGAGTTCAACAAGGTTTTGAAGATGAAGAAAACGCGTGATTTCAGCAATGACCTCACCGTTCGCCTTGATTTCTCGTTCAACAAGATGCAGTCGTTGATTCGTAAAATCGACACGCAACTGACGCAGGCTACTAGCGGTAACATCGCAAAGACAATCTCCTTCTCGGCTGATTACGGTTTGAGCCGTGCGTTGACGGTCCGTGCATTCTATGATATTCAGATCAATGAACCGTTGATATCGAGTGCATCCTATCCGACTTCAAACTCAAACTACGGTATCAGTTTGCGGTTCTCTCTTGCACAATAATCCAGTTTCTCTATCACTCTATCACACTTTGTTTTGCAAGCATTGACAAACATGGTGTGCAAGGAGTGATACATACCGGATTCCTGTATCACACTTGTATCACTACCTGCCGTTTGTCTCGTCCTGATTTTGGTTGACTGTGTATTAAAAAAATCCTGTTATAGGTTG
>ERZ824600.4844-NODE-4844-length-11478-cov-14.357787_pt1 | contig 11478 bp, 15 predicted proteins | sample MGYA00519933_ERZ824600 | MGnify/ENA primary metagenome ERZ824600 (study PRJEB31778, sample SAMEA3449178) | human gut metagenome | biome: human gut; feature: human-associated habitat; material: faeces | place: United Kingdom | collected 2010/2012 ... | reverse complement strand
GTAAATATGTTAAAGAAATTAATTATGTTATTACTAGGAATATTCCTAACTAGTGTAGGATTAGTATTTATTATAACTTATGTAAACTTATTTACAATAGGTTATAGTTTTAAAGAGTATTTGTTTTTCATAATTAAAAGATGGGAGTGTATTCTTATAATACCAGGACTCTTGTTAATAATATTTAATTTAAAGAAAGGATGATTTTATGAATTATGTATATGATATATTATCAAATTTTAATCAAGAATTATATGATTTTTATGACTGGGATAAAAATGATAACTTTACACATTTAAGAAAAGTTCCTTCATTTAGAGTAAGTAAAGAAGTTTTAGTAGATTTAATGTTTAAAAAAGTAAAAATTAAAGGTAACTTATTAAAACTTATAAAAGATAAGACTCAGGTGTTTACCAAAGAAGGAGTTGATGTAATAGAATATTGTTTTATTGTTAGTGACTCAGTGAATGCTCTTGGTGTTATATTAGATGAAGATGGGGTAGTTTATAAAAGAAGTAAGTTTTTAGTAAGTGAAGAGTTAGAAATAAATAAATGTTTAAAAACAAGTAAAATTTATAATGTGGAATATAATCTCTTAAGTTCTAAAACGCACTATAGTAATATGACTAGAAATGAAGAAAAAGTAACTAATTTAATATTAAATGAATTAGAATTAATTATGGATTCAACTGATAAGATAGATTATTTATATTATGAATGGTTTAATAAAGATGAAAAAAATATCGAGTTTATGAAAAAAAATATAACTAAAAAATTAAATGGTCCTATATCTGATTCTGAAAAAAAAGTTTATGATTTAATAAAACTTTGTTATAAAACTGTATAATTTTAAAAAAATTACCAATAATAAGAATATGAAAAAGATAAAATGTTTATTAGTATTATTAGTTATATCATTATTTTTAACAGGTTGTGGAAAAAGTGCTACTGATTCTGTAAAAAAATATTTAGATAATTATAAGAATTTAGATGATAAAGTATTAGTTGATATGAAAAATGTTATTGATAAAGAAAATTTAAATGAGGAAAATTCTAAAAAATATGAAGATATTTTGAAAAAACAATATACAGATCTTTCTTATGAAATAACTAATGAAGATTATAATGGGGATGAAGCCACAATTACTGTTAAAGTAAATGTTTATGATTTATATAAAGCTCAAAAAGACGCAACAACTTATTTAGCGGAAAATCCTAATGAGTTTAAGGATGAAGATGGAAAATATGATGCAGAAAAATTTATTACATATAAACTTGATAAAATGAAAGAAACAAATGAAAAAACAAGCTATACAATTGATTTTTATGTAGTAAATACCTCAGATGGTTGGACAGTAAGTAGTTTATCAAATTCAGATATTGAAAAGTTACATGGAATTTATGATTATGAGTCATAAATTTTTTTTGAAAATCACTTTACTATTTTGACTTTTTCCTCTATAATTATAATAGGAAGGGTGAGACTATGGAAAGTAAGAAAATAGTTCCAATTGTACTTGCAGTAGTTATTTTAATTACAGGATTATTTATTTTTGCAAAAAGAAACAAGAAAGAGGAAGGTTATACAGCACTTAATGTTACTTATAAAAATGAAACAAAAGAATATAAGAATATTACTGTTGGTTTAAAACTTGAAAATCTTGATGCTGAAATTATTGCTACTGAAGGTAATAAGGTTGTTATAAGATTAATTGATGGAAGCGATAAAGAAATAAAACTTAATGAAGAGCAAAAGATTTGTAAAGCTGAAAATGACTGTGGTCTAGTTACATTAAAATAGGTGAGTTATGAGTCCAGTTATAAAAAGTGTAATATGCGTTGTATGTGCGGTCTTTTTTGTCATAATTAATACAATAATTTTATTTTTAAAACCTGAATTTGTTTTTGCAAAAAACGATGATGATAATTATAATGTATTTTATCAAAAATGGATTGGTACTGTTGTTTTTATGGCTACAATAACAATAGCATTATTTTGTATTTACTTTTCGATATCTCTTAAGTTAATTATTAGTTATAGTTTACTTACAATAGAGTGCTTGCTTCTTGTTATATATGCTCTATGTAAATATAAATGTGTAACTGTTAATGGTGATGATATTAAAGTTCAAAGATTATTTAGAAAAGAACTTAATACAAAGTTTTCTAAAATATCTTTAGTAACATATTATCCAAATGCAAAAGTTATGGTTAAAATAACAAAAAATAAAGTATTTGATGTATCATTTAATTCTGAAAATTTTCATAAATTTTATAAATCACTTCTTAAAAATGATATTAAATTTAAAACTAGTTATATACCAAATGATGAAAATAATGTATATTTAACTAAGTTTAATATGTCAATTAAATTTCCAGAAAAGATGTTTAGAGAATATTATCAGCAACATTCTTATTTTAGAAATAGTGTATATTTATTTTCTGCAAGAAGTTTAGAAAATAAAGAATATATTGAGGGTTACCTTAAAGAATCTAACAAAGATATAACAGAATTTACAGAACTTGTTAAAAATGATTTAGCACTTAATGAATATAAATTTGTTAAAGAGCAAACTGAGGTAATTGATGGTTATGAATTTATTGTATTAAAATCAATTTCTAAATTAAATCCTGATGAAGGTAGAATTGCTTTTATATACAATGATAAAAAAGGTAAATACTTTGTTCTATATACAAATTATCTTTTAAAGGATGAAATGGAATTTTATTCTAAGATGAAAATTGCTATTCATAGACCACTTTATGAAGACGGAAAATCAAGACTTGTTAGAGTATAACAAGTTTTTTTTATTGACTTTAATCATATTTATCTTTAAAATAGATACATATACGGAGGAAATATGAAACCAGATGATAGAGCATTAAAAAATTATGTGAAAGATGTGTGTTCAAACATTAACAAAGGTATTTTTGAGTTTGATTATGGCTATGCTATTTTAAAAGAAAAAGGTATTGAACTATTAACTCTTACTGAAAATGGTATGACATTATATAGTTATGAGGGAATTACTTACACTGATTATTGTAGTCCATCAATTTATTATATTTTATATAATGAAGAAACACCTTATCATAGATAAAAAAGTATGCTATAACTGGTTTATTGGAGGATTTATGAAAAATAGAATATTATTATTATTAACACTAGTTTTATTATTACCAACACTTGTTAATGCAAAAGATAAGGTAAAAGTTTATTTATTTGAGGCTGGAGGATGTCCTTATTGCGTAAAAGAGGAAGAATATTTAAAAGGTCTTGATGGTTATGATAAAACATTTACAATTGTAAAAAAGGAACTTTATGTTGATCATGTTGATTGGGCTGAAGGCAAAGATTATGCATTAGGAAAAAAGGTCGCTGAGGCATTTAATAGTTTTGGGTTCGAAGATGCTAGTCATGAGGCAACACCTTTTGTAGTAATTAGTGATTTATATGCTGCATCTGCTTATAATACATCACTTGAAAGTGTTATAAATGAAGCTTATGAAAATGGTGATAAAGATATAGTTAAATGTTATGAAGATGGCAAAGATAACTGTTTAGACCATTTAAAAAAAGATTCATCAAGTTCATCAAAAAATTATACACCTGTAATAATTATTACTGGTCTAGTTATTTTAATTACTTATTTAGTTAAATCATCAATTGATACAAAAAATATTATTAAAAATATAGATAATATAAATGTTAAAAAAAGATAAATTAAAAAGAAAGATTATGCGTCTTTCTTTTCTTTTTCCTCGAATTCCTCATTTTGTAACCTCTTAAAATCTATTTTACCCATTTTAGTTTTAGGTAGTGATTTTCTAAAATCGTATTTATAGGGCCATTCAAATTTTGCAAGTTTACTTTCAACATATTTTTTAATATTCATACGAAGTATAGGATTATCTATAACATCATTTTTTAAAACAATACAAGCTTTTGGAACTTCAACCTTATATGGATGGGGTATTCCAACAACAGAGCAAGTAAGTACAGCATCGTGTGAATTTATAACCTCCTCTACATGTTGTGGATATACATTATAACCACTTGAAATAATCATTCTTTTAAGTCTTTGTTTATAAAATATTATTCCATCATTATCAATATAGCCAATATCACCAGTATGTAGCCAAGTATAACCATCTTTATGCACCTGGAGAACTTTATTTGTTTCCTCTTCATTATTTAAATAACCAAGCATAACAGTTGGAGCACTTATACATATTTCTCCATCAACATTATTTCTTACTTCAGTTTGAGTAAATGGCTTAACTATTTTAACATCATTACCAGGTCCAGGAATACCAATAGCACCTGTTTTGTAATGATAATCAAAGTTTGCAATTGCTCCCGCTAAACACTCGGTCATACCGTAACCTTGACTTATTTCCACATTAGAATTATGTTTTCTAAAAAAATCATTTATTCTAAGCTCTAAGTCTTTTGATAAAGAGTCTCCTCCAACAACAGCATATTTTACAAAAGATAAATCACTTACTTCACTTTGAAGTAAAGCTTCATATAATGTTGGTACTCCGATAATCATTTGAGGTTTATATTTATTAATAATATTTGCAAATTCTGATGCTTTAAATGTTGGTACTAATATTACCTCTCTACCAAGGCATAACATTGAATTAACACTAAGTGCTAAACCAAATCCATGAAACACAGGCATAATTGCAAGAATCTTATCACCTTTTTCAAGCTTTTTAAGCATTATTATTTCTTGAACAGTTAAACTATTAAAGTTACCATTTGATAAAACTATTCCTTTGCTAATACCGGTAGTACCGCCACTTTGTAATATACAAGCAGGTTTATCGATAACATTGTAATATTTTTTATATTCAAAAGATTTTTTATGTCTTAAAAACTTTTTATAACTTATAAAGTTTTCTTTACATGGTATAGTATATTTATTAAACATTTTTAATTTATAACCAATTTTTAATAATAATGGTAATGAATTTGCCGCAGATACACCAATTATTTTTGTAACTTTTGTTCCTTCAGTAATATCATATAATTTATCATAGGAAGCATCTACTGCCACAATAATGTTACTTTCATTATTTTTTAAAATATTTTTTATTTCCTCATTACTTGAAAGAGGATGAACCATATTACTTACCGCACCAATCTTATTAAGTGCATAAAAAAGTATTACAGCCTCAGGAATATTTGGAAGAAGTAATGTAACAATATCCATTTTTTCCACACCTAAATAATTTAAACTTTGAGCAGCTTTATCAATCATTTTTAAAACTTTTTCATATGAAAAGATTCTATTATAATAGTTTATTGCATTATCTTTTGGATTTTTAATTGCATAAGAATAGAAATTATCATAAATTGTTTCATCTTTTGCTTTCATTTTTCTTTCTTCTTTAGTATAACATTTATTCCATCTGGAATATGATTTTAATTGTCTTTCTAGTTTAAATAAAAACATATTACCTCCTACATAATAATATTATATAACATTTTTCTTAAAAGAACTAACTTTTAATGAAATTTAATTCATTTTAATTATCTATAAACACAAATTTTACATAAATTATTATGGAGGTAATTATGAAAAACTTAATAAAATGTTTATTACAAGTTAAAACTATTATTACTTTAGCGGCTACATTTGTGTTCGTTTTTTTATCAGTTAAAAATCAAATACCCACTGAAACAATTACAATGATTGTAGGAATGGTCTTTACATATTATTTTAATAAAAAGGATGATGATCATAATGGAAGTATTTAAGTTTCCTAAAAAAAGTTATTATTTAACGCAAGGTTTTGGAGTAAATACTTTTTCACATAGAAATAGAAAAGCAATAGATGTTTCTGCAAGGGGAGGGTATAAAGAAATATATGCACCTTTTTCAGGGTATGTATCTAAAATTTATGTAAAAAGAAATAATTCTTATACAATATGGCTTACCTCAAATGAAAAGGTACTTTGTGCAGATGGAGTAGCAAGATTTGCAGTTGTAATGATGACTCATCCTAATAAGATAATTAATTATAGGGTTGGACAAAAGTTTAATCAATGGGATTATTTATTCGATGATGGTACCACAGGTAATGTAAAAGCTCACTTAGATTTAGAGATAGCAGTTTACGATAACAAAGAAAGTATAGTTAATAACTGGCAAAGTATAAGGGGAGACTGGGGTTTAGTAAATGCTGTAGATCCTACAAAATATATGGTAATGGAGGATAATACTTTAATTATAAATGATTATTATAAACAGCAAAATAAAAGATATATTTTTAAAAAGGTTAGTGAAATAAGAAAAAGCGAAGAATACGTTAAAGGAGACTATAAAACTTTATATAACATGTATGTTAGAACTGGACCTGGTACTAATTTTAGAATCAAGAAAGTATCTGAACTTACTAAAAATGGTAAAGAAAATAGTTTATATAAAAATATGAATTCTTTAGCACTATACAAAAAAGGAACAGTTTTTACTGCTCTTGAAATAATAAATAATAAATCATCTTATTGGTCAAAAACCCCAAGTGGGTATATTTGTTTAAAAGATTTAAATGCTACATATGTAAAAAAAATATAAGTTTATTTATCAATATTTTCTTCATCAAATAATTCTTTAATATCAATATTAAGGGCATCTGCTATTCTACCAATAACTACTAAAGTAAAATATTTATTTGGATTAGCACTTTCTATTTGTGAAATGTAATGCATTGAAACATCGATTTTATCGGCTAGTTGCTGTTGAGTTAAATTAGCCATTTTTCGATGCTTTTTTATATTAATTCTTACAATGTTATAGTAATAATAATCGTTGTGTAAACTTTTATTATCCTTCATTCCAATCACCTACATTAATTTTATAATAGCCAGTAGTTAGAAATATATGCACCGACAGTTAGAATTATGATATAATGTTAATTAAGAAAAGGAGATATGATATATGGACAGTTATAATTCTTTAGAGAAATATAAAAATAATAAAAAATATACTTGTATAAAATGTGGTACTTTAATTAAGAGTATTTATGATGGTTGTCCAAAATGTAATTGTCATGAATATAATGAAAGCAATCTTAATCAAAGATTTGAAAATATGCTTAGAGATAATAATCTTCTTGCAAGTTTATTATTTGTTCTTGCATGGCTTACAATTGCTTTAGGTTTTATTTTTGGTATTGTCATGGGTGGTGAAACCGAAGAATTTGATTTTATCATTACCTTACAATACTGGGCTATTTCTGATATTTGTGCAATTATCTTTTTTTCTCTATCAGAAATTATAAGAATACTACACGATATTAGATATAAGATTTGGTTAAAATAATATTTTACTGTAAATATAATTAAAAAATTTTAAAATTATATAAATTATTATATTTTTGTTTTATAATGTTGTTGGAGATTTTATATGAATAATTATATTTATTGGGTTGCAATATACTTAGTATTTTCGCTAATTTATGCACAAACTTTTAAAAAAGCTAATAGAAATATGAAAGATGCTAGTGCATTAACTGTTTTACTTGAACTTTTTACAGCTTTTTTTGCTATATTTTTTATTCCATTTTTTAAATTTAAGTTACCAGATAATCCATATGTTTATTTAACTATTTTTATAGTTACAATAATTTATGCATTTACTGATAGACTTAATATTGAGGCAAGATATGGACTTAATCCATTGACTTTTTCAATGCTTAAACAGCTTTCAAGTGTTTTTCTAGTAATATTTGGCTTTATCTTTTTAAAAGAAAAATTAGTTATAAAAAAGATTATTGGTGGTGTAATTATAATACTTGCTAATATCTTATTAGGCATGAACAAAGGAAAAATTTCCTTTAACAAATATTTTATAATGTGTTTTATATCAAATTTTTTATTTGCTATAGCGATGCTTATAAATGTAAATATATCTAGTAATTTTAATATTGCTTTTTATACAATTATTACTGTATTTATTCCCTCAATATATATTTTTTTATTTAATAAATTAAGTTTTAAAAAACTAGCAAATGAGTTTTCATTATATGATAAAAAAAGATTTATTATCGCAGCATTTTCTTGGTCTATAATGTTAATATCTTCGGTTAAAGCATATGAATATGGATCTGTTTCTGTAGTTGCTCCACTTTTAACATTATCAATGATTACAAATACAATTTATGAATATATTTTTGATAAAAATAAAAAAGATTTATTATTTAAATTATTTATTAGTTTTCTAATTATAATTGGGGTTATTCTTATAAAAATGTAACATACTAAAAATGGAGATATTATGTATTTAATTTATGTATTAATTATAATTTTAATAAGTGGGACATTAGATATTATTGAAAAAAAAGCTAGTGAAAAAGATGAACTTAGATTTTGGGCTTTTGGATGCCTTACTTTTGGAATTTTTGAAACTTTACTAGGTATATTTCTTTTAAATAGTAATTTTTCATTTTCTATAAAAGATTTATTTTTAGTTTTACCAATATCTTTGCTTAGTACAATTGGTTATTATTTTTCAGTACTTGCTTTAAAAAATGGGAATATTTCTAAAGTAAGTGTAATAATGAGATTAAAAATTATTTGGGTATTAATATTATCTAGTATTTTTTTACCAAGTGAAAGACTGAAATTTTTACAAATTATTTTAGTATTTATAATTCTTTTATTAAATATATTACTTAATTATAAAAAAGGTAGAAAAGGTAAAGATTTAGGAATTATTTATGCATTTGGTTATTTATTTTCTAATGGTAGTGCAACATTTATTAACAAATTAGTAACACTTAAAATAGAAAATACTATGGCAATAACATTTTATTCAGGTATAACTACCATATTTTCAATTATTTTAATTCTTTTGTTAATTAATAAAATGGATTTATTAAATTTTAAAAAATTTAAAAGTAAAAAAGAAGTGCTTGTTATGGAATCTTTAGAGGTAATATCAATGATACTTTTAAGAATTGCCCTTAAAACTGGTAATGTAGTTATTATATCTAGTTTATCTTCAGCCTCAATTATTGTAGCAACATTCCTTGCAAATATAGTTTTTAAAGATAAAATATCCTATAAAAAATGGTTTATAATAATACTAATAGTTTTATCTTTAATAACTTTATCAATTATAAGTATTTAAACTTTAAAATAGAATAAAAGTTTGATATAATGTTTTTGCATATGGAAGTTTTATGAATAAAAATGAAAATGTAGATAAAGATAAAATATTGAAATAAGTAAATGAATTTGATTATAAAAATGGATTAGATTTAGTTAGAAATGTTAGATTAATTAAACATACTCGAAATGGCTATGAGCATACTTTTGAATTTAATGTTAATGATAATAATTCATATTTTGGAAACACTGGTGTTCAAATAGATACTTTTAACGGAAGTATTAGTGACCTTTATTGTTCATGTAGTTATTTTGGTATATTTAGAAAATGTAAACACATTGCTGCTTGTTTAATAAAATTATAATGATATTTTTTAAGTTTGAAAAATTTAACTAGTGCTGATGTTGTAATTCATTTTTATTTATGGTGGAATCCTCAGGTGGAAAATCAAGCAACAGATAGAGCTCATCGAATAGGTCAAAAAAATACTGTTGAGGTAATTAAATTAATATGTAAAGGTACAATCGAGGAAAAAATATTGGAACTTTAAAATAAGAAAAAACTTTTAGGCGATGCCTTAATCGAAGGTGAAGACAGAGATAAGAACTTAATATCTAAGTTAAGTGCTGATGATATTAAAGATTTATTAAGTACAGATAATGAATAGGAGTAATATGATAGAAAAAACAATAAAAAAATTAATTGAATTAAAAAAAACAATAAGTACAATGGAATCTTGCAGTGGAGGGGCATTAGCAAATGCTATAACAAATATTCCTGATGCAAGTAAGATATTTAGCTTTGGAGCAGTTACATATTCAAATGAATATAAAATAAAAATGGGTGTTGATAAAAATATTATTGATACATATTCAGTTTATAGTATGCAAACTGCTAATGAAATGAGTAAAAAAATTTCTATGTTTACATCTTCGGATTTCGGAGTAGGTATAACAGGAAAACTTAATAAAAAAGATCCAAATAATCTTTATGGTGATGATAATAAAGCTTATATAAGTGTCTATGATAGAAAAAATGATACATTTTATAACAAAGAAGTAACAGTAAATTCTTTTGATAGAAAAGAAAATAAAGATTATGTTTTAAATGAGGTTTTTTCCCTAATATATGGGCTTTTATAATAAAAACAATCGTTACCATTTATTATGAGTTAAGTTAGATATTTAATATAAAATAAAAAAGTAATTAATTTTGAACTGCACCCCGTAAAGTAGACATCATAAAAAAAGCAGTTCAATAAAAGTGCTATAATACACTTCCGAAAGGAGGTGTATTTTTTATGGCTTCAAAAGGTCAAAAGTTTAAAAAATATTCTAATAATTTAAAAGAAGAAATCATTAATGAATTATTAGATGGTAAATCATATACTGAATTATCCAGAAAGTATGACGTGTCTGCAAAAACAATATCCACATGGCAACAGAAACTAAAGCATCCTGAAAAATATCCTGGATATGGTCGTAAAAGAAAAGGACGTACCAAAGAAACAGATTTATCAAGAGAAGATTATAAAGAAAGATATGAGATACTAAAAAAATTCCAGGCCTTCCTCAAGGTACAACGCGAGAGAAAATAACTTTTATAAATTTATATAGAGATAATTATAAGTTATATAATATGTGTGCAGTGTTGGAAATAAGTCCAAAAACTTATTATAAATATAAAAATAAGGAAGATCCTGATTATTATGATTATTTAATAATTAAAGAAATATTTGATGATTCTAAAGGCACATATGGTTATCGCAGAATTGTGGAAGGCTTAAAAATTAAATATGGAGTTATAATGAATGGAAAGAAGGTTTTAAGAATAATGAAAAAATATAATTTAATGGCTGAATATATTAGAAAGTCAAAAAAGAAAAATAAAAATGAAAGAATTGAAAATAATGTTAAACCAAATTTATTAGATAGAAATTTTACTACTGATGCCCCAAATAAGGTATGGGATACAGATGTAACTTATCTTATATTTAAAGGTGCAAAAGCTTATTTGTCAACAATAATTGATTTATATGATAGAAAGGTTGTAGCTTATAAAATATCTAAATATAATAATAACAAATTAGTAATGGATACATTAAATGAAGCAATAGTTAAAAGAAAAGATGTATCTGGGCTTATCATTCACAGTGATCAAGGTTTCCAGTATACATCTTATGAATACAAAGCTATCTGTGAATCAAATGGTATTACAATTTCAATGGCTCGAAAAGGTACTCCAATTGACGATTCTCCAATTGAGAGTTGGCACTCGCTTTTGAAGAAAGAAACTTTGTATAACAATAATATTACATCTTTACAAGAATATATTCAACTTGTAGAAGAATGGATAT
>ERZ824600.4831-NODE-4831-length-11511-cov-11.419867_pt1 | contig 11511 bp, 8 predicted proteins | sample MGYA00519933_ERZ824600 | MGnify/ENA primary metagenome ERZ824600 (study PRJEB31778, sample SAMEA3449178) | human gut metagenome | biome: human gut; feature: human-associated habitat; material: faeces | place: United Kingdom | collected 2010/2012 ... | reverse complement strand
GAGGAAGTTCACTTTTAGAACTTGTAATAAGTATTGCATTAATATCTATTATTTTAGTCTTTTTAATGAGACTTTTAGTTGATTTAAATAATACGGAAACAAATAATGTATATGCTAAAGACAATCAAATTAATAGAGCAGAAATATTAAGAATGATAGAAAACGATTTAAATAGCAATACTATAACGAACATTGATAGTACAGGTTCTACTAGTGATAATCTAAAAATAAAATTTACTTTTAAAAATAATAAAACTAGTAGTATAGATGCAACTGAAAATAAATTTACTTATAAAAATTCTAGTAATAGTACCAGAAGTTGGATGATAGATGGAGGAAAAATATATACCAAAAAAGCAAATGTAGACTATAGCGATGATAAAATAAACGAAGTAAATAAAAGAATATATACATTACAAATAGATATTGAAGTACATACCACAAATGATAAAAATAAATTTGGAAATAACAACTTATTAGATGATATTTTAATAAGTTATATTGGAAAATCACAAGATTTTAACAAAAATATTACTTGCTTAGGTTATGATTGTTAAGAAAACCACTAAAGCAGTTTGTATTATCCTACCTTTAAAAAAGTATTTGTATGATAAATTAGCTTCATTTAATATACATGAAACTTGAGTATGAATAGAAAAACCGCCAAAAGATATAAATATCATTGCTATAACTTCTTTAAATTTAATGCTAGAATTAATTAGTGATGCCAACCCTTGAGTCATTTCTAAAAATCCTTTAAAGAAAATATTAAATGGATAAATAATATTAAATTCAGTAATTATAATATTTGATAATATAAGGTAAAATGTTATAACTCCAAGAACAGTAATAGTGGTATTTATACTAGTTTTAATTGATGAAGATAAATTAATTTCATTAGTATTTATAGATTTACCATTTGATGGTAAATCTTTTTTATAAATAAAATATAAAATTAAATTTGTTAAATACAAAATTAACATTAATCTAATAGTTGTTAATTTACTTAAAAATATAGAATTTAATATAGAATATAAAAATAATGGGTTTGCAAAAAATGTAAAAATTAAACAAGTATTAGCGTATTCTTTTGTAATTATATTTTGCTCTTTTAATTTAGAAATAATATATGTTCCAGATGGTGTTCCACTTAAAAGTGACATAATAAAAATGTAAATAGCAGTATTTTTAAAAAAAGAAGAAAAATTCAAATTTATTAATAAATCTTGAATAATAATCATTATAAAAAGATATGGAAAAACCTTATTAAGCCATATTGTTGTAGCATCCAAAGCGCTTTTTAAAACAATTTCATAATTTTTAAAAATAAGTATAATAAATGTCATAATAAGTAAAATAGTAATTTTTCGTTTCATATTCTCTTCCTTTTTTGCTATAATTAATAAAGGTGATGCAATTTGTTTAATAAAATATATGACAAAGTTAAATTATTTATTTTAGAAAATATAAGATTTTTAATTTGTTTAACAATTTTAATATTTGTTTTTACATTTGAGTTTCCTTATGTAGTTTATACTCCGGGAGGGCTTGTTAATTTAAATGAAAGAATAGATGTTGAAAATAGTTATGACAAAAAAGGAAGCCTTAATATGAGTTATGTTTCAATGCGAAAAGGGACAATTCCTAGCATTTTACTTTCTTATGTTATACCTAACTGGGATCTTAAAAAAAATAAAGATGTAACGATAAATGATGAATCTATTGATGAACTATTAAAACTAGAAAAAATATATATGACTTCATCTGTTAATAATGCCACTATATTAGCATATAATAAAGCGGGTAAAGAGGTAAAAATTACTAAAAGTATAAATAATGTTACATTTATTGCTGATTTTGCTAAAACGGATGTAAAACTTCAAGATGAATTTTTGAAAGCTGATGGTAAACAAATTGAAACTATTGATGATTTAAAAAGTATTATTAATAGTAAAAATACTGGAGATAAAATAAATATTGTTGTAAAAAGAAATAATAAAGAAAAAGATTGCTATGCTATTATTATGGAAAGTGAAGGAGAAAAGAAAATAGGTATAGGATTTTTAACTACTTATGAATATGATACAAATCCTGAAATTAAAGTTAAAACTAAAGCTAGTGAATCAGGCTCTAGTGGAGGTTTAATGCTCACTTTAGCCATTTACAATGACATAGTGAAAGATGATTTAACAAAAGGAAGAAAAATTGTTGGTACTGGTACAATTTCTTTAGATGGCACTGTTGGTGCTATTGATGGAGTTAAATATAAAATGCTCGGGGCAGCAAAAAAGAAAGCTGACATATTTCTTTGTCCAGAAGAAAATTATGAAGAAGCATTAAAAGTAAAAAATGAATTTAATTTGAAATTAATTTTAAAAAGTGTAAAAACTTTTGATGAAGCTGTAGATTATCTTTTAAATAGTTAATTTGTGTAAATGTGTACAGCAGTTTGACACACTTAGAAAGCCCAATTTATGGGCTTTTTTTATGTATAATAAACTTTTTTAAAAAAACTTTATAATAACTGGGGAAATTTTAAGTAATTTAGGAAATATATAATATGAGAGGATAAATTAGGATACTTAGAAGGAGGAAATATGAAAATATTTAATAAAAAAGTAATAATAGTTGGAATAACAATAATTTTATTAATAATTAGTGGAGGAATTTATGCATTTATGAATTTTAATGATGATGAGTATGTTGATAGTGAAAATAATAACTTATTAGTTAATGAAACTATTTCTGAAAAAAATCAAAGTATCAAAATTAAAGTCGAAATAAAAGGAGAAGTTATATCCCCTGGAGTTTATGAGTTTGATGAAGGCAGTAGACTTAAGGATTTAATTGATGCAGCCGGAGGTTTTAGCAAAAAAGCTTATTATGACAATATTAATTTAAGTATGAAACTTAAGGATGAAATGGTTTTGGTTGTTTATGATAAAGATAAGATAAAGAAAGAAGTTAGTGGTGCAAATAAAACCAATAGTGTAAATAAAAGTTCAAGTACGAACAAAAACACTTCAGTTTCTAACAAAACTGATAGGGAAAATATAGTACCTGAATATAATATTGATAACTCTCTAAAAAATAATGAAAGTGTAATTGAAAAATCAGAAAGTAAAGTAGTTGATGAAATTAAATCAAATGACAATAATAGTGCTGATAATAAATCCTTTTTTATCGGTAATGGCTTCGGAAGGATCTGGGTAGGTCTGGTTGCTGCCTGCTGCAGCTGCCTCACTGGCACGCAGTTCCTTGTGGAATACCAGATAGAAATACAGTACGACCACAACCAGGGAAACGCCTGCGATCACACCGGTATTGGTCAGGAAATCCGTGAAGGAATATCCCAGGGAAGTACCGATGATGATATTGGGGGGATCTCCGCACATAGTAGCGGATCCTCCCAGATTCGCACAGAACACTTCTGCCAGAATCATAGGCACCGGATTGAATTTCAACAGTTGTGACAATTCAATGGTAACGGCTGCCAGGAACAGGATTACGGTAATACTGTCAATGAACATTGCCAGAATACCGGATAATACCATAAAGGTGACAAACAGCGGTACAACCTTATACTTGACCATCTTGGCAAGGCGCATGCACAGCCAGCGGAAGAATCCCACCCGGGCCATTCCCTCTACCATGATCATCATTCCTGCTACGAACACGATGGTCTCCCAGTTGATACCACTGGAAGCCTCTGCGGACTGTCCCGCCGTGTACCAGAAATGACTTGTGAAAAAGCTGCCTAAGTTCAAAGTCTCCAACACTGCGCTCATACTGTGCATTCCCAGTCCGAATACCAGTACCAGTGTCAGCAGGCCGCAGCCTAATGTGATAATGTGTCTCTCCCATACTTCCAGGACGATCAGTACAAACATCGCCAGAAATATGATTACTGCAAGTATTTGTGCTACCACTTTCCCTGCCTCCTTGCTAATTTTTCTTTAGAACATACAAGAGTAGATTCTATCCGAAATATCGGCATAAGTCAATTCTTCTTTTGGTTTCTATGCATAAATATTCCGTTAAGGTTTTTTTACAAATTGCGACGCATAAAAAGCTCCGGAAGATCCTGCCTGCATACCGATCTTTCGGAGCCTTTTTATTGCTTATATTGTTTTATTCATTTCGAAAACTTTCGATATCGTTCTTTCCCACATAACGTAAGAACATCCGGTTCATGTCAATGCCGCTTTCTCCGAAATACAACTTCATGTACTTCTCGCCGTCCTGTCGGATTGCCAGAATCACTGTCTGTTCCACGATTTTTCCTTCTGTGCCGTTGATGGTCACGGTCTGCTGTAATGTATTATTCAGGAACACGGAAATAGGCAGCTGCGCCAGCGGGCCCAACGTGGAACTCATCCGGAATACCAGTTCGTACCGTCCGATCTTCGTGAAACGCAGCTGGTATACCGCACCAGTACCTTTCTTCGTGGACAGCTTCTCCAGCGGAAGTTCAATCTCTTCGCCGGTCTTCGGCTCCGGCAGTTCCAGCCGGGCCAGCACCTGTCCGCTGTCTCCGGCTCCTTCGGTGCTTACCGGACTGTGAAGCTCCGTACACTCCTCTTCCTCTCTGCCAAGCAGTCTCTCCATGGCAACGGAACGTAACAGGAAGCAGCAGATGTTTGCAGCATTCCGCATAAGCTGCGCTCTGGTCAGCCTGCCGTCTGCCAGTCCTTCCGCAGTGTTGTCCTTATTAGAATTGGATGCTGCGTCTGCGGTCACCATGTAAATATCATTCTGCGCCCGGACCATAGGTACCGTCTGACTCTTGGAACCGGATTCGCCTTCCTCATTGATCTTTGCCCACCAGTCGGTCATGACAATACCCTGATAGCCCCATTCCTTACGGAGAATGGTTGTCAGAAGATCATAGCTGCCTGCGGTCCACAGTCCGTTCACCGGGCCATAGGTGGACATGATGCTGTAGGCTCCGCCCTGTTTTACGGCAATCTCAAATCCTTTCAGATAGATCTCCCGCAACGCCCTCTCGGATACAATAGCATTGGCATCATGCCGTTTGAATTCCTGATTATTACATGCAAAATGCTTGATGGTTCCGGTAACTCCATATTTTCCCATGCCTTTCAGCTGTGCCGCCGCCATGGTACCGGTGAGGTACGGATCCTCGGAAAAATACTCAAAGTTACGTCCATTCAACGGATTTCTGTGAATATTGATGCCGGGGCCTAAGAGGGAATCAATCTTGTTCTTGCGAAGCTCCATGCCCTCCATCTCATACAGTTCTTCCACCAACTCCGGATCAAAGGTACATGCCAGCAACGTACCATTCGGCAGTGCATAGGCCATGGTACCGCAGTCCATACGAATGCCGGAAGGACCATCGGAACAGCAGGCCACCGGAATACCGAATTGCTGCAGTCCATCCGTCACACCGCCGAAAGCTGCTGCTGTTCCGGGGGTAACTTTCGGGGAACACATGCCTTCTCCTCTGGTCATGCAGATCAGATCTTCGTCTGACAGCTGTGTCAGGAACTGTTCCAACGTAATCTTTTTGTCATAGACATCTGCCAGCTTCCATCCCTGATCTCCCATATATTCGCTCTGGGTGGGTCTTTCCCGCAAAATACGTTCCGCCAGATCTATGGTCCGTAAGGGCACATCCTCCCAGTTGGCGATGGCATGCTTGTTTTCTCCGAAGAAGAACGGTCGTAAGCGTTTAAATGCCTGCACCGGAGCCAGTGCTTCCGTAACGGTTTGTACGACCTGCAGCTCCGCTAATGTCACTCTTCCGACTTCTCTTGCACTCCGCACATCGGTACCGACATAGAAGATATAGTCTCCTGCTTCCAATACATAGCAGGATTTATGTCCAGTGACACCACTGTCATCATAGGACGCAAGCTCCGTCAGTTCTGCTTTCAGGATCAGTTCTTCACTTGCTCCGGGCTTCAGTTCTTCCGTCTTGGCATAAGCTGCCAGCTGACGCAGCGGCTTTCCCAGCTTTCCCTGAGGAGCCTCCACATAGACCTGTATGGTCTCTCTGCCGGACATACCGCCAACATTTGTCACTTTCTCAATGACAGTTGCCTCGGTACCCTGCACTGCCAGTCCCATGCTCTCTGTCTGGAACCGGGTATAGGACAGTCCAAAGCCAAAGGGATATTTTACCTTGTCTCTGGCAAAGGTCTCAAAATAGCGATAACCTACATAGATGTCCTCGGTATAAAAATTCTCCACCGGATCCCCGAAATTCTCCGTGGAAGGATAATCCTCAATATCTTCCGCAATAGTATCGCTGAGCTTACCACCGGGATTCACTTTTCCTGTCAGGACATCTACTGTAGCTCTGCCGCCCTCCTGGCCGCCCTGCCATACATAGAGCACAGCCTGTGGCTGATACCGGTCGACCCACTTCATATCCATGATATTACCCACATTCAGCACAACGATCGTCCTGGCAAATGCATTGCAGACATTACGAAGAATTTCTTCCTCCGCAGCTGTCAGCAGATAACTGCCTTCCGCAGCACTATTATCCTTGTCTTCTCCTGCGGTTCGGCCGAGAACCACAATCGCAAGATCCGACTGTTCCGCCGCCTGTCTCGTCAGTTCTTCGCTGACGGGCATTTCTTCCTGGTTCCAGGGCTCCATAGCCCATCCCTCTCCTATATCAAAAGGATGATCCTTCAGCCATTCCCGGTACTGTGCCTCCAGTACCTCATTCACCTGTACGGTGCCGTCTTCCTTGAGACTGTCTGTAATATTGGTCACATATGGAGCATTGACCATACCTCCGGAACCCGTACCGCTCTTATAATGCTCGAACTGGGTTCTGCCGAAGATCGATACTTTCTGTCCTTTTTGCAGAGGCAGCACACCGTCTTCATTTCGAAGCAGTACGCTTCCCTCCGCCGCCACACGTCTTGCCAGTTCCGCATATTTCTCATAATCCAATGTATATTTCATATATCTGTCTGCTCCCTTCCTGTTATATCTATATTTCTGTATCTTTTATCCTAATAATAGCATTAATTTCCCAATACATCCACAAGAAAAGCTCTTTCTCTGACAGAAAGAGCCCTAAAAACATTTTATTGATTTTACAAGATGATCATGACCACAAAATCCCCGTTCTCCATAAAGAACTGGTATTGTCCGTTCAGCTTTTCTACATAATATACGATGCTTCTGGCCCCCAGTCCATGCCCGGAGCGCTCCGTCACCGGGACACCGTCATTAAATACCGGGGCATTCTGCACAGTATTTTTCGCCATCAGAAGAAGATGCCCCACCTTTTCCGACAGAGACAATTCTATGTATCGTTTATCCTGCGGCAGCTCCTGTACGGCATGCATGGCATTTTCCAGCACATTGGACAGAATCGCACAGAACATCATTTCCGAACAGGGAAGTTTCTCTCCAATGCTGACCTGTATCTCCCATCGGATCCTCTGCTCCTCAAACCGCATATTATAGATGGACAGTACGGAATTCACCATCTCATTTCTACAATAGGTCTTGATCACTGTATCATCATAAGTCTGGCTGACCTCATTCAAATATTCCAGCGCCTTGTCGGTTTCTCCCTGTTGGATCAGTGTTCGCAGCACCGACAGATGATGCCTCGTATCATGCCGTAAAATGGACATCTTTTTCTCGCTTTTTCTCGTATTGGTCATTTCTGTCTGGAATGAATTCAGCTGCATCTGGATCAGTTCATTGTACTGCTCTGCCTTGTTCTTCATCTCGTACTCCCGGAAATATACCAGTAAAAAGAGCAGATACGTCAGACACATGGCAAAGCCCAGGAACTCCGGCACCGCCTTATTGCCGGAATACAACAGACTGGAAAATTTGGTCGTGGCATAGTCAAAAATGTAATAAATGATCGGCAGGCTTCCAATGATCAGAAGTTCCCGGTCCGTTTTGGCAAACAGCATGGCTGTGGTCTGGCATACATACCGGCATAAAAGGATGAAAGCTCCCACCGTCACCAGAATACGACAGACATAATAACACCATTCCTGTCCCGTCAGAGCCAACGCAAACAGTCCCATCCAGTTACTGCACTGACAACATAGATATGCCGTGAAAATAGAAATCAGGGAAGGAAGAATACGGAATTTATAATGCAAAACCAGTACAAATAACAATGGGGCATGCACGATCAGTGGATAAATCTGATCTACTGTTTCTGTTCCAAATAGAAGTACACACAGAACATATAGAATTCCTGAAACAACCGCCAATGACAACAATTGCAATATATTTTTCTTATCCTGCTTCACTCCCAGAAAAAATGCCGACAGGAAGATTCCAAACAGCATTGTCGTTGTATGATGTGTATATGTTAATATCTGTAGTACCATTTTCTTCTCTCTTTCGTATTCTTACCATACATTTTTTACGGTATAAACCATTTCTATTATATGACCCACCCCGATATGCGAATAGAGGGTAGGATTGTGGGGGTGCGTAGCACGGAACAATCCCGTAGGCATCAAAGCCGGGGGCTTTTGACCTCGACTTTATTATATAAGACTCTCAACGAGAAATCAATTTGTGGATGATTTGACTTTTTGCGTCACAAATGTCAGCATGTCTCGCCTGTGGGATTCAGTAGCTTCTACGCCTTTCGCCGGCGTCTGGTATCACTGGGACTGACACCATAAGCATTGCGGTAAGTTCTGGAAAAATGCACCAATGACGCAAATCCGGTCTTCTGCGCGATCTCCTGGATCGCCAGAGAAGATTCCACCAGAAGTCTTCCGGCTCTGGTCAGCCGGACATTGGTAAGGTATTCCAGAACGGTGGCTCCGGTCACCTCGCGGAAAATACGGCAAAAATAGTATTTACTTAAATGGATCTGGGATGCGATGGTCTCCAGATCTATTTTTTCCGCATAATGGGCATTGATATAGGCGATGGCATCCAGAATCTCCTGTCTGGGAGCTGCGGAGAGCTCCGGCATCTGTGTCCGCTCCTGCCTCGTATAGTAGTCTCTGCACAGTAGCAGCAGTTCCAGACAATAGTTTTGCTTTAATTTCTCGGCCACAGCATCGTGGCGGTTATAATATTTCCGCAGCCGTTCGAAGACCTCTACCAGTTCTCCGGACTGTTCCGTTGTCAGATGCAGAATATCATTCTGCAGAACCTCCAGGAACCGCTGCTTCTCCGCAGGTTTCAACATTCCATCCAGATAATCCGGTGCAAAATTCAAGACATACCGGGCATAGAAATCCGAGGACAGACTCTGCATATAATGGGTCTGGTAGGGTTTGATCAGGATGATGTCACCCGGATTCAGCACATGACAGACACCATCCAGGAAGATGTATCGTATCCCCTTCACCACAAAAAAAAGTTCGTAAGTATCGTGGTAATGATTGGTCTGCATGTCATTTTTCTTAGAGGTCTCTATGTATTCCAAAAACAGATCCGAATAGGGATCAAAAATCGTACGAAGCATCTGTTTCCTTTCCCGGAAAAGATTCCGGCAAGATTCATATTATTACTTTTCACTATCGCAAGATATGTTAAACATTATCCAAAATAAACGATTATAATGTAATTATATAATAAATCTTGTGCCATGTGAAGTATATGGGAAGGAGAACTTATGGAGAAAAGACCTTTAGACTATGCAAAAGCATCCATGGATACCATGATGCGCAAATGGGAAGCCCCCAAACTTCCGCCCGAAGGAAGATTCCATTATCATCAGGGAGTATTCCTGTCCGGAATGTACAAAAGCTATGAACTTTGCAAAGAGGAAAAATATTTTGATTACATCAAATCCTGGGTGGATGCCGTCATCACCGAAGACGGTGTGATCAAACAGGCTGATATGGGGCAGTTCGACGATATGCAGCCGGGTATTCTGTTATATCCCCTCTATCATTGTACCGGTGATGCCAGATATAAGAAAGCCCTGGACTCTCTGATGGCTGCCATTGATTGTTATCCCACCACTCCCGAGGGCGGCTATTTCCACAAGGCCGATCTGCCGGAAGAAATGTGGCTGGACGGTCTGTACATGGAAGGTCCGCTGCGCGCGCAGTATGGCGCAGAATTCCATCACCCCGAATATTTTGATGAGGTTATCTTCCAGGCTCTGACCATGCAGAAGCATACCCGTGACCCCAAGACCGGTCTTCTATATCATGCATGGTCCTATGACAGGAAAGTAGAATGGGCTGACAAAGAGACCGGCTGCTCTCCCGAATTCTGGGGCAGAGCCATGGGATGGGTGCCTGTAGCCCTCCTGGACGAACTGGATTTCATTCCCTCCGATCATCCGGACAGAGCAAAACTGGAAAAAATGGCAGTGGATCTGTTAAAGTCTCTGCTCGCATTCCAGTCTGAAGACGGCAGATGGTATCAGGTGGTCAACCGTGGCGATGATCCCGCCAACTGGCTGGAGAATTCCTGCAGCTGCCTGTATGTAGCGGCTCTGTGCAAAGCGATCCGCAAAGGTCTGCTGGATGCATCTTATCTGGAATATGCCCACAAGGGTTATGAGGGTGTGATCCGCTCCCTGACCTGGGAAGGCGATGACCTCATTATCGGTAATGTCTGCATCGGAACCGGTGTCGGTGACTATGAGCACTACATTCACCGCCCCGTATCCGCCAACGATCTGCACGGGGTCGGCGCCTTCCTGCTGATGTGTGAAGAGTGCGAACAGGTATTTTAATATCTTGTAACTATTCAGAGCCATGCAAAACCAGGCTTACAGATCCTCGCTGCCGGGATTCCGGCGGCAGGCAGATCTGCTTATATTATTACTTTTTACAGCTTTACTTTTACAAAATCATGTCCCATGGCAGGAAGCACCTTTTCGATCAGATCCGCCGTCCGCATGCGGAGGCTGGAGGTATTGATGCAGGGGTGGCACCCGAAATATTCACTGTCCAGCACCTCTTCATCGATCAGCAGCTTCACCTGATGCTCCGTATCGTTCATCAGTCCCAACACACTGACAGAGCCGGGGGTGATATCCAGAAATTTCTCCATATATTCCGGCTTGGCAAAAGATAATCTCGCCGAACCGATCTGCGCCGACAGATCCTTGGTATGGAACACCTTGGTATCCGGGATCATCAACAGGTAAAATGCGGTCTCCTGACGATTGCACAGGAACAGATTCTTGCATACCATAGCCTCCAGGATCTCATCAACTTCCTTGCAGTCCTCCATGGTCATGGCCGGAGCATGATCCACGCGGTCATATTCCACCCCGAGCCTGTCCAGCAGGTCATAGGTACGGATCTCTTTGTCCAGTCTGCCGGTCGTATCTGCAGGTCTTCCTTTTTGTAATTCCAATGCCATGTTCTTTCCCCTTTGCTGCTTAATATCCGATGGTGTCATTTACAAGAATCACATGAATTCTGTCCGTATGTCTGGAATATCTTGTGATCAGGAACTGACAGCAGATGGTATCCGGAGATTTGCAGTCGAAGCATTTTCCGGTCTCCTTGCAGGGAGTCTTGATGTCGAATCTCTGGGCATTGATGGGAGCTGCCACATTTC
>ERZ824600.4826-NODE-4826-length-11521-cov-2.737485_pt1 | contig 11521 bp, 9 predicted proteins | sample MGYA00519933_ERZ824600 | MGnify/ENA primary metagenome ERZ824600 (study PRJEB31778, sample SAMEA3449178) | human gut metagenome | biome: human gut; feature: human-associated habitat; material: faeces | place: United Kingdom | collected 2010/2012 ... | reverse complement strand
GCGGAATTTTTGCCGTTAAATCTAGTTCAAGTTTATTTCCATTCGGCTAAAACGATAGTACGAAATTCCCCGAAATATTAACGGAGCGAAAACTGTGAAATACGAAAAAGATTTAAGTCAGAGACAGGCGAACGCGCTTGCCAAAGAATATCGGACGGATAAGTCGATGCAAAGCGACAGGGATTTAACCCTCGCTTTGTGCAGAAAAATTCCTGCCGTCTACGAGTATGCCGACGAAAACGTGAAGGCGGACGAAGAAATCGCCGAAACCTGTTTTTTAAAGGACGGCAGACTTATTCGCTTCGCGCCCGATAGCGTAAGGGGTAATCCGATTTTAGCCGCAACCGCCGTTCGGAATTTCCCTCCGTGTTATGCCTTCCTTTGCGGCAAGGCAAGAGAGAACAGGGAAATCGCTTTGATCGTCGCTAAAAACGGCGGCGGCGCGGTGGAACTTCTTCCCGATAGATTTCTCGACGACAAGGAAGTCGCGATGGTTGCCGTGGAAAGAAACCCGAAAAATATACGCCTCTTTTCCGAGCGGATAAGAGCAGACAGAGACGTCTGCCTTGCGGCGCTTGCCGGAGACAGAACGGTCGGGACGTACTTTTCGGACGACGCCTTTAAAGACGACGAAGTGTTTGAAAAAGTCACGAGGGCGGACAGGGGAATTATCGAAGTCAATAGTCTATCGAACGACGTTCCTTTGGGACTGCTCGAAAAAATGGCTGAAAAGGGTATGACCGCTAGGTTTATCGCTCAGAAAATAGATCCGCTCACCGTTCCTTACGAAAAACTGAACGCCGTACTCACGGTATTCGAGGGCAACGTAGTCAGAAAAAAAGAGATTTTGCAGAGAATAATCGACAAGGACGACAGATCTACCGCCGAACTTCTTTGCTCGAAGTTTCAGGTTCCGCCCGAGATCATAAAAGAACTTCTGCCTTACGCCGTTAAAAACAGAAAAATGAGAGTAATTCCTTTCCTTATGTCATACGCCCACGGCAAAAAGACGGGGGAAAAACAGGAACGGGACAGAATTACGAGAGGGCTTAAACGAAATTCCACGAAAGCGGTGGAAATCCTCATAAATTCCATAGACAACTACAAAAACGATCGCGAGGTGATCGCCCTTTGCGCCGAAAAGGACGGGGCGATACTCAAATATATACAGGACTCGGATTTGTTTTTCGACCCCGAGATAGTTTCGGCTTGCGTTAAAACCTATATCGTGAAAAACGCCGACGAACCGTTCGTGACGAACTTCAAAACCCTGCCGTTTTCCTACGAGGATATTAAAATTCTCTGCCGAAGAGACTACCGCAATCTGTTCGCCCTCGGCGGAAAATATTTGGAAGATCCCGTCTTGTGCGCCGAAGCGGTAAAGTCGGGAGAAAAAGCGTATGAAATGCTTCCCGACGATATGAAAAAAGACCCGCTTGTAATGAGGTCGAAAAGATGATAATAAACGAATCGGCGGCGAAAGAGATTATAAACATCGCGGTGATTTCTCTTTCTGCGGAAGAAAGTTTTTTCAGTTATCCGTTAGGCGTTGCGAATCCGACCGTTACGGACTCCGATTTTTTCGTTGCGACCGACGGCAAGAGCGTGTATTTCGGCGAAAAATCCCTGTTTGAAAACGCCGTAAAATTCGGCGAAAAACAGATAACGCTGGGGCTTTGTCATACCATACTTCACGACCTGTTTCTGCACCCGTTTATAAAGCCCGACAATGCCGAATTATACGACTTGGCGTGCGATATAACCGTCGGATACTACGTTGATTATATGGATATCCCGTTCGGAGACAGACGTGCGACCGAGCAGAGAAAAGCCGTCTATAAGTCGATTATTAACGATTTTGGCGGCGTAACGGAGAGGCTATGCGAAGCGTATCTTGCGGATAAAGGGCAATCTGAAACGGAAAAACTAAAAGAGGCGTTTACGGTATGCGACCATTCGATGTGGAAAGATAAGAAAGGCGGCGGAAACGCTGCAGAAGGAGACAACAACGAAAACGACGACGGCGACGATAGCGAAACGGAAAAACAGTGGGTCGAGATTTCCAAGCGTATAATTCCTATGATAGGAAAAGAACGCAAAGATTTGAAAAGAAAACTCGAAAACGTGACGGGAAGTAAGAGAGATTACAGAAAATTTCTCGAGCGGTTTTTAAAAACTTCGGAGAGGAAAACGCCGAGCGAGGACTTTGACTATATATATTATTGTTACGGGCTTTCGATGTACAAAAACGTGCCGCTTATAGAACGGCTCGAGACGAGCGATAAAAAAGACTATTCGCAGATAGTAATTGCAATCGACGTTTCGGGAAGTACTGCCGGCGAACCCGTAAAAAAATTCGTCGAAGAAGTTTACGCGATATGTCGGGAGATTTCAAAAAGAGACGAACTGAGGCTGAGAATAATTCAATGCGACCTTGAAATTCGTTCGGACGAAATTATAAAGGGCGACAAAGAATTTGAAGAAAAGATGCGGAATTTCAAACTTTTAGGCGGCGGCGGTACCGATTTTCGACCCGTGTTCGAGCGACTCGACGCGGACAGAAAGCGTGGCGCGAAAATTCGCGCGCTGTTGTACTTTACGGACGGACTCGGAGTGTTTCCTGCCGAAAATCCCGATTATAAAACCTGTTTTTTGCTTTACGGAGAGAACGCCGACGAGGTAAAAACGCCTTATTTCGCTTATAAAATCATACTTGACAAGGAAGATTTAGAATGAACATTTTAGAAGCCAAAAACGAAATTAAAAACGCGGTAAGAATCTATCTGTCGAAAGACGCCGACGGCAACTACGAAATTCCCGTCGAAAGGCAACGCCCGACCCTTGTTATCGGCGCGCCCGGAATCGGCAAGACGGCGATAATGAGCAAAATCGCCGACGAACTCGGAATAGGGTTTTTAGGTTACACGATTACCCACCACACGAGACAGTCGGCAATCGGTCTGCCGTTCATATCGAAACGAGTTTACGGCGGTAAGGAATATTCCGTTACGGAATATACGATGAGCGAAATAGTCGCCGAAGTGTACGACGCGATAGAAAAGCAGGGTAAAAACGAGGGAATACTCTTTATCGACGAAATAAACTGCGTTTCCGAGACCTTAGCCCCTGCAATGCTCGAACTTTTGCAGCACAAGAAATTCGGAACGCATAAAATTCCCGACGGCTGGATATTAACCGCCGCAGGCAACCCCGAGGAATACAACAAATCGGTAAACGAGTTGGATATGGTTACTTTGGACAGAGTTAGAAAACTCGACGTAGAACCCGACTACGAGGCGTTCAAAACGTATGCTTTAAACTCGGGTATGCACAGCGCGATAGTCGGGTTTTTATCCTTGCAGAGTAATTTCCTGTTCGTGGCGGAGAAAAGCCCCTAGGGACTCGAACTTGTCACCCCGAGAAGTTGGGAGGACCTTTCCTACGCCCTCTACGAGTACGAAAAACTTTCTATTCCCGTAACTATGTCGCTTATCAGCGGATATATTCAAAGTCCCAAGGTCGCGAGCGGTTTTTCGGGTTATTACGGAATATTCAGAAAGTTCGGCAAGATAGTGTCGGGCGACGAAGTGGAAAACGGAACTTTAAAGTCCGTAGATTTATCGGGCGGCAATTTCGAGGAGAGATTTGCCCTTGCGGAAATTATGAGGGCGAAAGCCGTTAAGATTGCCGACAAGGCAATGGCGAAAGCCGAAGCCGCGGAACTCGTCAAGGGAATCGCTTTAAAGAAAAACGCAAAAAAAGAGATAGAGGAACTGCTCGTAAAATATAAGTCGGGAACGCTGAACAGATACCAGAAGTCCGAGTATAGGTCGATTATCAACGGACTAAGCGAAGCGAACGGCGAAAAATTCGCCGAAAAATACTGCGAGGAAGCCGAGGAGTACGCAAGTAGCAGAATTAAGAAAATCGAGAACGTTCTGTCGTTTGCGAGCGAGGCTCTCGGAAACGGTCAGGAACTCACCTCGGCAGTCACTTCGATGCTCGCAAGCGAGAATTTCGTCGCGTTTTTATCGAAATACGATTGTCCTAAATTTTATGAGATAAATTCGTCGTTGCTTCTCGGCGACGGCGACAAAATAAGAGATATAGCCGCCAAGGCTTTGAAAGAGGCGAAAAACAACAGATAATATGAAACGGCTCGCTATACACTTAAAAAAATACAGAAAAGACTGTTTTCTCGCCCCTTTATGTAAACTCGTCGAAGCCCTTTCGGAACTTTTCGTTCCGCTCGTCGTCGCCGACCTTATAAACAGAGGCGTCAACGGCGGCGATAAAAAAGTAATAATCGTAGACGCCTGCGTAATGGCTGCGCTCGCGTTTATCGGCCTCGGGTTTTCGATAATCGGTCAGTTTTTCTCCGCGAGGGCGGCGACGGGTTTCTCGTCGGACGTACGGGGAAATCTGTATAAAAAATTACTTTCTTCGCCCCTATCCGAAACGGACAAAATGGGCGTTTCGACAATGGTAACTCGTATGACGAGCGATATAAATCAGATGCAGAACGGGGTAAATATGGTACTCCGTCTGCTTTTGCGTTCGCCGTTCGTCGTTTTGGGCGCGTTCGTTTGCGCGGCGATTATCGACCTTAAAATTTCGCTCGTTTTCCTCGCGACGATAGTAATATTAGGTATCGTTGTCGCAGTAATTATGCGAATTACGATGCCGAAATACGTAAAAGCGCAGAGAATGCTCGACGACGTCGCGTTGACCGCGAGAGAAAACCTAACGGGCGCGAGGGTTATAAGGGCGTTCGGGGCGGAGGACGACGAAATAGCGGCATATAAGAAAAAGACCGCCGCCATGGAGAAATTTCAGAATTTCACGGGGGCAATATCTTCACTATTGAATCCGATTACTTTCACTATAGTGAACCTCGCGATCGTCGCTCTTTTGTACGGCGGAGCGATAAGGGTTTCTTCTGGTTCGCTTTCGCAGGGAATGGTTATCGCCCTTTACGACTATATGTCGCAGATACTTATAGAACTCGTCAAGTTTGCGAACCTCATAGTTTCCGTTTCGAGGGCGCTCGCGTGCGCGAAGAGGGTCGAGAGCGTGCTTGAAATCGACGACGAAAAGGACTGCTATGAAGGCGGGATTACTTCCGACAAATATATAGAATTTAAAAACGTTACAGTCCGCTATTCGGATAATTCGACGGGCGTTAAAAATATAAGTTTCACGGTAAACAAAGGCGAAACGATAGGAATAATCGGCGGTACGGGCAGCGGTAAATCGACGGTCGTCAATCTTCTTCCGAGGCTTTACGACGCGTCGGAAGGCGCGGTGTTCTTCGACGGAATAAACGTAAAAAATTATCCCCTTAAAGAGTTGAGAAAGAGAATAGCGATTGCCCTTCAACGCCCTGCGATTTTCGAGGGTACTATCCGTTCGAACGTGTCCTTGGACGGTTCGGCGGACGAGAAAACGATAGAAACGGCGATAGAAAACGCTCAGGCGGCAGACGTCGTGAAGTCGAAAACGGGCGGACTTGACGCTCCTTTAAAGCAGCGTGGCAGAAACCTTTCGGGCGGACAGAAACAGCGTTTGTCCGTCGCGAGGGCTTTGGCTTTTGGGGCGGAAGTTCTTATTTTGGACGACAGTTCGTCCGCGCTCGACTATATGACCGACCTTAAATTGAGACATGCGATAAAGTCGCTCGGAGAATCGCTCACGACGATAATCGTCTCGCAGAGGGCGTCGGCGGTGAGAAACGCCGACAAGATTATCGTACTCGGCGACGGCGAAATAATCGGCGAGGGAACGGCGGATTATTTAAGAGAAACTTGCGAGGTTTACAGAGAAATCGAGGCTTCGCAGATGAAGGAGGGCGGCGTAAGATGAGCGAAAAAAGACAGAAAAACTCGGGCGAAAAAAGCGTCGGAGTAATGAAAAGACTTTGGAAATACGCCAAAAAATACCGCCTTGCGTTTGTAATTTCGCTTATAGCGGCGACCCTTTACGTCGGGTTTTCCCTGATTTTGCCGATACTTTTCGGAAAGGCGACCGACCTTATAATCGGCAAGGACAACGTAGACCTAAGCGGACTTTTAAAAATATTTGCCGTGGCGGCGGTTGCGGCGATTTTGGCGGGGGCAAGTCAATGGGTGACCGAAACCCTTTGCAACAGAATATCGAACGGAATTACGGCGAGAATAAGGCGTGACGTATTCGTAAAACTCGAAAATCTGCCGCTCAAATACCTCGACGGGCGTTCGTCGGGCGACCTTATGAGCGTGGAAATAGGCGACGCGGATAAACTTTCCGACGGTTTACTTCTCGGTTTTTCGAGATTTTTCACGGGAATTATTACTATAATCGGCACTCTTGCGTTTATGTTCGCGGTGAATCCGATAATAGCCCTCGTTGTCGCCGTTTTAACCCCCGTTTCGCTTCTGACGGCGAAATTCATAACGGGCAGAACTTACGGACTGTTTAAAGAACAGTCGAAACTGACGGGCAGACAATCGGCTCTCGTCGAGGAAACGCTGTCCAACCTTCCGACCGTAAAGGCATACGTTACCGAAAGCGCATTTTCGGAACGTTTCGACGAAATAAACGACGAACTGAAAGAACGCTCGTTTAAGGCGGTGTTCTTCTCGTCGCTCACAAACCCGACGACGAGGTGCGTAAACGCTCTCGTTTACGCGGCGGTAGCCCTTACGGGAGCGTTGCTCAAAGTGAACGGCGCGACGGGCGCGCTTGCAATAACCGTCGGCGGTATACTTTCTCTTCTCAGTTACGCCAACAGATACACAAAGCCGTTCAACGAGATAACTGCGGTAATCACCGAACTCACGGGGGCGAAGGCTTGCGCTGCGAGATTGTTCGAAATTTTAGACGAAAAAGAAGAGGTAAAAGCGGAAAACGAAAAGAAAATCGGGCGGCTTAAAGGCGACGTGGATATTGACGACGTGAGTTTTTCGTACGTTCCCGAAAGGAAACTTATCGAGCATTTTAACCTGTCGGTAAGAAGCGGTTTAAAGATAGCGATAGTAGGTCCGACGGGTTGCGGAAAAACGACGTTAATCAACCTATTGATGAGGTTTTACGACGTGACGGGCGGCGAAATACGCTACGACGGAGCGGGGATAAAAGGCTTGGAGAGAAAGTCTTTAAGGGCAAATATCGGTATGGTATTGCAAGATACGTGGATAAGAAAAGCAAGCGTGTACGACAACGTGAGAATAGGCAGAAAGTCGGCAAGCGACGAGGAGGTTATAAACGCCTGCAAACTCGCTTCCGCCGACGGTTTTATAAAGAGGCTCGATAAAGGCTACGACTCGGTTATAAGCGAGGACGGCTTATCGGCAGGGCAGAAACAACTTATTTCCATAGCAAGGGTAATGCTTTGTCTGCCGCCTATGCTCATTTTAGACGAGGCGACTTCGAGTATCGACACCCGTACCGAAATGAAAATTCAGCAGGCGTTCGATACGCTGACAAAGGGCAAAACGAGTTTCATAGTCGCTCACAGATTATCGACCATAAAGAGCGCGGACGTCATACTCGTAATGAAAGAGGGCAACGTTATAGAACAGGGTAACCACGAATACCTTATGGGAAAACGCGGGTTTTACTACGATTTATATAATAGTCAGTACGCAGGTTAATAAAAATGGATAATGTAAAAGACAACGCAAAACGGGAAGATAATACGAGTAGCGGCGGTTTTTGCCGCGGCTCAGGCGGCGCTTCGAACGGAGGTTTTTGCTGCGGCTCAGGCGAAAGGCTTGGCGGCGGACTGAGCGGAAAATATCCGCTTACGGGCAGAGAAAATTACTCCGAAAATACGGTTGTTAATGTGGGAAACGCGACGATAGGCGACGGGAAGTTTGACTTTATCGCAGGACCTTGCGCCGTGGAGAGCGAAAAGCAGATTATCGAAACGGCGACAGCGTTAAAGAAATCGGGCGTGAAAATTCTGAGAGGCGGAGCGTACAAGCCCCGCACTTCGCCCTATTCTTTTCAGGGGCTCGGTAAAGAGGGACTAAAATTCCTTAGAAAGGCGAAAGAGGAAACGGGACTTGCGGTAGTCACCGAAATTACCGATTTAAGGACTCTGGATTTATTCGACGGCGTAGATATGATACAGATCGGCGCGAGAAATATGCAGAACTTCGAACTTTTAAAAGAGGTCGGCAATTTCGGCAAGCCCGTGCTTTTAAAGAGAGGCTTTGTCAACACCGTCGAGGAATGGCTTATGTCCGCCGAATATATCGCCTCTAACGGAGCCCTCGATATCGTACTTTGCGAAAGGGGAGTGAGAACGTTCGAGACGCTCACGAGAAACACTCTCGATTTAGGGATAATACCGCTTGTGAAAGAACTCACTCGGCTTCCCGTCATAATCGACCCGAGCCACGCTTCGGGTAACAAAAAACTGATAAGACCTTTGACGCTCGCCGCGGCGGCTGTCGGGGCGGACGGAGCGATAATCGAGTGTTGCGTTTCGCCCGAAAACGCCGTTTGCGACGGCGAGCAGGCGATTACCCCCGAGGAGTTGAAAGAGATAATCTCGGCGGCGGCGAAAGTTAAAGAGGCTGCGGAAAAGAACGGGGAGGCTTCGAGATGAACGTCGTGAAAATAAAGACCTCTAAACCGTACGACGTGGTTGTTTGCGACTCTTTTGTCGGGCTTAACGAAGAAATTGCGGAAATTACGGGAGACGGGGTAGCGTTTATAGTTTACGACAACAATACGAAAAAACTCTTTTCCGAGGAGATTTCGGAAGAACTTTGCGATCTTCCGACGGTTTCGCTCACGGTAAAAGAGGGCGAAAAGTGTAAGACTTTTGCGGAGTATAAAAGGCTTACGGGGCTTCTCGCAAAATACGGCGCGGACAGAACGGACGTTTTGATTTCGGTAGGCGGCGGGGCGGTTTCCGATCTCGTCGGTTTCGTCGCGGCGACGTATAAGAGAGGGGTAAAACACGTCATAGTTCCGACCACGATTTTATCGGGGGTAGACGCGTCGATAGGCGGAAAAACCGCGATAGATATGCCCGAGGGAAAAAATCTCGTCGGGGCGTTTTATTCCCCGTCGCTTGTTTTTACGAACGTTTCGGCGTTCGATACGCTCGGCGAAAAACAGGTCGAAAGCGGTTACGGCGAGATTATAAAGTACGCGTTTATAGACAAACGCGTAAACAAAGAGGTTATAGCAAGGGGAGATTCGGAAGAAATCGTCTCGCTATGCGCGCAAATAAAAGGCGAAATAGTCGAAAAGGACGAGTTCGAAAAAGGCGGCAGAGAAATACTCAATTTAGGACACACGATAGGTCACGCTTTGGAAGCCGAGAGGGGTTTTTCTCTTTCTCACGGACTATGCGTTGCTTTTGGAATTGATAGGATAATCGACATATCGGCGGACTTCTACGGCTTTGGCGAAGAAAAAAGACGTGAAATGAAAGACCTTTTACGTTCCTTTTCGTTCGATTTCGACATGGGCGAAATCGACTATAAATCGCTCAGAAACAGAATACTTTCGGATAAAAAAATCGAGGGCGATTATATTAAATTCGTTCTCATAAAGGATATAGGCGACGTGAGAGTCGAAAGGCTTCCCCTTACCGCCGTATGGAAATACGTCAGATGAACGCAGAAATCGTTTCCCGTAGCGTAAATATTACCGCCGTCGCGCCGCCGTCGAAATCGGCGTCGCAACGGCTTATTTTAGCGGCGGTTTTGAAAGAGGGCGTGACGCTTATAAAAAACGTCGGAGGAGCCGACGATATTTCGGCTATCATGGGGTGCCTTAGTAGTCTTGGGGCGAAAATTACCCGTTCGGGCGGCGATTTAGTCGTCGAAGGTATTAAAACATTTCCCGAAAAGGTCGTTTTGGACTGCAAAGAAAGCGGAGCGACTTACAGATTTTTAATTCCCGTCGTCGCCGCTTCAGGCGTGAACGCGACTTTTACGGGCAGTGAAAAACTTCTTTCGCGTCCGCTCGGAAATCTCGTAAACGAACTTGAAAAACACGGCGAGGCGGTAAACGGAAATACTTTTTCGGGTAGAATTTCGTCGGGCGAATACGTTATAGATGCGAGCGTTACTTCGCAGACGGCGAGCGGTCTTTTATTTGCTCTGCCGCTTGTACGCGGCGTTTCGTCGCTTTGTTTTACGGAAAAGCCTGTGAGCAAAAAGTATCTCGATATGACTTATTCCGTTCTCGACTTATCGGGTATTAAATACGAAAAGTCGGGCTATAAGACGATTATTGAGGGTAAACAGACGTATTCTTTGCCCGATACCGTCGAGGTTTTCGGCGACTGGTCCGCGGCGGCGTTCCTGTTCGTTATAGGGACGATTTGCGGCTGCGCTTCCGTTTCGGGACTGTCGTTTTCGGACGGTCAGGGCGATAAGGCGATAGTCGATATACTTAGAAGGATGAACGCCGATATTGCGGTTAAAGGCGATAAGGTAATAGTTAGAAGAAGTCAACTTAAAGGGATAAAGTTAAGTTGCGAGGATATTCCCGACCTCGTTATGCCGCTCGTCGCGGCGGCTGTGCTTTCTGACGGTGAAAGCGAATTTACGGGGATTGAAAGGCTGAAATATAAAGAGAGCGACAGGCTCGAAAGTCTAACGGGACTTATGAAAGCCTGCGGAGCAAAATACGAAACGGACGGAAAAACGCTTAAAGTATATGGTAAAACTTATACGAGAGGCGGTGCGGTATTCGACGGCAAAAACGACCACAGGGTGGTTATGGCGGCGACTGCGATAGCCTTAGGCGTAGGCGGCAAAAGCGTGGTTTCAAACGCCGAAAGCGTGAAAAAGTCCTATCCCGAATTTTTCGGGGCTTTGGGGATAGAGGTATGATATTTTACAAGGGTAAGAGAATAACGGTAGAGGAAAAGGGCGGTTCGCACGACGAAAGCGTAAAGGCGTTTGTCGGCGGACTTGAAGGCTTTTTCTACGACGATGAAAAAACTCGCGGATTTTTAAAACGCAGAAGTCCAAGCGGCGAAGCCTATTCGACGGCGAGAAAAGAGACCGACGAGCCGATTATTTTAAGCGGAATATCGGACGGCAAAATCGTAGGTAATATAGTGGCGGAGTTCAAAAACGCCGACGTCAGAAAAAGGGACTACGAAAATCTGTACGGAAAACCTCGTCCGTCGCACGCGGATATTACGAGATATTTTAGTTTTGGCGAACTGAATTTCGACGGCGGGGGCGAATTTTCGGGCAGAACTACCGTCGCGCTTGCGTTTGCGGGGGCGATATGCCTTAAAATACTCGAAGAAAATTACGGTGTGAAGATAAAGGCTTATCTGTCCGAAGTCGGGAATGTAAAGGGTAAATCGTATACGGACGAGAACTTTTCGGAAGAGAAAGCGTTTCATTCGGACTCGGCGTTTTTAACGAAAGAGACCGAAAACAGAATGAAAGAGGAGATAGAAAAGGCAAGAGCGGACGGAGACTCTGTCGGGGCGAAAGCCGAATGTCTTTGCGTAAACGTTCCGAGGGGGTTAGGCGGTTCGGGCGAAAACGGGCTT
>ERZ824600.4824-NODE-4824-length-11529-cov-3.659840_pt1 | contig 11529 bp, 16 predicted proteins | sample MGYA00519933_ERZ824600 | MGnify/ENA primary metagenome ERZ824600 (study PRJEB31778, sample SAMEA3449178) | human gut metagenome | biome: human gut; feature: human-associated habitat; material: faeces | place: United Kingdom | collected 2010/2012 ... | reverse complement strand
AGTTCAGGATGACAACCTCTAGTCATGCTGAATTTATTTCAGCATCTATTATTTTTTTTAACAACTTCGGGATGACATACTTTCATAAAGTAAGCGGCCACGTCAGTTCTAAATAACAAGTGATAAAAAGAAGAGAAGAGTTTATATTCTTCTCTTCTTCAAAAGCTATTAAACTTTTATTATCAACTAACTATTTTGAAGTTGTTAATACATATTTAGCAGCGTTTGATGCCGGTTCAACAGTTGCATCGTGGAATACGATTGGGAATACATCTGTCATGTGGTTTGCGTCGTTTTTAACTGCACAAGGTGTTTCTACAGTGTTTTCTGTCTTTGTCTCATCGGTACAAGAAACTTCTCTGTTAGGTAATGTTGCACCATTTACGTCAATAAAACCTAAACATTTTGTATTATTAGTAATCCAATCACCAGTCATTCGAGTACCAATAGGTAATTCGCAACCTTGAGCTGCAGGGTCAAATGCAACAATAGAACCATCAGCTAAAGTATATGCTAAATATTTAGTTGGAGCGTCAGTTGCAAGAACTTTCTTATAATTTTGTGGAGCAACGTGAGCATAAGCAACTTCGGTACCATTATTATTACGTTTAATATTAGAGGCAACACCTTGGTAAGTTTGACCTGTTAGAGTTCCGTTTAGGATTGCACAGAATGACATTGTTGAATCAGGGTGTTCTGCTGCAGCAGTTGTAACAGTAGCATTACAAGCCTGAGTAGTACCTGCATAGTCAAAGTCATATTGTGCTTGAGCCATCAAACCAGCCTGGTTCAATGTAGATAATGTTTTTTTGAATTGTGAACGGAATTTTGCACCGTTTGTGTTTGAAATCAATGTTGGGATTGTCATAGCAGCTACTACACCAATGATACCCAAAGTAATCAATACTTCTGCAAGAGTAAAGCCGAATCTTTTTGTCATAATCTTTTCACCTTTCTTTTTATTACTATATTGTATTAACCCAATTTTCAAACTAATACTTGCGGATTAATAACAACTTCCTATATACATGTTGTCATATCATGCCAATTTTGTCAACCCTAATTATTACAAAAAGATATATTTAATTCAAATGATTGAGGTTATCCTATAAATAGAGGACAATATATGGCAATTTTAAGCAAATTACTTGGACAACGAATAAAAGAATTACGAAAACGAAACGGATTTACACAGGCAACTCTTGCCGAAATGATTGGAATGGAAACAACAAACCTTTGCAAGCTTGAAAACGGCGGTCAAATTCCTAAAGAAGAAAATATTGAAAAAATTGCCAAAGCTTTAAAAGTTAACATTAAAGATTTATTTGACTTTGGTCATATGAAATCAAAAACTACACTTCAAGAAGAACTCATACAAATAATTCACGATGCCGGCAGAAAAGAATTAGAACTTTACTATAAACTGATTATGGCTACAAAAGAAATTTAAATAACAATCTCATTATACTTCTACCTGCGGATTTACAACTTAAAATATGTATTATAAAATATTCCAAAGAAGAAAGAGGTATAGTTATGCAAAAAAATATTTGGGACAAATATGCTGAGGTTCTTGTAGATTACTCTACAGACGTGCAAAAAAATGAGCTTGTTATGATTAGAACAGAATCTATTTATGCAAAAGATTTGGTTAGAGCTATCTATAAACGCGTCCTTGAAAAAGGAGCCCATCCTGTTGTTCGCTGCTCTTTTGGAGATATGGCGGAATTATTTATAAAAAATGCAACAGATGAACAGCTTGATTACATTGACCCGATGACAAAACTTGAATACGAAATCGTGGACAAATACATATCTATCGGCGCTCCGCTAAACACAAAAAGCATGGCAAAAGCTGATTTAACAAAACTAGCCAGACGAGGTAAAGCAACAAAACCGTTATCAGAACAACTTATGAAACGTTCAGCAGATGGAACAGCTAAATGGGTTATCGCAGATGTTCCAACGCACGCGCTGGCACAGGAAGCTAAAATGTCATTCGATGAATACTCTGAATTTTTATTTAAGTCCTGCTATCTGGATTTAGATGACCCTGTTGCAAAATTAAAAGAACTTGACGAAAAACAAACATGTTGGGCAAATTACCTAAATGGAGTAAAAAATTTACACATTGTCGGCGAAAAAACAGACATTACATTTAACGTTGAAGGTAGAAAATGGATTAGTTGTTCGGGATTAAATAACTATCCAGACGGTGAAGTTTTCACTTCACCGGTTGAGGATGGAATTAACGGAGAAATTTACTTTGATTACCCGCAAAACTACCGTGGAAATTCAGCTCACGGGGTTCACCTGTGGATTAAAAACGGACAGGTTGTAAAAGCAGAAGCTGAACAAGGGCAAGAATTTTTGAATGCAATGCTAAATATGGATGAGGGTTCACACGGAATCGGCGAAATTGCAATCGGAACAAACGATGAAATTCAAGAAATTACAGGAAATATTCTATTCGACGAAAAAATCGGCGGAGCAATCCATATGGCAGTCGGTGCCTCATACCCTGAAACAGGAGGAAAAAATGTTTCCGGCCTGCACTGGGATTTAATTAAAAACATGAAAAACGGCGGCAAAATCTATGCTGATGGAAATCTTATTTACGAAAACGGTAAAATGATTATATAAATATAAATTTATATAGCTATTCCACTAAAAATAGTTAAAATTGGCAATCTAAACTCGTTTTGTAGTTTTGAAGTCTCAAACTACAGATTCCGAACCAAGTTCGGAATCGCGATAGGAGAAATATTTCATAACCCGATTAGATCAAAAATTTGCCACCAGAGTTATAAAAATATAACACTGGTGGCAAATTTTTATTTTACGGGTTTTCATGAAGTTGTAAGGTAACAAATTTAGGAGATATCATGCAAGTATCAAGAATACAAAGCCAATATTTTACAAATTACAACAACAATATTTTAGCGGCGAAAAACCGGACCAATAATATAACAAGCGGCGAAAAACCTGTTCAAACAAAATTTGCGACAATTCCTGCTGGATTTAAATATAACGCTAATATTCATTTTGGAGAATTTTTCGACCCGAATAGAACAATTCCTCATATTGATTATGAAGAATATATGGCAATGAAAGAAACAACTAAAAAAAGATTTAGAAAAAAATACAAAAATTTCTTTAATGACCCTGCGATTAATACTCAAGAAATGATAGATAAAAAATACCTAACAATGCCTCTGCAATCAGAAACTCTAATGAATGAGTTTTTAAAGACTGCAAAATTTTATTCAAAATTTAAAGATCAACATATAATTTCACTTGGGAGAAGTCCAAAATGGTTCTTGAATGCTGCACTTTGGATGAAAGATGGAATTGATGACTACAAACCTGTAGCATTCTCAAAAAATTGGTATCGCTATGATACTTCAGACCAATCACTTATAAGAATAGATTCGATGGCCCCTACTCCGAAAGAAGAAGTAGCCTACAGAAAATATTTAAAACGAATCAAAGCTGACCCGCAAACAATTGTAGATAATATGAAAGAAACAGGCAAAAAAACTGTCATAACAGACTATATATACTCAGGTAAGGGTATGACATCATTCTTGGATGTCATGTCAAAATATGCAGAAGATTTAGGTATTTTAGAAGATTTCTGCAAATCAATACATATCGTAGGAATAGGCTCTAAAAGCTATATGGAAGATATGATGAAGGTAGAAGAAGCCCCTACACCTAAAGTAATAATGCCTGAGAGAATGGTACCATTTGAAAAAACTGGTCTTTGGACTTACAACATTACTCAAGAATTCCATAATATGGATTTAGCAATGTTTAAAGAAATGTTAATTAACCAAAATACAAACGAATGTCGTTCAACTTACTATCCGCACGAAACTTGGACAGTCTACAAACCTGACAGATTTAAAACAGGTTTAATCAAAGACATGAAAAAAGTGAAAGAAATGGTCAAAGAATTGAAATCAAGCGGTGAAAAAAGCATGTCTTCATTCACTCCTGCAATGTATGACTATAGAAACCTGCTAAACTTCAGAATTTTAGACGCTCTTAACGAAAGAGGTCTATTAAAACTTATCCATAAATCTAAAGTTTAATTGTGCAATACATAAAATATAATAAAAAGGACGAGTATTTATACACTTGTTCTTTTTTTATTATATTCCGTAGCATTTTAATACTCATAAACAAAAGAAGACCGGCACTGCCGGTCTTTTTGTAATTCCATAAGGTATAAAGATTAACGTTTTGAGAATTGGAATCTTTTACGAGCTCTTTTTCTACCATATTTTTTACGTTCTTTAACACGAGGGTCTCTTGTTAATAAACCTTCTAATTTAAGAACATTTTTGAATTCTTCATTAGATTTAACCAATGCTCTTGAAATACCATGTCTGATAGCGCCGCATTGAGATACAACACCGCCACCAACAGCTTTAACTCTAACATCATATCTGTCTTGAGTTTCAGTCAAAACAAGTGGTCTATACACTAACATTTCAATAGCCGGTCTATTGCCGATATAATCAGTTAATTTTTTACCATTAACAAAAATTCTACCGCTTCCTTTAACCAATTTTACAACTGCTATAGAGGTTTTTCTGCGGCCGGTAGCCATAATTTCTTTATCTGCCATTATTTAGCCTCCTTTTCAAGTACAACTGGTTTTTGAGCTGCATGTGGATGTTCTGGTCCAACATAAACTTTTAATTTGTTAAACTGTTCTGCACCTAAAGTATTGTGTTGCAACATACCACGAACAGCATGTTCAATAATAACTCTAGGGTCTTTTTCCATCAACTCTTTGAAGCTAGCTGATTTCAAACCACCCGGGTAACCAGTGTGGTGTAAATAAATTTTGTCAGTTTCTTTTTTACCTGTTACTTTCACTTTTTCTGCATTGATAACGATAACAAAATCACCGGTATCAACGTTTGGAGTGTATTCAGGTTTGTTTTTACCTCTCAAAATGTTAGCAATTCTAACAGCAAGACGACCTAGTACTTCGCCTTCTGCGTCAATTACATACCATTTTCTTTCAACTTCTAGAGGTTTTGCTGAATATGTTTTCATTGCATTTCTCCGTTTATTATTTTAATACATTACTTTCATCAAAGTTAATCCGTAAGGACTAACAGTCATTCCCGCCTTTGTGCGGTCTTTAGCTTCCAGAACCTCTTTCATATGCTCAGGAGCCAAATTGTGCCCTTCTATTTCTAAAAGGGTTCCGACAATTGTTCTTACCATATTGTATAGGAATCTATTTCCAACAATATCAATAAAAACTCTGTCACCGACCTTTGAAACTTTCGCTTCATATATAATGCAAATTTTGCTCGGGTTAAGCGTTCCGGAACTTTTGAAACTTGAAAAATCATGTTCGCCTAACAAATAATTTAAAGATTTTTGCATTCTTTCAATATCCGTTTTGAACTTTACTCTCAACAAATCTCCATCAAAAGCATTTTTACATCGTCTGTTTACAAATTCAAACCTGTAATAACGTTTTTGGGCAGACTTTTGAGCATGGAATGATTTATCAACTTCTCGCAAATCAGAGACTGAAATATCATCAGGCAGTATCTCATTTATTGAGTAGAGAAACTTTGAAGCAACAATTATTTCATCTGTATCAAAATGAACTACCTGACCAAGAGAATTTACCCCTTTATCAGTCCTACCGGAAAAAATTGCTTTAATCGGTCGTTTATTATATTTTGCGGGAGTATCGCTTTTGGCTTTACGCCCGCTTAATATCAATGTACTAAGTGCTTTTTCAAGTTCTCCTTGTATGGTCGGAGTCTCTATCAGTTCACCATTCTCAAATTGAATTTGGCTTCCTGAATAGTTTTTACCGATATACTGAACTGAAATTGCATATCGCATTCTGAATTACACCAATTGAATTAGTGCCATTTCAGAAGCGTCACCACGTCTTGGCGGTAAATGGTAAATTCTTGTGTATCCGCCATTCTTTTCAGAATATTGTTTACCAATTACAACAAACAATTTTCTTAAAACTGTTTGAGAAGCTAATTTTTTATCAGCTTGTGGTGCTTCAAAAACTTCTCCTGTAGCTAAATCCATATATTTACCAGTTTCTTTGTTATAAATATATTTTGCTGCTTGGCGAATAGAATTTAAATCACCTTTTTTTGCAAGTGAAATAATCTTTTCAGCATATGGTTTTAATGCCTTAGCACGAGCCAATGTTGTAGTTATTTCACCGTGAACAAAAAGTTCAGTAGCTAAAGAACGCAACAAAGCCTTTCTTTGGTCTTGTGCTTTACCAAGCGTATGTTTTTTTGTTTGGTGTCTCATTTTTTGTATCCTTTACTTAATTAATTTGTGTTATCTAAATTATTATCCGATTAAATCTTCATCTTCTACAGGGCTTGGAGCAAGGTCTAAACCAAAGTGATGAAGTCTTTCGATTACTTCATCTGAAGATTTTTTACCGAAATTTTTAATATTTAATAAATCATGTTCTGATTTTTTCAACAATTCAGCCATTGAATTGATGCTTGCTCTTTTCAAGCAATTGTATGCTCTTACAGATAATTCCAATTCTTCAATGGTCATTGTAGGAGTTTCTTCAACTTCACTTTCTGCTTCTTCAATCTGAATTGAAGGTGCAATAGCCGGTTGACCTGTAATTGATGCAATTTGCATAAAGTGTTCAATCAAAAGATTAGAAGCCTGACTTAATGCATTTTGAACATCAATAGAACCATTTGACCAGATTTCAAGAGTCAATTTATCGAAGTCTAAAGCATCGCCTACACGAGCGCTTTCAACATTATAGCTTACTCGTTTGATAGGCATGAATGTTGCGTCAATAGGTAAAACATCAATTGATGCATCTTTTGCATCTCTTGGAACATCATGAGGAACATAACCTTTACCTGTGTCAACAATAACATCAGCATGGAAAGATCCGCCATCAGCTACTGTACAAATCAACCAATCCGGGTTTACAACTTTAACCCCTGCTGGTAATTGAATATCACTAGCTAAAACTGGACCAGGTTTATCCACATCTATTCTTAAATGTTGAGATTCTTTTGAATCAGTTTTTACAACTAATCCTTTTAAATTTAACATAACATCAATTACGTCTTCTAAAACGCCAGGAATTGCTGTATATTCGTGAGTAATACCTTCGATTCTGGTACTTGTAACAGCTGTACCTTCAAGACTAGATAGTAATACACGTCTCAAAGAGTTACCGATAGTTGTACCGAATCCTCTTTCTAACGGCTCGATAACAAATTTACCATATTGAGATCCGTCAGAACTTGTAGCTGTATTAACACATTTAATTTTTAATTCCATTATTTTATTCTCCTAGTTAAAATCTACTCAATTGCTAGTTATTTAAGCTAATGCTTATTTACTTACAATTCCTATTTAGAATAATATTCGATTACAAGTTGTTCCTTGATTTCCGGATCTAATTCTTCTCTTTCAGGAATTCTGTCAAATGTAATTTTTAATGCATCTTTATCAATTGTCATCCAAGCTGGAGCACAAGCCATATCGATCATATTCATTACATCTTGTACATATTTTGAACTTTTTGATTTAACTGTGATAACATCACCAGGTTTTACCAAGTATGATGGAATATCAACTTTTTTATCATTTACAAGAACGTGACCGTGGTTAACGATTTGTCTTGTTTGTTTACGTGTAATACCAAATCCAGCTCTGAAAAGAATATTATCTAATCTTGTTTCTAATAATTGAAGTAAGATTGTACCTGTAACACCTTTTCTTCTTGTTGCTTCGTTGTAGTATCTTACGAATTGTTTTTCGCTTACCAGGTAAGTGAATCTGATTTTTTGTTTTTCAGCCAGGTGAAGTGCATATTCAGAAAGTTTTTTTCTAACAGCACCGTGTTGACCAGAAGCAGTTTGTCTCATAGATGAAGTTAATTTTCTATTTGACAAATCTTTTACTTTTTTATTTCTAAATAATTTATTTGTAGGTCCTGTATATCTTGACATTTCTTTAATTTCTCCTTTATTTTTGTGCGGGGCATCTATGGTTTGCGTTTGGACTAATTCGCAAGCCCCCGCGGTTCTACTTAATAGTGAATTAACATTAAATTAATTAATAATATCAATTCAAATTTCAAATCCTAAAACCCGTGATTATACTCTACGTTTTTTAGGAGGACGGCATCCATTGTGAGGAATTGGAGTTACATCTTTAATTAAAGTAATTTCCAAACCTGCAGCTTGAATTGCTCTGATTGCAGTTTCTCTACCTGAACCAGGTCCTTTGATATGAACTTCAACTTTTTTCATACCTTGATCAATTGATTTTTTAGCAACCATTTCAGCTGCAGATTGAGCTGCGAATGGAGTACCTTTTCTTGCTCCTTTGAATCCAGAAGCACCAGCTGTTGCCCAAGCAATAGCATTACCTTGAGTATCAGTTGAAGTTACAATTGTATTGTTAAAAGTAGATTGAATGTGAACAACCCCTTGCAATACATTTTTCTTTTCTTTTTTCTTAGTTTTTTGTGGTCTTGCCATTTCTTTATCCTTTTTCTTTATTACTTTTTGATTATCATAAGGGGAAACCCCCTACACTCGAATTTCTAAATTATTTCTTCTTTAAGAAACTCATCTCTTTACAGAGAATCATAATTACTTAAAGACTATTTCTTTTTAGAAACCGGACCAGTTTTTTTACCGCGTTGAGTTCTAGCATTTGTTTTAGTTCTTTGACCGCGGCATGGAAGTTTACGTTTATGTCTCATTCCTCTGAAAGAGCCAATTTCTTGTAAACGTTTAATATTCATTGTAATTTCACGCCTCAAATCACCTTCAATGTGGTAATTTGAAAGTTCATTACGTAATAATTTAATATCTTCATCTGTCAAATCGTCTGTTCTTAAGTCTGGTGAAATGCCTGTAGCTTCAAGAATTTTTTTACATCTAGCAGGTCCAATACCATAGATGTAAGTTAGAGCTACTTCCATTCTTTTGTTACGAGGTAAATCTACCCCTACTAATCTTGCCATTTATTTATTCTCCTTTGTTTCTGTTGTTAGATTTTTTTGTGTATGAGGCTTAAATGCTTCCTCACCAATCATTCTTTTACACCTTTGATTCAGGTATTATTACAAAAACTAACCTTGTCTTTGTTTGTGTTTAGGGTTTTCACAAATTACTGCGATTCTGCCTTTTCTTTTAATACATTTGCATTTTTCACAAATTTTCTTTACTGATGATCTAACTTTCATTTTTGTTTCCTTTATATTTGTCTTGTACGTGAGATTTTTAATATTTTTAACTACTTAAGTCTGAATGTAATACGACCTTTTGATAAATCATACGGAGTCATTTCAACCTTAACTCTGTCGCCAGGTAAAATTCTTATAAAATTTTTTCTAATCTTGCCTGAAATATGTGCCAAAATTTCATGATCGTTCTCAAGTTTTACTTTAAACATTGCATTTGGCATAGATTCAATAATCGTACCTTCTAATTCTATAACGTCTTTTGCCATTGTGTCCTCATTTTCGGCTTGGTAAACTTCACATTCTACATGCGATTATAATTAATAATACTTGTTAAATATTTGTTTGCAAGCAATTTAGTAAGGGTTTTAAGGTATATTAAGCAAATTTTTGTAAATTGTTTTTATAAAAATAGAACACAACCAGTAAAATTCAAAAGTTTGCAAACACTTATAATCCTGCACTTTTAAGTTATTTGTAAAATTTTATTAAGACTTTTAATATGCATATATTTAAATAAACAAATTATAAAATATATAACACTTCTTGCTAACACATGCTCATCGTGATATTATTAAAATATGCAAAAACAATCAGAGTGTATAACAATTAAACGAATGACCCCTGAAGATATTGACGGGGTAATCACAATAGAAGAGCAAGCTTACGGAGACCACCACTGGTCAAAAGATTCTTTCATGAACGAATTAAACAATGAGCTGGCTAGATATTATTCACTTTTCAATAAAAACAATGAATTATGCGGCTATGCAGGCTGCTGGCACATTTTAGACGAAGCCCATATCACAAACATAGCAATCTCTGCCAATCACAGACGAAAAAAATATGGAGAAGCGTTATTAAAAAGAGTTATAGATGATTGTTATCTGGAAAAAATAAAATATATAACTCTTGAAGTCAGAGTAAGCAATACTCCTGCAATTAATCTTTATTCAAAATACGGATTTTCATCTTTCGGAACAAGAAAAGGATATTACCAAAACAATAACGAAGACGCTCTTATTATGTGGACAAAAAACATATTCTTTGACGAGTTCAAAAACTCATACGAAAAAATCACAGAAGAACTAGAAGGTGCAATAGAAATAAAATGACAGAAGAAGTTCTAATTCCAAAGATGAAAAGATTAGAAAAGAGACAAAGGAAAATAAAAATTCCTTTGTTAAATATTGTTTTAATCTTATTTTGCACACTACTAATAATTGGTTCAACATTTGTAAATATTGACTTAAAACATTATTATCTGCCATTAGAAATATTTTCAAATAAATCTCTCACTACAGAAGACTTTATATACAATTTTAACATAATTCCGCAAATACCTGTAATAATGTTTATTTGCGCAGCTATTGGAAAAAGAATGGCTATAACCAGTACAGTTATATATATTATTCTCGGATTATGCAGTTTGCCTATATTTGCACTTGGAGGAGGCATCAGATATATTGCTCAATTTGGATTTGGCTACATTCTTGCATATATTCCGGCATTAGCAATTACGGGAAGCATCTTACAAAAGAAATACTCGTTTAAGAATATGATAACAGCAACATTATGCGGAGTTTTAACAATACATCTTTGCGGAATAATTTACATGTCTATTATCGCATTGTTAAAACATGAAGGTTCTGCATTTATATACGGCTGGATATGTGCGCAAAGCGGATTAAAAGTCATCTATGACATCGTGCTGAGTTTTATATGCATACTAATAGGGAAATACTTACATTCAGCCCTAAAATTTATTTTAGAATAAATATTTGCCTGATTAGGGAAAATATGCTATAATACCCAGCAAGGATGGTAATTTATGGATATCACAAAAATTATTACAGATATACCAATATTAATTGTTGTAATAGTCTTTATATCTTCAACAATTTATTGTTATTCTAAATATGTAGCAACAGGTAAAAATTTAAAAATATTAATAGATTTTATGTCTGCATTTAAGAAAAACGATCTTAATTTCAGATTTAAAGAAATCGATGAATGGATGAACACAAATCCTTATGTATCTGCAATATGGGCAGAATTTAAAAACACTCTTGTGTTTTCAGAATCTGTGGCTCTAAAAACGACAGGACAGGATTTAAAATACCAGAATATATCCTCAACCGTCCAAAATATTCAAACCACTGTAGACCCTTTATACTTTTTTAACGAAGAAACTCTAGTTACATCAAAATTCAATTTTAAAATGATACAAACAATACCAACCGTATTAACAGGTTTTGGACCATTGTTTACATTTT
>ERZ824600.4822-NODE-4822-length-11536-cov-3.336208_pt1 | contig 11536 bp, 11 predicted proteins | sample MGYA00519933_ERZ824600 | MGnify/ENA primary metagenome ERZ824600 (study PRJEB31778, sample SAMEA3449178) | human gut metagenome | biome: human gut; feature: human-associated habitat; material: faeces | place: United Kingdom | collected 2010/2012 ... | reverse complement strand
TCCCTTTTAATTATAATTACTTTTTTCTTTTTTTATAGTAAAATTATAGTTATATGGATATATTTAGAGGAGAATAAAATAATGTTGAGAGGACCATTTTTAGATAGAAGTTGGATGGCTCAAAATCCGGATTATGATTCATCTGATATAGTAATGCTAGGTTTGCCTTTTGATGGTACCGTATCGTACAGACCGGGTTCCAGATTCGCACCTGAGCAAATTCGTCTTGCTAGCTGGGGATTAGAAGAATATTCTCCTGTTTTTAATAAAGAACTTGCAGATGTAAATTTTCATGATGCTGGAGATTTAGAGTTTCCTCTGGGGAATACGTATAAAACTTTAGAACAAATCGAACAGAATGTTGAAGATATTTATAATGATGGTAAAAAAGTCTTTGGAATCGGGGGAGAGCATCTGGTTACTCTTCCGGAGGTAAAAGCTGTATCTAAATTTTATGAAGATTTAGCAGTAGTTCATTTTGATGCTCATACAGATTTGAGGGAAGAGTATATGGGCGAAGAAATGTCGCATAGTGCTGTTATTCGTCACATATCAAAGTTTGTTAAGCCTGAAAATATTAAGCAAATTGGTATTCGTTCAGGTATGAAAGAAGAATGGGATTTTATGGAAAAACATAATACCTTGTGCCATAATTATTCTGATTTGGATTCTTTAAAAGGTAAAAATGTATTTGTAACTGTTGATTTAGATTGTTTAGATACATCAATTATGTCTGGAACAGGGACTCCGGAAGCCGGAGGTATGACATTTAATGAACTGGTCGGCTGGTTTAAGTATTTAAAAGATTTCAATATAGTTGGAGCAGATGTTGTTGAGCTTGCTCCTGATTATGATGCAAGCGGAGTTTCAACTGCTGTTGCAACTAAGGTAATAAGAGAACTTTTAATGGCGATGTCATAGTTTTATTCTTCTTCGTGTTATCGCAGGAATTTGAGTGAGGAATTTATGCAGATTGAAGAGCGCATTCAATATTTAAAAGATGAGATAAATAAGAGTAATTATAGATATTATGTGGAAGAAAATCCATATTTAAGTGATTTTGATTACGATAAGTTGTTTGCTGAATTAAAAGAACTTGAAGAGAAATATCCTATGTTTAAGACTGCAGATTCTCCAACTCAGCGTGTAGGTTCTGTGAGTGAAAAATTTTTTTCTCATAAGCATAAATACAGATTATACAGTTTGGATAATACCTATAATGAAGAAGAGTTAAAACGCTGGTATGAACGTGTTTGCAAAGAATATGACAAAAAATTAGAGCTTGTTTGTGAATTAAAAATTGACGGACTTGCAATTGCCTTAACTTATGATAAAGGCTTGTTTACTCTTGGTGTAACCCGTGGAGACGGTGTCACAGGAGAGGATATTACGCAAAATCTCAAAACTATCAAGGCAATTCCTCTAAAATTGTTTGAACCTAAAACACTTGAGGTTCGTGGAGAAATATATATGCCCAAAACGGCGTTTGAAAAGTTGAATGAGGAGTCTTTAGCAAATGGAGAAAAAGTTTTTGCGAACCCAAGGAATGCCGCAAGCGGCTCTCTGCGTCAACTAGATAGCACAATTACCGCTAAGCGGGATTTATCTATGTTCACTTATACCGGAATTTTTGAAGATTTAGAAGACAAAAATATAAAAACTCATTATGATGGTATGCAGTATCTTAAGGAATTGGGATTCAAAGTTAATCCTAATATTCGTCTGGTTAAAGATATTCAGGGTGCTATTGATTATTGCAAGGAATGGGATTCTAAAAGATTTGATTTAGATTATGCTACAGACGGTGTTGTAATTAAGGTTAATGATATAGCAATTCAAAAAGACCTCGGGTATACAGCAAGAGCTCCAAAATGGGCAACTGCGTTTAAATTTCCGCCGGAAGAAGTTGCTACTGAACTTCTTGATATAGAATTGAATACCGGGAAAACAGGCATTGTCACTCCGGTTGCAATATTAAAGCCGGTGCAGCTAGCGGGGAGTACTGTAGCTCGGGCCAGTCTCCATAATTTTGATGAAATTAGAAGACTTGACATTCGAATTGGTGATACTGTTTTAATTAAAAAGGCAGCAGAAATTATTCCTAAAGTTGTTAAAGTTATGGATAATAAAATTCATAAATCTTTACCAGAGTATGAGCCTCCGAAATACTGTCCGGCTTGCGGCGGAACATTAGTAGAAAAAGAGGGAGAAGTCGGTTTATATTGTACAAATCCGGATTGCAGCAGCCTGATGTGTTCTAAAATTGAATACTGGGCAAGTAAGGAAGCTATGGATATTGATTATGTTGGGCCATCCTTGATTCAGCAGTTGTATGATAAAAAATTTATATCAAATCCGGTTGATTTGTACCGTTTAACAATTGAAGATTTATTACAGTTGGATTTGATAAAAGAAAAATCAGCTACAAATATATACACTGCCATTCAGGAAAGTAAAACAAGACCTCTTAACAGATTATTAACTGCGCTAGGAATCCGGCATGTAGGTAAGGAAACTGCCGATATTTTAGCGGGGGAATTTTCAACTATTGACGAGCTTGCAGCTGCAGAGTTAGTAACACTGTCAAAAATTGAAGGGATTGGCGAAATTATTGCAAAGTCAATATATGACTTTTTTAGAAATGAGTATAATATTAAGCTTATTGCAGAATTAAAAGACCTTGGCGTGAATCCTGTTGCCAAAATTAAACCTAAGTCAGATAAACTTGCTGGAAAAATATTTGTCTTGACAGGTACGTTACAAAATATGACACGTGATGAGGCTTCTGCTATAATAAAATCTCATGGTGGTAAAACATCTTCTTCTGTGTCTAAAAAAACATCTTATGTTCTTGCCGGAGAAAATGCAGGTTCAAAATTAGACAAAGCTAAAGATTTAGGTGTTATAATATTGACAGAAAAAGATTTTCTTGAAATGATATAGTGTAAAAGGATTTAAGGTGTAATATGAAAATTATTCAAATAGATGGATTTAAAGGTTTAATAACGGCGGCATTTATTGGTGTATGTCTTTTTGCCGGTTTTGTAGTATTTCCAGGGTTAGTCGCAATGCATTTGTGGAATAAATATCTTGTTGCATTATATATGTTCCCTGTATTGAATTTGCTTCAAGGGGTTTTATTATGGGGAATTGTAGCTATTTCATATTGCATTTTGTCTAAAAAAGGTTTGGCTGTTTCATTTAAAGATACTCCTGAATTGTCAGACAGAGAGCTTGATATGATTATGAAAAGGGCAAGAATTCAATCACAGCTGACACGAGTGAACAGAATGATTCAAAAATCTGACAGTTTTGAATCTAAGTCAAATATTTCGATTAATAATAATGATAAAGAGCTGTCTCATATGTCTTCACCTGTGTCACTTGCTAACGACAAGGCTGTTGATAAAAAAGACGATGAAGCTATTTCTAATTTGAAATAATGTTATTTTATGGAGGTATTATGAAAAAATTTGTAATTGCATCTTTATTCAGCGCAGTATTATTGGCTGCACCATTGACAACTTTACCGGCTGGAGCTATAAATAGTCAGGCTGATTCTAATTCAAAAAAAGGTTATGTCTCTGTTTCTTATACTTCAGAAAAAGAAGTTGCTCCTGATACTGTTGAAATTGCTATTGCTGTTAGAACTGATGATAAAAAATCTATGCAAGAAGCTTCAAGAAAAAATAAAGAAATCTCTGATAAAATATACTCTTATTTAAAATCTGCAATAAACAATGCAGATGGTGATTATGTTAAAACTTCTAATTATAGTGCAACACCTTTGTATACTTATAATAACGGTAGAAGAAATTTGGACAAATATGAGGTTTCCAATAATATTATAGTTCATACAAAGTCTTTGGATAAAATTTCGTCTATGATTGATAAATCTTTATCTCTTGGCGCCACTAATATTGATAGCTTGAATTTTAGTTTATCCGAAAAAGATGCTCAGTGTTCCGATTTGTTGACGATTGCAACTAAACAAGCAAGAAAAAGAGCTGATTTAGTTGCCGGTGCTGCGGGTTCAAGTGTAACCGGTATAAAATCTTTGGATACATCATGTTCTGTTAGCGGCCGATATGGTGTTCCTCAATATAGAAATATGATGCTAAAAGCTTCCGGGGCTATGGATATGGCAGAAGCTGCTCCTACTCAGATTGAGCCTGGGGTTGTGAGAATATATTCAACAGTAAATGCAAGTTTCTATTTGAAATAGTAAATATCTAGAAAGAAAACGTGAAACCTGATTTATCAGGTTTCACGTTTTCTTATTGATTAAATATAATGGAATAAAAAGCTCTCTGTATATTAGAGAGCTTTTTACTATTATAATTTTCTTTGTCCATTATTTAACCATGGTGCAGCTTCAAGGTCATTAATATTATATTTTAAAAGGTAATCATCATTATTATTTGCAGGTTTTGTTTGAGTAGTTTGATTTTTTACCTGTTTAACCTGTTGAGGTTGAACCTTTTGAGCCGGCTGTTTATTATAATTAGAATTTGTAGTTGCTGAAATTGCTATAACTTGTGTTTGAAATAATATTACAGCGAATAATATTGCTAATTTTTTCATATGATTTCTCCTATGTTATTATTTTTACTAATATTGTAACATAGAAATTACTTTTCCGCAATTTCCTAATTTTTCTCTACCTTTTAAGTCTTTGAGTTCAATTAGAAATGCTGCTCCAACTAAATTTCCACCAGCTTTTTTTACAAGGTTGCAAGCAGCCTTTGCAGTTCCACCTGTTGCTAAAAGATCATCAACAACTAAAACATTTGCACCTTTTTCGAAAGAATCTGCGTGCATTTCAATTGTATCTGAACCGTATTCAAGGTCATAGCTTTCTTTAATTGTTTCGGCAGGTAATTTATTAGGTTTTCTGATTGGAATGAATCCGCAGTTTAATTTATAAGCCATTGGCATTCCAAATATAAACCCTCGGCTTTCTATACCTGCAATATAATCAATTTTGCAATCACTATATTGAGCACATAAGTAATCTACCATTTCTTTCATTGTTTGAGCGTCTTTTAACCCTGTAGTGATATCGCGGAATACAATTCCTTCTTTCGGGAAATTCGGTACTGCTCTGATTTTTGCTTTTACATCTTCAATTGTTAATGTTGCCATTTATATTTCTCCTATTTTTTTAGTAATTTTTTTAATTCTTCTTTTGCCTGTCTAATTTTTTCTTTTGCTTTTTGAATAGCATGTTCATGTTGAATTAAACCATGCGCAGTTTTTCCCCAGTTCATATCTTTTTTCATAAATAGAATTTTTGTTCCTATAAATAAAACAAGCGGGAACCATATAAGCAAAAGGTAAATAGATGTTTCTATTGCTTGGAAAAAAGCATCTTTTCTTGACAGATTGTCATATCTTCTCAAGCTGTATCTGCATGCTATCATAAAGCCAAGCCCTATAATTGCCCCCATAATTATTGATGACAATAAGATATGAGGCGGTGCATCTTTTACAATTATTTTCATTAATAATATGCCGATTTCAATTATAAACCATCCCGGCATTATGAATTCAGAAATGTAAGCTATCATATCAACACGCACACGCATAGACATTTTTTTAGAAGTCAAAATATCCCAGAAATATTCAAGATATCTTCTTATTGTTCCTTCCAGCCAGCGTCTGCGCTGTCTGTATAGTGGAAACAGGTACATTATACCTTCTTCATAAACTATTGTTTCATGACAGAATCGCACGTCCCACCCTTTTATGTGCAAGCGTGTTGACATATCCAGGTCATCTGTAATTGTATAATTGTTCCACCCTCCAATATCTTCCAGTGCGGTTCTTTTAATTAATTCTCCGTTACCTCGAAGTTCAACAGCACCTTTTACAGAGTCTCTGCTTACCTGAAAATATGTATCCATTGTCATTTCATTGTTTTGACAGCGGGTTAAGATGTTAATATCTTTATTCCTTACAACTTTTCTGGCTTGTACTGCACCTACATCTTTTGGTTCAAGTTCATATACCAGATTTGTTAAAAAATCCGGAGCCATTGTTGCATCAGCATCAAATACGAGAATTGCTTCACCTTTTGCAAATTCTAAAGCATCATTCAGTACCGCAGATTTTCCTGGAAAAGCTTCTTTAGGTCTGATAAAAGCTATAACTTTCTCTGGATATTTCTTTTCCAAATCTTTAAGTACAGATGCAGTATTATCAGTACTTCTATCATCAATTGCAATTATTTCAAAATTCGGATAATCCAAATTCAGAACTGTTTCAATTGTGTTTGAAATTACAGATTCTTCATTGTGTGCGGGAATCATTATACTAACAAACGGTTTATATTCTTCATTTTTTAATTGTGGATTTTTAAGACTTTTTCTTTTTTTTATTTTATAGGCAATATTTGTAAAGATAGCATACACCGCCATTAATAGAACTAAAATTGCGAGTCCCCATACTGTGTAGCTTTGGAATATGTAAATAAATGCTGTTAACCCCAAGACAATAAAAAATAATAAAATTCGTTCTTTCATATCAACTTATTCTTCTTACTTCCTACAAAAAACTTTTTACTTACAAACATGATTTTATCAAAAAAGCAGGAAAAGGTCTTTTTATATAAATATATTGATACAATTTGCAATGGTATTTGCGTTAAGAGTATGTGTTAACCTTTTTATTTTTCCACTATTAGTATGTTTTTTTTATTAAAAAGTGTTAATATTCGTTAAAATACTTGCATTGCAGGAAATTTTTTATATAATTATTTTTGTACACAAGAAGAAGGAGTTTTATTATGAACAAAGAAGAATTAGTACAAGAAGTCGCAAAAAAAGCTAACGTTACTCAAAAAGAAGCAACAGAAGTTTTAACTTCTTTAATTGATACTATTCAAAAAACAGTTGCTAAAGGTAAAAAAGTTACTTTAGTTGGTTTCGGAACATTCGAACCTCGCAAAAGAGCTGCTAGAACTGGCAGAAACCCGCAAACTGGTAAAGAATTAAAAATTCCTGCAAAAACAGTTCCTGCTTTCTCAGCTGGTAAAAAATTCAAAACTGTTGTTAACGGAAAATAGTAAACATATTGATGTTAATAAATTGCGGGTTCTTGTTTATATAACAAGAACCCTTTTTTAATATTAATTTATATATTATTTTATCTGTGTTTTTTGTTTATTTTTGATATAATAACCATAGACATTTTGAGGGAGAGAATTAAATTATGTTGGATAGTATTTTAACCGGATTGATTAGCTGGATAGAAAGTGTCATAACAGCTATGGGACCGGCAGGTATTGCATTATTAATGGCGATTGAGTCATGTAATATTCCACTGCCAAGTGAAGCTGTTTTGCCATTTGCAGGATATCTTGTCAGCAAAGGGGAAATGGGTTTTCATATGGCAGCTTTTGCAGGTGCGATTGGATGTGTTATCGGCTCAATTCCATCATATTATCTTGGTTATTTCGGCGGACGTAAATTCTTCGAAAAATATGGTAAATATATTCTTGTATCAAAGAAAGATTTGGATGATGCTGATAAATGGGTTGAAAAATATGGAGATTGGGCGTTTTTTATATGCCGGATGCTGCCTGTTGTAAGGACTTTTATCTCTTTGCCTGCAGGTATTTTAAAGGCAAGAAAAAGAACTTTTTTTACTTTAACTTTTCTAGGTTCTTTGATATGGAGTTATCTTCTTGTTTATGTTGGTGTAAAACTTGGAGAACATCTAGATAAATTAAAAGCAATTTGGCATAAATTCGACATTGTTATTATTTTAGTTATTTTAATTCTTGGTGGAATTTATGTTTGGAAACATATTAAGCATCTTAAAGAAAGTTAGACAATTTTTTTATTTAATATAACAAAAAGTCGAAGTTCAAAACTTCGACTTTTTAATGTATAAAATATTTTTATTTTATTTTATTTTATTGACTGCTTCAATAATTTTTTGTGCGGCTTCTTCAGGCTTCATAGGTACTTTTTCACCTGTTTCTCTTATTACAAATTCAACATTGCCTTCTTGAATTGTTTTTCCTACAGTTATTCTGTACGGAAATCCTATTAAGTCAGCGTCTTTGAATTTTACACCAGGTCTTTCATCTCTGTCATCTAATACTGCTTCAACCCCGTTTGCCAGAAGTTCTTCATATAGTTTTATAGCTACGCTCATTTGGGTTTCATCTTTTGTGCTAACAGGAACAATAACAACGTGGTATGGGGCGATAGCTAAAGGCCATTTTATACCAAAATCATCATGGTGGGCTTCCACTGCGGCCGCTGCAGTTCTGGAAATTCCAATACCATAGCATCCCATAATATAAGGCTTTGATTTGCCGTCTTTATCAAGATAAACCGCATTCATTGGTTTTGAGTATTTTGTTCCTAATTGGAAAATGTTACCAACTTCTATACCCCTTGTAACTTTTAGAGGTTTACCGCATTGAGGGCATAACTCTCCTGCTTCAACCAATCTTAAATCTTCGTATTTGATTTCATCAATATTTAAATCAGAAAGATTTGCACCAACCATATGGACATCATTTTGATTAATTCCTACAACGAAGTTTTTCATATCTTTTACTGTGTTATCTGCAATGATTGTTATATCTTTAAATCCTTTTGGTCCAATAAATCCAGGAATTGCATCAAATCCGTTTTGCTGCATAAGTTCTTCAATTTCACCGGACGTTGCGATACGGATGTCTATTCCGCCGACAGCGTTCATAAGTTTTGTTTCTTCAACAGTTTTGTCTGCTCTAATAAGTGCCATTACCGGTTTTTTATCAACAATGTAAATTAATGATTTTAAAATTAATGTAGCAGGAATTTTTAAGAATTCTGATAACTCCTCAATAGAGTGAGTATTCGGAGTATCTAAAATTTCATTTTTATTAAAATAGTCTTTACCATCTACAACGGCACCCGGCAAGTTTGAAATCGCATGGTTTGAATTTGCGGAATAATCACAGTCATCGCAATAAAATACATCATTTTCTCCAGCATCAGTCGTTGTTATTACCATAAATTCATGAGAAACGCTTCCTCCGATTGCACCGGAATCAGATTGAACCATTTTAGTATCCAGTCCGCATCTTTTGAAGATATTTCTGTATGCTTGAGCCATGTTTTCATATTCTTTTTCAAGTTCTTCCTGAGATGTGCCAAAGCTATATGCATCTTTCATAATGAATTCTCTGCCTCTTAACAGACCAAAACGAGGTCTTACTTCATCTCTGAATTTAGATTGAATCTGATAAAGATTTGTAGGCAGCTGTTTATATGATTTTAGTACGTCTCTGGCTACTGCTGTAATAATTTCTTCATGAGTTGGTCCAAGGCACATTTCACGGTTGTGGCGATCTTTTAGGCGCATCAATTCTTTTCCGTAAGCTTCCCATCTGCCTGATTCAATCCAGAGTTCTTTAGGCTGTACAAATGGCATTAAAAGTTCCTGAGCTCCGGCTTTATCCATTTCGTCTCTTACTATGTTTTCAACTTTTTTTAAGACTCTCCACATTAGCGGCAAATAGTTATAAACCCCTGATGTAAGTTTTCTTATATAACCAGCTCTTGCAAGCATTTTATGAGATACAACTTCAGCATCTGATGGAAATTCTCTTAATGTTTGCACAAATAATTTTGACATTTTCATAATTTTATCCCTCATATAAATTATTCAATGTCTTTATTTTATCACAAAAATAGACCTATCGAATTCGATTTAACTCTTCTTTTACAATATTTACAGGAACAGTAAGAGTCTGATAATTCCTTATTGCTTCATTCATGTACATTTTACAATTCTCGATATCGCCCGTTAATTTGTAAATTGCTGCTGTTATATAGTATAAATCTCCGGATTCTTCACAATTAGATAGAGCATCTTGCATAATATTACATGCCTTGTCGAATTCACTGTCTTTTGCCAGTATTTTCGCAAGAATTTTGTATGCTTCAATATCAACTGGATTTAATTCTATAGTTTTTTCTAAAAATTCTTTTGCTTTTTGATGGTTACCTTCTTCATAGTTTATAACCGCAAGGTTATAGTATGCCCAGCTATAATCAGGAGATATGCTCAGGACTTTTTCAAATTTCTCTTTTGCAGAATCCAAATCACCGAATTCTTTAAGGATATTGCCTATATAAAAGTGTGCATAGATATCATCATCATTCAGGTCTATAGTTTTTTGAAAATAGTCAATTGCCAGCAGGTAATCTTTCATTTTAAAATATACAAGTCCGAGATTGAAGTAAGAATTAGAATCTTTATCGTCGGATTCTATAACTTTTTCAAAACATTCTATTGATTTTTTATAATCTTTTAATTCGGTATATACAAGACCAAGATTATAAACGGCATCCATTGCTTCCGGTTCAAGTTCTATGGTTTTTTCGTAAGCTTCTTTAGCTTTTGTATATTTTTTCATTTTTTCATAAACGATGCCGAGATTATAAAAAATCCCGTCATCGTATTTGAACATTTTTGCAAGATACAAAAGGTGCTGCAAAGCTTCTTCATTAAATCCGCAATCCATAAGCAGGACTGCAAGTTGTCGTCTTGCTTGAAAATTTGATGAATCTTCTTTGAGTAAACCTTGTAATTCTTCTATTTTATCAAGTTTAGACATATAAATAACTTATTAAATTACAGGAACATCAACAGGTTCTGTTAAAATTACATTTAAGATTTCATTTGATTGTATTTGAACATCTTTGCCTAATCTGATGACATCAGCAATACTGTCGTATACAAAATAACCGGCAGTTCCAAATACTCCTCCGAATGCTGCAACAGGAACTAAAACATATTGCCATCCGCTGTCTGTTACATTTTTACCCCATTCAATAGAATTTTTGGTTATGTCACCGGATTTTTTACATGTTTTTTTCCATGCATCCCAGTATCCTTTAGTTGTAGTGATACCGCCGTCGTTAGTCATATCTGCGCGACCAACAATGGTTAAGGATAATGGTAATTGTCTTCCGTTAGGAGTTACGACATGATCAAAGTCAAGATATAAAATAGGTCCTTTTGATAATCTTTTTGCTGGAGTGATTTCCTTGATATCTCCTCTTACAATTGAACCCATAGGTAAAATGACATCATCATTTGATTTTTGATCGGTCATTAACATTGCAGTAAAACTTGTACCTTTAGTGTTATATCCGGTGTTTATCGGTGTAAGCATTTTTAAAGACAGTGTTGTTCCTGCAGGAATCCTTTTAGTTTTTGCATTAGCATTGAAAGGTTCTGCCATTGCAACCTGTGCTGCTAGTACTAATGCTAATAGTGCTGTTAAAATTTTGTTTCTCATACAAACTCTCTCTTTCTTTTTGTTTCAATGGCATTTTATCATATTTTTTGAATTTTGTAACTTAAGTTTGCATTTTGTTACAAAAGAAAAGAGCCCCGAATGAGGCTCGTTGAATTAAGAATAGCTGGAAGTATGAAAAAGATTAATTATATTAAACGTAATATATACCCTTTTTTAAATTAGTCTTACGGGGTGTTTTATATTAACCGTTCGGGCTAATCTATA
>ERZ824600.4818-NODE-4818-length-11539-cov-7.350488_pt1 | contig 11539 bp, 13 predicted proteins | sample MGYA00519933_ERZ824600 | MGnify/ENA primary metagenome ERZ824600 (study PRJEB31778, sample SAMEA3449178) | human gut metagenome | biome: human gut; feature: human-associated habitat; material: faeces | place: United Kingdom | collected 2010/2012 ... | reverse complement strand
GGAATGTGAAGATCAGCGTGCAGCCGCAGTGGGACGAGCTGCGGCTGACGGCCGCCCCAGCCCTGTACGACGAGATGGTGTTCCACGACAACGCGAAAGATATCGCGTGGTTCCATGAGCACCTGCGGGAGATGGCGGAATTCACCGCAAGAGCGATCTGCGACATGTTCGGGGTGAAATTTGTCAATCCCTACGCCGAACCCGACGAGCCGGCGCCGAAACCAACGCCGGAATCCGGCGGAGATGTCTGGTATCGTGTACAGGTCGGGGCGTTCCGCGAAAAGGCCAACGCCGACCGGCTGTGCGCCGAGCTGAAGGAAAAGGGGTATTCCGCCTATGTGAAGGCGGGTGAGTGATCATGAACCCGGAGGTTATCGCGGCGGTGCTGGCGCTGGTGGGAACGATCATCGGCAGCGGAGGCGGCATCCTTGTGTCGTCTAAGCTGACCAACTACCGGCTCCAGCAGCTTGAAAACAAGGTGGCGGAACATAACAACTACGCCCGGCGGATGCCGGTGGTGGAGGAACAGATCAAGGTTATCAATCACCGGATCAACGATCTGGAACATGAGAAAGGGGTATAAGTATGGATAAGATTGCGTTGGTGCTGATGCTGGCGGTGACGGCGGAGGCGCTGGTGGAGTACGGCAAGAGCCTCGCGGCGGCGTTTGGCGGCGGGGACTACAAAGCGGCGGTGCTGCAGCTGTGCGCGGCGGTGGTTTCGGTGCTGCTGTGCGTGCTGTCGGGCGCGGACATGTACGCGGCGCTCGGCGTGCCGTTCAGCTTGCCGGCGGTGGGCATGGTGCTCACCGGGATTTTTGCGAGCCGAGGCGCGAATTTCGTCAATGACCTGATCGGACGGCTGCGCGGCAAAAAAGCGGAATAGGACAGAAAAAGGCCGGGCGGGGTTACTCCTCGTCCGGCTTTTTTATGCGCACAAACATCGGCGTGCAATTTGTATTCCACCCAGCAAAAAGAACGACCCCGCCATGGTACGCATCGTTGAGAGGCGCGGCGAGGTCTGTATCATACTTATATTATATGCCACGCAATCTCATTTGTCAATATTTATGTGAAATTATCCGTAATTCGCCTTAATTAAAACACATCCAAGTTTGCATAAAAAAGTGGGACGCTTCCCTTAAATGGAGGCGTCCCGCCTTTTTTGTTATTGCGTTATCGTAGTTGCTTGTGATATCTTTAAATTCGATAGCATCTCCAGCATCTCCTCCCACGCCCGCAGTGCCCCGAACCAGTACATCCACTGTTCATGATTTTTCCGTCCGGGTTTGTTCGCATACTCGTCGCCTCTCTCTTTGCAGTATGCAATCTTTGCCTTGATGTACACTTCCATGATATATCCTCCTTCTTATTAAGGCGGACATATCATAACAAGGTATTATATCTTTTTACAATATAGTCCGCCGTACTGGCTAATGATAATCTGCGCGTATTTTGGGTTGGGATTTTTGATATTGATCGGGTACTGCAGCTTTTTCTCATATTGCCACATACTCAGCATTCCTCCTTTACATTATCCCAGGGCCACGGATCATCCACCCAGGACCAGCGGCTGCCGGCAACGTCGTTCTGGGTGACGATATACGGACCAAAGCAGCGCTCATATTCCTGCACGCGCTCTTCGCGGCGGCGGCGGTACTGTTCGAGCGCCTGCATGGCCTTGGTGTCGTCGGGATGGGTATCCAGATAGAGCCCCAGCTCATACAGGGAAAAATCGTATGCGGCAATGCATTTGCGCATCCGCATGCGGTCGTTTTGATTAGTCACAGCAGACACCTCCGGGCATCCAGGGCTTGTCGAGCTCCGGGAAAATCGTACCGCGGCACAGGCCGCCTTCGGGTTCATAAACGGTATTCAGGTTCTGCCAGGGAACATAGGCCATTGCGACGACGGGTTTCTGACCGTCGGGCATCAGAAAAGACAGGTCATCCATGCTTTCCGACATAAAATCATCCAGCGCTTCTTCATCGGGACAACCGGCTGCGTGCATGGTTTTATCCAAGTTCAGGACTCCTTTTCAAAAGAATGGGGGATTGGCGTTTCCCTTAACCAGTCTATGAGCGTGTCCCGAAAAGGTGCGTAAAGCGGTCCGTGCAAAAACGGTGTTGGCTTGGATATTGACGAAAGGAAGGCGGCTCTTTATAATGAAGTTAAGTTAGAAACAGGAGGGATCGATTATGACCGAACGGGAACGTTTTATCCGTGCGCTTCGGCGTCAGCCGCTTACCGGCCACGTCCCACATTTTGAACTGGAGTTTTTTCTGACAATGGAGGCGTTCGGGCGCATCCACGCCTCTCAGCGGCAATATGCACAGTGGAATCAGATGAGCCGCCATGAGCAGGTGCTGCATATTCAGGATAACGCCGATCTGCATATCAAGGTTGCCCAGCGGTATCACCACAGTGCCATTCTCATCCATCCCGCGCCGTGGGAGGACGGCGCGATTCTGGATATGCTCAAAGCGATCCGCGACCAGTCCGGTGATGAGTATTTTATCATGATGCACGGGGACCCCACCTTTGATATTCCGCGCGGGGACAACATGATGGAATTCTCCTCCATGCTGTATGAAGAGCCGGAGGAGATGCACCGCCGCGCCCGCGCGCGTCTGGATGAGAACCTGCGCCGCGCGGAATGGATGGCCAAATACCCGGGGCTTTTGGACGGGTTTGCGCTGTGCTCCGATTACTGCTTCAACACCAACCCCTTTTTCAGTCCGGCGATTTTTGCGGAGTTCATCGCCCCGTATCTGAAGGAGGGGATCGAGGCGTATCACCAGATGGGCTTTTTTGCAATAAAGCATACCGATGGGAATATTATGCCGATCCTCGAGCAGATTGTGGAATGCGGCCCGGATGCGCTGCATTCGCTCGACCCGCAGGGCGGCGTGACCATCCCGGCTGTGCGGGAGATCACCAAAGGACGGCTCGCGCTCATCGGGAACGTCAACTGCGGTCTGCTGCAGACCGGAACCGAGGAGGAGTGCATCGCCGATGTGCGCCGTGCCCTCCGGGAAGGGATGCAGGAGCCGGGCTATATTTTCTCGACCTCCAACTGTGCGTATACCGGTCTGCCGCTGGAACGGTACGAACTGATGCACCGCATCTGGTGGGAAGAAGGCATTTATGCATAAAAAAACAGCCGGACGAAAGTCCGGCTGTTTTTCTTTCAGTTTTGTTCGAGTGCCCGTTCGAGCCAAATCGCACCGATGTCCATCGCGTTGTAAAGCCCGGATTTCTCACTTTTTTTCAGAATCCGGTCCTTCATCCGCAGATCCGGGTCGGTGGACAGCAGCTGTACCTGCACCTTGTCCGCGACCGTCAGATCCTTAATGGTTTTGGTGGAAAGAATCTGCATCATGATGACGCATTTGTCCGCCATATCGCCGTAATAAAGCGTGTTGCCGGAGCGTACGAGCGGCTTGCCCTTATACATGAGAAACTGTTTTTTATCCGCCATTTGTTTCCTGCCTCCTTATGCGTATCCGCCGGAAGCCTGACATCCGGCAAACAGAATTTTTTCACAGTACAGCATAGTTTAGCATAAAATCCGGGGCTTGTAAAGGCTGGTGGGGGCAATAGTGCTTTTGCGGGCGAAAATTCTCTTGCCGTGCGATCGGAAAGCGGCTATAATATTGGACGGAATATGACGAAGAAGAAGGGGATTTCATGCTGGCATCCACAGAACAGTTCTTGGCCTATCTGAATGCAAACAAGCTCAAGTACGATTATACCGAACCGGAAGACGATGATAAAAAAGATGTTGTCGTGGTGCGCTTCACCGGACATAACCTGTCCACCATCACCGTGCAGTTCTTCTTCTCCACCGACGGCGAGGATGCGGCGATCCGCGTGTTTGATCTTTTTAAGGTGCCCGAGGACCGGCACGATAAAATCTATAAAGCGCTCAACGAACAGAACAACGCTTTCCGTTTCGTCAAATTCTGCTTTGATGAAAACGACAACACCGTGCAGATGGAAATGGATGCGGCCTTCCGGGAAAACGATGTCGGCGATATCTGCGGGGAACTGCTGTTCCGCAGCGTGGAGCTGTGCGACAAGGCCTATCCGGCGTTTATGCAGGCACTGTGGGCGTAAAGCCAATACGGAAAAGATAAAAAACGGCATGAACCCAACCGGGTTCATGCCGTTTTTGCGTTTCGGATAAAGCGGCCGGCCGCTTAATTATTCAGATACGACCGCACCAGCGCGCGCAGCAGCTCATCGCGGTCCAGTTTGCGGATGAGGCTGCGGGCGTTGTTGTGGGTGGTGATATAGGTGGGATCTTCGGAGAGGATGTATCCGACGATCTGGTTGATGGGATTGTAGCCCTTTTCACGCAGCGCGTCGTATACCGTGGTAAGGATTTGCTTCATTTCCTGCTCTTTATCATCTCCGATGGAAAACGTCATCGTCTTATCCAGCATCGCGGATCCTTCCTTTCGCATAACGGGAAATCCCGTTCATTTGTTCTATACCCGTATTATACGGCATCCGCGCGCGGAATGCAAGGCATTATGAGCGCAGAATACAGCCTTTTTCCTTAAGATTTTTTAAAATTCGGCTGAGTGCGGCGTCGACTTCGTCGTCGGTGAGGGTGCCTTCCGCAGAACGGAAGGTCAGGCTGTATGCCACACTTTTCTGGCCGTCTGCAATCTGCGAGCCGCGGTAGACGTCGAACAGCTTGACGCTTTCGAGATGGCGGCCGGCACAGGCGCGGATGGTTTTTTCAATTTCCGCCACAGGCAGCGCTGCGCCGCAGAGTACCGCGAGGTCGCGTTCCACCGCCGGGAAGCGGGGGAGCGGACGGAAGCGGATGATCTGCTGATCGGCAGCAAACAGCGGAAGCAGCCGGCACTGCGCCACATAAACGCGCGTTTCAATGTCGTAACGTGCAGCCGTGTCGGGGTGTACTTCGCCGAATACCGCAATCGTCTCGCCGCCGAGCACGGCAGCAGCCTGCCGTCCGGGATGGAGGAACGGTTCGGCAGAGGGGACATATTCCACCGCCGCGCCAAAGCGGCTGAACAGTGTTTCCAAAAGCCCTTTGAGGGTGAAGAAATCCTCGCCCTCGCCGTACATGCCGAGGCATATCGCCGGCACCTCGTCGGGCTGATCGGTCACCGGCAGGGAACGGGGGATAAACAGCTTGCCCGCTTCAAACAGCCGTACTGCCGGGATTTTGCGGTTGAAGTTCGTGGAGAGCACGGTCAGCATGCTCGAATACAGCTGCGTGCGCATCACGGCGTATTCCTCGCCGAGCGGGTTGAGCAGGCGGACAGCATTCCGCCGCGGATCGTCCGCAGGCAGCGCGAGTTGGTCAAAGGCTTTCGCGTTGATGAAGGAATAGGTGGTGATCTCCCGCATGCCGCCGGCGGTCAGCAGCGCCTTGACCTTGTCGGTGCCGATGCGCTCGGGCAGCTTGCGCCCGCGCACGATATCCCCGCGCATAGGGGTGCCCTTGATGTGCTGATAGCCGTAGATCCGCATGACCTCTTCGGCCAGGTCTGCGCGTCCCTCGATGTCATCGCGGAAGGAGGGGATTTCGCAGTGCAGCACGCCATCCTCCAGGGTGGTATCGATACACAGGCTGTTGAGAATCCCGGTCATGGTTTCGGCCGGGATATCCACGCCGAGCAGCTCGGTGATGCGCGCTGCCGGCACCTCCAGCACCCGTTTTTCCGGCAATCCCTTGTTGCGGTCGATTACGCCTTCGATAATATCGCCGGCGTCGAGATCGTACACCAGCTGCAGCGCCCGCTCCATCGCGTATTCGACGCCGAGGATATCCACGCCCTTTTCAAACCGGGCGCTTGATTCGGTACGCATACCCAGCGCGCGCGCCGTGCGGCGGACGCTGTCCCGGCGGAATTTCGCGCACTCGAAAAAGAGGTCGGCAGTGTCCGGCTTGATTTCACTGTTCAGGCCGCCCATGATGCCCGCGAGGCAGGAGGGGGTTTCGGCGTCCGCGATCACCAGCATATCGCTTGTCAGGGTGTGCGGCTTGTCGTCGAGGGTGGTGATGGCCTCGCCGTCTTTCGCCCGGCGCACGATGATCTGGCCGCCCTTGACGTCGCGAAGGTCAAACGCGTGCATCGGCTGGCCGGTTTCGAGCATCACAAAGTTGGTGATGTCGACGATGTTGTTGATCGGGCGCATGCCGGCCGCCTTCAGGCAGCGCTTCATCCAGTCCGGCGACTCTTTGATGCGCAGATTTTTGACCACCCGGCCATAATACCGCGGACAGAGGTCGTAATCCTCCACCGTCACCTGCATATGCTCACGGATGTCGCCGCCCTTGGTTTCGTAAGCGGGCACCGGCGGATGAAACGGCTTTTTGAGCGCCACCGCCGCTTCCCGGGCGACGCCGAGCACGCTCTGGCAGTCCGGGCGATTGGCGGTGATTTTGAAATCGATGACCACGTCGTTGAGATGCAGAACTTCGCGCATGTCGGTGCCGGGGGTCAGGCCGTCCTTCAGGATGAGAATACCGTAAACCTCGGCGCCCGGGTAATCGCTCTCCTTCAGGCAGAGCTCTTCGCCGGAGCACAGCATGCCGTTGGACACAACGCCGCGCAGCTTGCCTTTTTTGATGTGCATGCCGTTGGGCAGCCGGGAATCGTGCAGCGCGGCGGGCACCAGCGCGCCCTCAAAAACATTGGTTGCGCCGGTGACAATCTGTACGGGCTCCGCAGCGCCCACATCGATCTGGCAGATTTGCAGCTTGTCGGCATCGGGATGCTTTTCCAGTTTGACGATGCGGCCCACCACCACATTGCTCATGGTGGCGGACAGGTCCTCCACATCCTCGACCTCAAAACCGCTCATGATCATTTTATCGCAAAGCTCGTCCAGCGGCACATCGATGTCTACATAGTGTTTGAGCCAGCTCAGGGAAATTTTCATGGAAATCCTCTCCTTTCTTTCGGCTTAGCGGAACTGCTCGAGAAAACGCAGATCGTTCTCGAACAGCAGGCGGATATCGCTGATTTTGTAGCGTGTGGTGGTCAGCCGGTCCAGTCCGATGCCGAAAGCAAAGCCGGAATATTCCTCGGGGTCAATACCGCAGCCGGCGAGCACGTGCGGATGCACCATGCCGGCGCCGAGAATCTCGATCCAGCCGCTGCCCTTGCATACCCGGCAGCCCTTGCCGCCGCATTCCGAGCAGGTGACGTCTACCTCGACGCTCGGCTCGGTGAAGGGGAAGAAGGAGGGGCGGAATTTGACCTTGGTTTCCGGTCCGTAGATTTCGTGCGCGAACTGCTCGAGCACGCCCTTGAGATCACACATGGTGATGCCCTTGTCCACAACCAGGCCTTCCACCTGATGGAAAACCGGGGAATGGGTGGCATCCACCTCGTCGGCGCGGTAGACACGTCCGGGGCAGATGATGCGGATCGGCGGTTTGCGCTGCTCCATGACGCGGGCCTGTGCGGCTGACGTCTGGGTGCGCAGCAGCAGGTTTTCGGTGATATAGAAGGTATCCTGCATGTCGCGTGCCGGATGATCCTTCGGGAGATTCAGTTTTTCAAAGCAGTACTGATCGGTTTCCACCTCGGGGCCGTCGACTACGTCGAAGCCCATCGACTGGAAAATATCGATCATGTCCTCCAGCACGATGTTCAGCGGATGCAGCCCGCCGATGGCCGGGCGTTTGCCCGGCATGGTCACGTCGAGCGTTTCCTCCCGCAGCCGTTTGGCCTTGAGCGCGTCCTGAATTTCCGCTTCCCGCTTGGCCAGTGCTGTTTCCAGCTCGCTGCGCAGCTGGTTGACCAGCTGACCGACCTTCGGGCGTTCGTCGGCAGGCAGGCTGCCCATGCCGCGCAGCACCTCGGTCAGGGTGCCCTTTTTGCCCATGACGCGGATGCGGAATTCTTCCAGGTCCTTCGGCACGCGCAGGCTTTCCAGCTCATGCAGCGCCTGCTCGCGCAGGGCCTCCAGTTTTTCCTTCATGATTGACCATTCCTTTCCTGCCGCCGTTTGGCGGCGTTGTCTCGCCGGTTTTGCCGCGGAGAAGAGAGAAAATAAAAAAATCTCCGTCCCGAAAGGGACGAAGATTTACATGCTCCGTGGTACCACCCTGCTTACAGGCGGATAACACCGCCTGCACTCCTGCGGCCGATAACGGGGCCAGCCGTCGCCGCCTACTGCCGCTGAAGTGCGGGTTGAGCGCCGCTGCTCCGGAGCGAACTTCGGACATCCCCCGCCTGCAGGCTGCTTTCAGCCGGTGACAGCCCTCTCTGAACGCAGGGATAAGGAAGCCTACTTTCTCCTTCATTGCTTTGCATATGAGTATCTTTTATTATACACCTTCTGTTGGAAAATAGCAAGCGAAAAACGAAAAAACATAGAAAAATCGCTGTTTGTCAAAAAACAGGATAACTTTTTCGCGGAAAAGTGACAAGAAAATCTTGTCAAGCAGGCACCGGTGCAGTATACTAAACACCGGTAAGCTGCTGTGATCTGGGATAACGGGAACGGACATATCAGGTTCGTGCCCGCTGTTCTGCCAAGAGAAAGAAGGGATCCGACCATGTGTGGAATTGTAGGATTTATCGGCTGTAAGCCGGCTGCGCCGCTGCTGCTGGAAGGACTGGCCAAGCTGGAATACCGGGGCTATGACTCGGCAGGCATCGCACTGGTGTCTGCGGCCGGAATGGAAATTCATAAAGCCAAAGGACGGCTTTCGGTGCTGTCCGCGCAGATTGACGAGGGGAAAAAGATGACCGAGACGGCCGGGATCGGCCATACGCGCTGGGCGACACACGGAAAGCCCAGCGATGAAAATTCCCATCCGCACCGCAGTGCGAGCGGGAAGTTTGCTGTCGTACATAACGGCATCATTGAAAACTATGCGGTCATCAAAAAGCAGCTGCAGGAGGAGGGGGTGGAGTTCCTTTCCGAAACCGATACCGAGGTGGTTGCGCAGCTGCTGGATAAATATTATACCGGCGACTTTTTCGCCGCCGTGCGTTCGGCGGTGGCGCAGCTGGAGGGATCGTATGCGCTGGGGGTTCTCTGCGCAGATTTCCCGGAGGAAATGATCGCGGTGCGCAACGCCAGCCCGCTGATCGTCGGTCTTTCCGATGAGGGCAACTTCATCGCCTCGGATATCCCGGCGGTGCTTGCGCATACCCGACGGATCCTTCAGCTGGCGGATCACGAGATGGTGCGGCTGACAAAGGACAGCGCGCAGGTGTTTGACGCACACGGCATGCCGGTGAATAAGATGGAGACCATCGTGAACTGGGATGTGTCCAGTGCAGAAAAAGGCGGCTACGCCCATTTCATGATCAAGGAGATCATGGAGCAGCCGCAGGCGCTTTCCGCGACCATCTCGCCGCGCATTGACGCAGACGGCAGCATCGTGCTCGACGGCGTGCACCTGACCAAGAAGGATCTGCAGCAGATCAACCGGGTATATATGGTGGCCTGCGGTTCCGCTTATCACACCTGCATGGTGGGCAAGTACATCATGGAAAAGCTCGCCCGCATACCGGTGGAAGCGGATCTGGCGTCGGAGTTCCGCTACCGTGATCCGATTGTGGATGAACACACGCTGGTGATCATTGTCAGCCAGTCGGGAGAGACCGCCGATACCCTTGCCGCCCTGCGGGAAGCAAAGCGCCGCGGCGCCCGTGTGCTGTCGATTGTCAATGTGGTGGGCAGCACCATTGCCAGCGAGAGCGACGATGTGCTGTATACCTGGGCGGGACCGGAGATTTCGGTCGCCACCACCAAGGCCTATTCCACCCAGCTGACCATTCTGTATCTGCTGGCGTTTTACTTTGCCCATAAGCTCGGGCATATCGACGACCGTGACCTGCGCCGCCTGCTCAGCGCACTGATCCGCCTGCCGGATATGGTGGCGGGCATCCTGCGTCAGGCGCCGGATATCCAGCAGCTCGCGCAGCGTTACGCCTATCTGGATCACGCCTATTTCATCGGCCGCAACCTCGATTATGCGGTGGCGCTGGAGGCATCGCTCAAGCTCAAGGAGGTCAGCTACATTCACTCGGAGGCGTATGCCGCCGGTGAACTCAAGCACGGCACCATTTCCCTGATTGAGGAGGGCACCTTTGTCGTGGCGCTGGCCTGCCATGAGAAGCTGATCGATAAGACCATGTCCAACATCAAGGAGGTCAAGGCGCGCGGCGGTCAGGTCGTGTTCCTCTGCACCGAGGGGCTTGCAAAGGGTCAGGATTTCTATGACTATGCGATAGAGCTTCCCGAGACCGACGGACTTCTCATGCCCATCGTCGCGATAGTTCCGGTTCAGACCTATGCCTACTACACCGCCGTCTACCGCGGCTGCGACGTAGACAAACCGAGAAACCTCGCAAAGAGCGTTACGGTGGAGTGATTTTTCACGGGGCGCCGCCCCGTACCCCGCTTCTTTCTTGAGAAGAAAGAGGGGAAAGAAGGACTGAAAAGAAATATTTTGGGGTGTTAAAAACTCGGATTATGCGGTTTTTAACGCCCCTTTATTATGAAAGTCACCCCTCCGCGGGTGCCGTAACATCCGCGGAGGGGTGATTTTATGAAATTTCCTCAGCCGTTGCAGCCGCAGGAATTACCGTTGCAGTAGCAGTAAAGGATAACGAGGATAAGCAGGATTACCCATACATTGCAGTCGTCGAAAAGATTGCAGAGGCAGCTCATTTAAGTTTCCGTCCTTTCTCTTTCTTGGTCGGCAGGGTACCGCTTCACCGGACGGCGGGCGGCTTTTTTGCCTTCCTGATATTATCATATGCCGCCGCCTTCCCGGTGTTACAAAAAACCGCTCCCGCATACCGGATACTGTCCGGCGCGCGGGAGCGGTGGTTTTATTCTGTTATGTTCCGGTCAGGCTCAGAATTCGAAGTCGCTGTCGGAATCGTTTCCGCCGAAAAGGCCGAGGTCGGAAAGTCCGGTCATGATCTTATTCATAAGATCCTCGGCGCCTGCCTCGTCGATCGAGAACAGGTCGGTGGTCGTCTTGGGGAACTCGGGAGCTGTCGTTCCCGCAGTGAGCTTAACAGTGAGGTCAAGGGTTATCGGGGCACCGAAATTGATCGAGGTCACGGTGAGCGTCATTGACTTGCTGTCATACTTAAGAACGCCGGATACGGAAAGTTTGTCAACCGGAAGCCCCATGCCTGCCGCAGAGAAAGAAACGGTGTACTCGCCGGAGGTTCTGTTGTAGTCGATCTTGAGAAGGTTATCAACGGTGACATCTCCGTTCTTCACGGAAAGCGATGCCGAATACTTTTCCTTGCTGTTTTCGCTTATGTTGTAGGTGACAACGATTTCTTCCTTTTTGGGCTCGCCTTCGCCTTCGCTCTCTTCACTGGTCAGGGTAAGAGTCTTCTTTGCCGCGTCGGTGAGGTCGAGGACTGCTTTCTCAACGGTCTTTTTCTTTGTCTCCTTGACCTCAACGGTGACGTCAAGCGTTGCCTTTGTGATGATATTCTTCTTGTCGGCGGTGACGGTCAGAACAACGGTAACGTCAGCCTCGTCAAGAGCCTTGAGAGCCTCGT
>ERZ824600.4815-NODE-4815-length-11545-cov-3.290688_pt1 | contig 11545 bp, 9 predicted proteins | sample MGYA00519933_ERZ824600 | MGnify/ENA primary metagenome ERZ824600 (study PRJEB31778, sample SAMEA3449178) | human gut metagenome | biome: human gut; feature: human-associated habitat; material: faeces | place: United Kingdom | collected 2010/2012 ... | reverse complement strand
TGTGACGGATTATGTGTCGATTGGAGATTATGTCCTGACCAGCGGAAATCTTCCGGCCATGGTGATTGTCGACGCGGTGACCCGGCTGCTCCCGGGCGCACTGGGTTCTCCGGAATCCGAAGTCGACGAATCGTTTGAAGACGGACTGCTCGAGTATCCGCAATACACGAGACCGGCGGAATACAGGGGATGGACCGTTCCCGAAATCCTGCTCTCCGGAGACCACGCGAAAATCGCGGAGTGGAGACGCAGCGAAGCAAGAAAACGGACCGCCGCCATACGGCCGGATCTCTTGAATTTGAAACAATTAAACTCCCCGGAGGATGGAAAAAAATGAACAAGATTATCAGTGCGATCGAAAAGAAGCAGTTGAAAGAGAAGGTCACGGACTTCAAGATCGGCGACACCGTCAAGGTCTACACGAAGATCGTGGAAGGAACAACCGAGCGTATCCAGATGTTTTCCGGCATCGTGATCGCCAGAAACGGATCCGACATCCGTGAAACCTTTACCGTCCGCCGCGTCTCCTTCGGATATGGCGTCGAGCGCGTGTTCCCGCTGCATTCTCCCCGCGTCGATCACATTGAGGTCGAGCGCAAAGGCCGTGTCCGCAGAGCAAAACTCTACTACCTGAGAGACAAAGTCGGCAAGAACGCAAAAGTCAAAGAACAGCTCCGTTTCACCGAAAAGGCGAAACAGGCGGCTGCTCCCGCTCCGGCGGCCCCGGCGGCGGAAGCTCCGGCTCCCGCAGCGGAAGCTCCGGCGGCGGAATAAAAACTGCATCATTCTGACCGGAGGGAAAACTCCAATGTCCGGATATCTTTCCCTCCAGGATGAACTCCTCGTTTTTGAATCACAATTCTGGAACGGGGAGTTTTCTTTTTTAGCGGGGATTGATGAAGCCGGCCGCGGCTGTCTGGCCGGACCGGTTGTCGCCGCCGCGGTGGTTTTTACCGATCACGACAGGATCCCGGCGGGACTGAACGATTCCAAACAACTCTCCGAAAGCCGCCGGGAAGAACTCCGGGAGATTCTCCTTTCCGAACCGGGAGTCCGATGGGGAATCGGGGTGGTCGAAGCGGATGAGATCGACCGCAGCGACATTCTCCGCGCAACCTGGAAAGCCATGGCGCTCGCGGCAGCTCAGGTGATTCCGCCGGCACAATTCATTCTTGTGGACGGGAATCCGGTCCATGGGCTCCCCCTCCCCTCCCGGAATCTGATCAAGGGGGATGCGCGCTCGGCCTCCATTGCGGCGGCCAGCATTCTGGCGAAAACCTACCGGGATCATCGGATGATCCAGGCGGCCGAGGAGTATCCCGGCTACGGATTCGAGGTCCACAAAGGGTACGGAACCGCGCAGCATCTGGCCGCACTGAAAGAGCACGGCGCAACGCCGCTGCACAGAAAGACCTTCGCGCCGGTCCGCGACATTCTCTTCCCGCCGGAATTCACACAGCAGGAGCTGTTCTGAACGGCGGAGAAAGGCTCTCCTGTTTCAACGGGCAAAGGAGGGATCGTGCAGAATTGCGTCGAAGACCTCCTGTTCCGAGGGATCCAGCAGAGAGCCGTCCGGCTGAAAGACATCGTGGAAGAACGGATCAGGAACACCTTTTGACGCATCCCATCCCCATGGATAAATGGTCTGCGTTTTTCCGGAAACGAGTCCCCAGTTGATGGCGGAAATTCCGTTTTCGCGGAGGATGGGGAGGCTTTCCCGGAAGGTGCTTCCGACCGGACGGGCCATGTATTCGGAACAGATCATGGGGCGGCCCTCCGCAAGATAGCGGATGAAGTTGATCCGCTCCTTCAGTTCACCGGGACAGCTGTAACAGTGGAAGGAGACCACGTCGGATTCCTCAAACAGGAAACGGTTGATGCTGTCGAAATCCGGGGAGAAGTTCCACGGTCCGGCGGTCAGCGGCTGGGAGGGATCGGCCTCGCGGGCCCAGGCGAAGACCGCCCGGAGAAACGGGAGGGAAAGATCGCCGCGCAGCCCTTTTTTCGTCACATGGTCGCCGGAGGTTCCGTTGCCCGGCTCGTTGTACAGGTCCCAGAGCAGGACGCGGTCATCGCCGGAGAAGTGGTTGAGAACCCCTTTGACATAGCGTTCCAGCCGTCCCCAGAGCGCGGGATTGTCGACGACGCGGAACCCGGGCGACTGAACCCAGCCGGAGTTGTGGGTGAACGGTTTCGGCTCGGGCTGTTTCCCCAGTTTCGGATCCGGCTTCCAGCAGTCGTCGAAAAAGACGAACATGGTCTTGATCCGATGCTTCGCCGCGATGGCAAGATACTGTTCCATGCGACGGAGGAAACCGGCGGAATCCTGTTCCCAGAGGAGATCGTGCAGAAAGACGCGCATCAGGCGCATACCGATCGAAGCCGCCCAGCCGAGTTCCCGGTCGATCGTGGCGGGATCAAAGGTTTCCGCCTGCCACATTTCCAGCTGATTGATGGCTGTGCTCGGAGTGAAATTGGCTCCGAAGCGCCATTGTCCGTCCCAATGTTCCAGTTTTTTCATCTGACCGTCTCCTGAATGGTTTGCAGAAATGGGGATACTATTCCCTCTCTTCCCGGATTTTTCAAATCGGAAAGGATGTACTTTTCACCCATTTCCATGAGGATTCGGCGCATAATCAGATGACATAGGTCTTCATAGGCGGAAAGCCGTTGAACTCCACGGCGCAGTAGCTGCTGGTGTAGGCGCCGGTGGAGAGCCAGTAGAGACGGTCGCCGATGGAGAGGTTCAACGGCAGTTCATACTGGAAATTCTCGTACATGGTATCGACGCTGTCGCAGGTCGGCCCGGCGAGAATCACCTTTTCGAGCACCCCTTTCTTGGGGGTGTACAGCGGGTACTTGATCGACTCATTCATCGTTTCCATCATTCCGTTGAACAGCCCGGCGTCCGTATAGACCCAGCGTTCCAGGGCGGTCCGGGATTTGCGGGCGATCAGGATCACCTCGGTCACCAGAATTCCGGAATCGCCGACCAGAGACCGTCCGGGTTCAATGAAAATTTCCGGCAGAGTCTCTCCGAAATCCTCGTGCAGATACCGGGTGATCTCGGCGGCATACACCTCCGGAGGATTGTTCTTTTCCACATAGCGGGCGGGAAAACCGCCGCCCATATTGATCGCCTTCAGCGTGATTCCGGCATCGTTTTTCAAGGCGTCGTAAAGATTCTTGACTTTTGCAATGGCGGCCTGCCACGCGGGAATATCCCGCTGCTGCGAACCGACATGGAAGGAGATTCCATACGGCTCCAGCCCCAGTTTCTGAGCCAGGATCAGCAGGTCGTAGATCATATCCGCCTGACAGCCGAATTTGCGGGAGAGCGGCCAGTCGGCCGTCAGCACCCCCTCCGTCAGAAGACGGATGAACACCTTCGATCCCGGCGCGGCCTTGGCGATGTTCCGCAGATCGGCCTCGCTGTCGGAGACGTAAATCCGGACTCCGGCCTGATAAAACTCCTTGATATCCTCGCTCTTCTTGATCGTGTTTCCATAGCTGATCCGATCCGGCGACACCCCGAGTCCGAGCAGTTTCCGCAGTTCATACACGGATGCGACATCGAAGTTCGACCCCAGTTCATTCAGCATCCGGATCACCTCCGCTGCCGGATTGGCCTTGACCGCATAGAAAATACGGGCGTATGGAAGTGACTTTTTCAGCTCATTGAAATTTCTCCGGATCACATCCGAAAGGATAATCTGACACGGCGTTTCAAGTTCCTCGGAAAAATGCAGGACTTTTTTCCATTCATCCGGCGTGTAGAAATCGCAAATGTTGTTCATCTGGAAAGGCTTGCTCCAAAATAGTGGTTGGGGGAATTTTTTGAGTGGTGATTGAAATTGAGCTGCGACATTGCGCAACAGGATGCGTCCCGAAAGACGGCTCAGACTCCTTTTCGGAAGCCGGTACACGGCGGCTCTTCTGTTCTGCAGGTTCGTTTCACAACATCAATCCGAATTTTAAGAAACCATCAATCAAACAACGGATTTAAAGTATCCCGATGCACGGCAAAAAGCAAGCGTCATTCCCTTCCCGGAACAAAAAAACAACAAAAAAAAATTCCCGGACGAAAGAAATCCGTCGATGCGTCCGCTTTTCAGCAGCCGGTCGACGGATTTCTTGAAACGGGAGGGGGGAAAAGTCGTGTTCGTCTCCGCCCCGGACGGTCTCTCAGCGGGGGAAGAGCAGATAATCGTCGTTGAAATGTCTCCCGAAGCGAAGCGTGTTCACATTGCCGCCGAGGAACAGGAAGTTCGCGGCGTTGCGGTGGTGATTCCAGGCCGGAGCTCCGGATTTGTCCGGAGCCGGGTAGGAAGCGATCAGGTGCATGTACATGGTTCCGGTGTCGCAGTCGCCGTCGCCATACACGACACTGTGATTGGTCTCCCCGAGCAGAAGGGCGCCGGACTGGAGTTTGATGATCTTTTCCGTATTCCCGTCGATCAGCCAGACTCTCCCGCGCCGGTTCGGTCTGGAGAGGATGTTCGCCTGCGTGGCGTAAGACTGGGAGTAGTTGCTGTAATACCACGAAATCTCCGCCGGCACGGCGCCGGGAAACGCCGGATTCGGAAGAGCGGTCTCCGGACAGAACAGCAGCCCCCGCGGCGTCCTGCACTGCAGCCCCACCGAATATTCCCCCGGACGACTCGTGCTGATCGCGTCCGACACCCGGTCCACCCGGATCCCCAGATACGGATACAGATAGCGGGTGAATGCCTTGTGAAGTCCCTGCGGCGGAAGATAATCCTCGTTGTCCGGTGTATACGCCCCGATCGCGAGAGAGAGATTCTTCATCTGATTGACGCAGGCAATCTTCCTCCCCGCCGATCTGGCCGAATTCAGCGCGGGAAGCAGGAGCCCCGTCAGGATGGCGATCACGGCAATCGTCACAAGAAGTTCGATCAGGGAGAAGCGCAATCCCTTTGATCCGACGTTTCGTTTCTGAAACAAATTTTTCATGTTCCTTCTCCGATAAGGGGTTGTTTTACTCTTCCAGCGTGACGGCTCCGATCAGCGGAACGGAGAGTCCGGTGGAAATCAGTTTCAGCGATTGAAGCTCCTTCTCCGGGTGCGGATTGGACTGCCGGGTGCAGTAAAAGCCGACTCGGACTTTCTCCGAATTCCAGAATGAAACACCGATCCGGGCATTCGGAAGAACTTTGAGGCCGTGCCAGTCGCCGATGTCGCGTCCGCCGGTCATGGGGATCCGCGCCCGGGAGCCGTCGGCATAGGTCAGCTCGCAGATCAGAAGAACCTCGCCGTCGACATTCCAGCCGCACGACAGGAGAAAATAAAGACGCTTCGCCTTGCCGGAAAGAGGAATCGCCGGACTTGCCTTCGGAAAATACGGTTTCTTCTTTCCGCCCAGCACGCAGACGGCCTTCTCTCCACTGAGAATCTCAAACGGGATGCCGGAACAGTTCCGGTGTCCGGCTTTCAAATCCGGGAGTCCCGCCTGCGGACCTTCGTCGAACCATCCGCCCTTCCGGTCGCCGGAGACCTCGTCGGTGAAAGCCATGTTCGCCGCGCCGGAAAAATCCACCGTGCGGAAACGGGCGTCCGTCCCCGTTTTCCAGAGCGAGGCGCGCTGCTGCGCCTCCCGTTTTTTCCGGGCGTCTTCCGAACGGCGGCGCTGCTGTTCCCCGATCTCCCGGTTCATGCGCCGGATCCGTTCCGCAAGCGCCGCACGGTCCAGAGCTTCCGCATCCGGAAAATAACGCGACGTCTCTTTCTCCAGCAGAAGAAGCTGACGTTCCTGCGGAAACAGATTCAGCGCAAGGCCTCTGCGCACGTCCGCAGCGTCGAACCGCCCGATGCGGCGCCGGGAGACCGGATCGGTCACCACCCAGTTCCCGTCCGCCAGATCGGTGACGGAGAGGTGCACCGGGAGGACCTTCTCTCTGCGCCAGTTGACCAGCAGAATCAGTTTTGCATCGCCCCGGTCGATCACCTGAGCCTCCGCGGCCCGGAGTTTTTTCCCGTCCGCCGTCCGCAGACGCAGATGCGCCTTCACGCCAGCCCGTTCGAACGCCTGCGCAAAGAAATTCCGGAGCGCCATTCCGTGCAGATTCTTTCCGCAGCGGAGAACCCGGTCACTCCGGAACAGGGAGGCGGCATTCAGACTCCGGCCATATTCATCCCGGGTCAGGGCATCGTCGGAACAGACGATTGTCCCGCCGCGCTTCACAAACGCCTCCAGAGCGGACAGCGTTCCCGGGAGCGAGTGTTTCAGATCCGGCAGAAACAGGATCCGATACTTTTTCAAGACCTCCGGGGAAAGCTCCTCTTCAAACAGGAATTCGGCGGGCAGATTCTCCCGCAGAAGAGCGTTGTACCAGTTCTCCATGTTCGGCAGAGACTGGCTGTGCTCCAGCATTCTCTGGCTGGTGATGGAAAAGAGAATGGCGGCCTGCGGCGCTTTCAGACGCGGCATCGGGAGCACCAGTTCCCGGAGCGGCTCCAGCTCGTTCATGAAGGAGCGCAGCCCCAGAAGGGTCTCATGCGGATAGCAGTAGGGATTCAGCAGCCCGGCGCCGCGATATTTCATGGATCGGGCATATTTTTTTGCGCCCTCCCGGTCGGTCCAGAGCCATTTTCCGCCGCTCCAGTTGAAGAGGCTGCTGGCGGAAACGCCATGAAAAATACTGCTCCAGAGCGAAGTGGAGAAATCATCCGGGAGAGAGGGGATGCGGTTTTTCCCGTCGTACCGGAGGCAGTAATGCTCCTGATCGGCCACCGTCAGCTTCGGATTCCCCCGGACGACCGCCGTGGCATAATCCGCCACCAGGGAGAAGAAGTGGACTCCGCGTGTGAGGACCGCCTCCATCTCGTCGGATTCCCATCGACCCTCGTTTTCGGAAAATCCGTAGGAGTATCCTCCTTCGATTGCCAGCACGTCGAGCACGCGCATCGTCTTTCGCTGATCCATGGTCGATCCGCCGCCGGTCAGCAGTCCGGCGATCAGGATCTGCTGGCAGAAATGGAGATCGGGCCGTGCATCCACCGCCGTGACGCTCTTCTTCATCTCGTCGAGCAGTTCGACGAAACGGTCGGACAGGAACTTTCTCCATGCCGAGCGGAGCGGCGGACACGATGCAAAATCAGGCATTTGCGCCGCCGAACGGAAATCGGCAAAATGCGTTCCGAACCTGCGATTCATCTCCGCAACAGTTCCGAACTCCTTCTGCAGCGCCCCTGCGAAGCGGGCCCGGTTGAAGCGGCACCGACAGTCGTATGTGCTCTCGTTGATCAGCTCATACAGAAAGGGATTTCCGTTGTTCGCCCGCGTGAACAGCGACATATCCCGGAGCTGCCCGAGAATCACCGCCTTCCCCACCGGATGCTCCGGACAGAGCGGCACAAACGCATGCCATCCCGGATTCTGATGCAGAATCTCCTTTGTCTGCGGATTCACCGGATCGTTCAGCAGCGCCCCCGCGTTCCGATACAGATAGTAAATGCCCGTCGGATCCACCGACAGCGGCATGGACGAAAAATTCCCGCAGTTCCGCTTGCGCTGTTCATCCTTTTCCACTCCCCAGACCGGCAGATTGTTCCGGTAAAACGCATAATGGAACGGCAGTCCCGGGAACTGCACGGTATTCAGCCCGAACTCCTCGCAGATTTCCCGGTCGAGAAGGCGGAAATGATACTCCGGCAGCTCCATCTTCCGGTTGTTCCGCCATCGCTCCTCGAAATCGATCGACGCAATGGGATAGTTCACGCCGAGCAGAAAGGTGGACTTCCCGTTCATCCGGAACGTTCCCTTTTCAATGACCGGCCGGTTTCCGGGATCGGGAGGCAGCGATTTCCAGGAGGCCATCTCCTGTTCGATTTTCTCCTTCCAGTTTCCGCTCCATCCGTAACGGACGCGCGCAGCCGGATCCTCGCAGCGGAAGCCGATCCGGTCGAGCTGAAAACGAACCGCTCCGGACGGAAGGGAAAACGGGAGATCCATCAGCGCCGTCAGCGGATTTCTTTTTCCCAGTTCCGCCAGAGGGATCCGGACCCGCCTCCATCCGTTTTCCAGCTGCTGGACGCTCTGCTTTTCCGGCGGCACGCCGCCGACCGTGAACGGCAGAGCGGGACGGATGCAGAACTCGAACCACCCTCCCCGGTCGCGGAACTCGGAAAGATCCAGCGCCCGGTTGACCACCGGCACAAAATCCTCCAGCGAGCGGAGACGCATCACCAGCGGTTTTCCAGGAGGCGGAGAGACCTCCAGTCCGCGCAGTCCCGAGTACGCCGCGCTTCCGCTCTCTTTCCGCGCCACGCCGCGGAGATCCCAGTGCCCGGAGAAACCGTCCTCATAGATCGGGAAGAAGGCCCCCTGCTCCTTTTTCTGCTCCGGAGAGACCACTTTCCACGAGAGATTGCGGAACTCCGCCTCCCCGGTTCTCCCGTATCCGTGCGCGCAGAGGATCTGGAGATACGCGCCGGAGCAGTTGGCGGGAAACGGGACCCGGAGACTCACACGTTCCCACTTACCCGTTCCATCGGCCTGCCGCTGCTCCTTGGCATGGAGTTTGAGGGACGAAATATGGACTCCGAGTCCGCTGTATCCGGAAATCCGCCGGATGTCCGCTTCAAAGACCAGCACCCGGTCGACAGGCTCCGGCCGGAATCGGACATGCCGGCCGAAGATGCCGTTGCTGTTTCCCGGATCGACGTCTTTGAAATGGATGACGCCGTCCCGGACCTCCGCCGAAGTTCCCTTTCCCCTCCACGCGGAAAAATCCTCTCCGCCGCAGAGCATCAGACAGACGAACAGTGCCGGAAAGACAAAATGGTTCATAACCGCTCCTTGCAATTGGTTTGATTTTGAAAAAAAGACAGTTCTTCCCCGTCCCTCCGCCGGAAGTTCCGGCCGGGAATGTGAAAACAGGGATATTGGAATCCGATCTGTTCCGCCGTCCACCTCCGCGGACCGGAAGACGGCGGAGCCATCCGGGAAATCAGTATTTCAGGAAAGCGCAGTCCCTGGCGGGCAGGTAAAGCTCCAGAATGCCGTCCGGCCCGACGGGAACGTCGAAGTCGCCCCAGACATCCCGCAGCGGCGGAATGCGGTCGAATCCGAGCAGCTCGGGCGGGAGCTTCACATGACGGGGATCCTCATTGAGATTGAAGATTCCGAGCCAGCCGTGTTCCGCCTCCGTTCTGGAGGGTGCTTTGCGGACATCGATATGGCGCATCAGACTCACCCGTTTTCCGACGACGCCGTTCCGGTTGCATTCCAGCACACCCGGATGAGTGGCCAGGGCGAAATCCTCCTCGGGGGTCTGCGGGAGATCGCCGCCGAAGATCAGCGGGGAGCAGCTCATGGCGAAAATGGTCATCATGACTTTTTTGCCGATGGGACTGAGACGGCTCTGGCGCGCTGCGCCATGCTCCGTCGGCTTGTTCTGCGGGATAGTCACCTGAAGAGCGCCGAGCGGGAGCATGTCGAGATCCGCCCAGAGCTCCGGTCCGCTGAGTTCCTCGAATTCATACCACCGCTGCAGTTTGAGGAAATTTGTGGAGTCGTAATCCCATGCGTCGGGCGTGACCCGGATCATGTTTGCGTACGGCACATACTGCTTCCAGCTGCCGCGCCAGATGTCCTGCGCGCCGGGGGAGAGACTCAGCAGAACCGGACGAACCACCGAGTCCAGCGCCTTTGCGAACAGAGCCACATGATCCGGATGCTCCACGACATCATCCAGCTTGATGAAATCCACGGTCAGCTCCTCCGTCAGATATTCCGCGACGCTTTTATAATACTCGAACGTTCCCGGTTTTGCGGCGTCGGTGGCGACCCAGTAGCGGCACCAGGAGCAGAAATTGTCGGGATCGTAAATATCGCGGGCCCGGAGCGACGTTCCCTTGATCGGCGTATTTCTTTCGAGTGCGAGCCGGGGCATTCCGCGCATGATGTGGACCCCGAATTTGACTCCGTTTTCATGACAGGCATCCGCCAGCGACCGCAGTCCGTGCGGGAAATTCACCGGCGACGGAATAAACCGTCCGAACGAATCCAGATGCATTTTGCGGTTCTGTCCGACTTTTCTCAGCTCCTCGTTCCACTCCTGATCGCCGTCGGCATACCATGCGGCGTCCAGACAGAAGTACTCATATCCGGCCGGTTTCAGCTTCTGAACAAAGACCTCCAGATTGGCCTTGGCCTGTTCTTCGTTGATGGATCCCATGTAGCAGTCGAAACTGTTCCATCCGGCGGGAGGGACGGGGGTTGTTGCAATCAGCATGATTTCAGACTCCTTGATTGATTTCAGCTGTCATTTATTATATCCGGCTTTTCTTGAAAAAGTCAGGAAGGGGGAGTAAATTATATATGAAATAATTAAAAAAGGATATGAAAAAAAGAATATGCGGCCGATTGAGGATCTTTCCGTTTTTCTGGATCAGAAAGTTTCCGTGGAGCGCTCGGACGGGAACGGGTATGTGGTCTATGCGTGCGGGAAGGACAAATGGGAGGAGATCCACTGGAAGCATTTCACGGAGAAACCGCGTCCGGTGATCTATTCGACGTTCTGTTCGATCATGCTGTGGAACGAGTTCCGGTATATCCGGCGAATCCGTCAGCCGTTTCTTTCGATCGAATACATTCTGGAGGGGGAGCTCTGGCTGCGCAGCGGAAAACGGGCGTTCGCGGCGGAAAAGGGCGATCTGTGTCTGCTGCACCGGTATGGAAACTACGACTACTATTTCCGTCCGGGAACGCCGACCCGTCTGATGACGTTTGTTCTGCATGGGAGCGCGCTGGACTCCGTTCTGCGGATTCTGCAGCTGGATCGGCGGGAAGTGTTTTTTCTGCCGCAGAAAGAGCGTCTTCAGGATCTTTTCGACCGTCTGAAAGTGCATGTGCACGAGAGGAGCCGGGGGGCGCGGAGCGACGAGATCAACAGCGGTCTGAGTTTTGAACTTCTGCAGTTTCTGTCCAATGCCAGCGCGGCGCAGGAGATTCCGGAATCCATGCGCCGGATTCGCGACTATCTGGAGGAGACGATGACGGAGGAGCTGAAAATCGAGGACCTCTCAAAGCGCTTTTCCTGTTCTCTTCCGACGCTCAACCGGGAGTTCCGGCGCTGCTTCGGGATGACGCCGTACCACTACCGTCTGGAACGGAAGATGCGGAAGGCGGAGGAGCTTCTGATGCAGACCGATCTTCCGGTCAAGGAGATCGCCTTTCAGCTGGGTTACGGGAAACCGCTTTATTTTTCTGCGGAGTTCATCCGCCTGCGCGGGATTTCTCCGCAGAAGTTCCGCCGGGAGAAGCGGTGAGACGGGGAAACGAGTCCGTTGCAACTTCCGGATTGCCAAAATGTAATCGAATAAATTTCTGTTTTTTTTGAGCTTGAAAATCCCGAAAAAAGTTCGAGGGGAAAGAGAAAAGCATTTTTTTTGCACGAATCCGGCGGGACGGGACTTGATTTTTCCCTTGGAATGTAGTATATATTTATCGTGAAGGAGAAGAGGGACTCTTTGTATCCGGAAGACGGATGCCGGAGTCCGAAGAAAAAACAGATTGCAGGGA
>ERZ824600.4811-NODE-4811-length-11555-cov-2.961565_pt1 | contig 11555 bp, 10 predicted proteins | sample MGYA00519933_ERZ824600 | MGnify/ENA primary metagenome ERZ824600 (study PRJEB31778, sample SAMEA3449178) | human gut metagenome | biome: human gut; feature: human-associated habitat; material: faeces | place: United Kingdom | collected 2010/2012 ... | reverse complement strand
GTCCTTTCCCGTTTTTTGTTTTTCATAAACAAAAAACGGGAAAGGACTAGTCCTTTCCCGTTTTTTGTTTTTCATAAACAAAAAACGGGAAATTAACGTTTATTTGTAGGGGCAAGGCCGTTCGGTTAAAACGAAAAAAGGAGGAGGAAGGAATTGAAGAAGAGCGTTAAAAAGGGGTTTACGATCGTAGAACTGGTGATCGTAATCGCGGTCATTGCGATTCTCGCGGCGGTGCTGATCCCCACGTTTTCCAGCTTGATCGAGAAGGCGAACGAGTCGTCCGATATCCAGGCGGTGCGGGAGATGAACATCGCGCTGATGAACGAGGAGGCGCTGACGGGCGAAAAGCCGGCGGACATCGGAGAGGCGGCGGATATCATCGCGAAAGCGGGGTATAACGTCAGAACGTATCATCCCCTGAGCAAGAACGCGATCAATTACTGGTATAAGCCGGATAACCGCGTCGTGCTGTATAAGGGCAGCGAAGAAAAGGGGGAGATTATCTTCCCGCAGGAATATCGGGATCAAGTCGTAACCAACGACGGCAACTGGTCTTTGTTGAACGAGACTTATACGGATGCGATCAACTATGATTTCGACTTTGCCAAGACGGAAGAAGGAAAGTATAATCTGGCAAATCAGAAAGACGGCGAAACGCTGAGTGCGGTGGAGACGGGCAAGGCGCTGTACGCGCTTTCCGTTCAGATAAATGAAGAAAAACTCTCCGCCGAGGAAATTTTACTGCCCGAAACGGTGGATCTCGGCAGCTACAACTGGTCGCCGATCAAGAACTTTCAAGGCGTGATGAAGCCTGCCGGAGAGGGGAAAACGACGACGATTCAGAATTTAAAGCTGAGCGAGAGCGTTCCCTATTCGGAGTCGACGCAGTTTGAAGGATCCGGTGTGAACGCCACGTTGAGTAAATATAACGTATACGGTTTTATCAATACGTTATCGGGAGGAACGGCGGAGAATCCTACCACGATTGAAAATCTCGTGTTCAAAAACGTCACGCTCACTCTGCCGGGTTCCGATTACAATCCAGAGACCAGCAATTCCGGACAGAATGCGAACGTGCTTGCGCCGATCGGCGCGATCATTCCGGATAAAGTCAATCCGGGGAATCCGGTGCACGTCGCCATCCGCAACGTGACGGTGGAGGATTGCACCATAAACGGCATCGGCCGCGTGGGTGGGCTGGTCGGGTACATCGGCGGATTTTCCAATCAATATTTAGCGGACGGAAGCAGCGTTGCGATCGAAAACTGCACAGTGGAAGGCGTGACTGCGACGGCGGGCATTAAGAGCTTGAATTACGGCTCGCTGGGCGGCATCGTCAGCTACATCGCCCGTACGGGGACGTTATCCGTATCGATCAAAGACTGTGCGGTGAAAAATTGCACGTTTACCACACCCGCGTGCGTGGGCGGCGCGATCGGCTGGTATAATACCATGAAGGAAGAGGCCGACGGTAAGGTCGGCTTGGCGGATATCGATATAACAAACTTTACGCTGACGGGTAATACTTTAAAATCCGCGACGAAGATCAGCGATACTAAAAATCGCGGTGCGGGCTTAGTTGTAGGGCTTTGTACTACGCCAAATGCTTCCAAACAGAAAGTCACCGTAGAAAACTTTACCTGCAACGAGAATAGCTGTATCCTCGAGGGAGCGGAAAAAATAAACGATAACGATCCCCAAAACACAATATATTATACGATAAAATAATCGACACTTGCGGCGTAAGCGCATGAAAAAAAGACCTCCGAAACAAGCGGAGGTCTTTTTGCTTGCCGTACGAAACGAAATTAAAATTCGTCCTTTTCTGCGAAAAAGCGGTCGAACAGGTGGTAGCGCTCGGGGTGGAAGAGGGCGGAATACATGCGGTCGCGCGCGAACGGCACGTCCTTTTTGATGCGGTCGATCGCCTGCTTGACGTATTCCCGCCTGGTGTTTTTGTTCGCGGGGCAGCAGCTCTTGCAGACCGGGAGGTTTTTCGCGTAGGCGGCGATGTCCCTTTCTTCCAGGTAGACCATGGGGCGGATAAAGGTGAGCTTCGTGCGGTCCAGATAGACCTTCGGTGCGCAGGTGGAAAGCCGCCCCTCGTAGAGCAGGGAGAGAAACATCGTCTCGATAAAGTCGTCCGCATGGTGGCCCAGGGCGATCTTGTTGCAGCCCGCGGAGAGCGCCGCGGCGTTCAGCGCGCCTTTGCGCATTTTGGCGCAGAGAGAACAGGGATTTTCCTCTTTTCGCACGTCGAACACGACTTCTCCGATATCTGTCTTTTCCAGGAGAAAGGGGACGTCCAGCTCCGCACAGAAGGCGGCGAGGGGAGAAAAATCTGCGGGGTTATCCTTAAAATTCAGATCCACCGTGATCGCGGTCAGCGTGAACGGCTCGGGCGAAAAGCGGCGGTACGCCGCCAGCAGCTTTAAAAGCGTCACGCTGTCTTTTCCCCCGGAGAGACCGACTGCGATGCGGTCGCCCGGGCGGATCATGGAGAAATCGGTAATCCCCCGGCGCAGGCCGGAGAGCAGCTGTTGTGTGGTCATAAATCCTCGAATCGATTGCTATTTTTTCCGCAATATACTATAATAATAGAAAATGAAAACTCTCGCGTTTCTCCTATCATTATACAAAAAGAGGGGGAAAACGCAAGCGGATGAACGGATGTTTCTGGAAAAATTTTTACAGTTATTCAAGAAAAAGCCGCCGAAGGCGATCAAGGTCGGGCTGGCGCTCGGCAGCGGCGGGGCAAAGGGATTTGCGCACATCGGTGCGCTCAAGGCGTTCGAGGAGCACGGTGTGAAGTTCGACGTCGTCGCGGGCACTTCGATCGGCAGCATCGTGGGCGCATTTTACGCGAACGGCTATTCCGCCACCGATATGCTGCAGCTGATGCGCACCGTCGATTTTTCGGACGTCAAGCGCCTCGTCATGATCCGCATGAACACGGACGGCGTGCAGCGTGTTTTGGAGAAGGCGATCGGAGATCTGGAATTTTCGGATCTGAAGCTCCCCTTTGCCGCGGTCGCGACCGATTTTCAGACGGGGCAGGAGGTGGATCTCTTTGCGGGAAAGCTGTCCGTGGCGCTCTGCGCCTCCAGCGCCTATCCGCCCTTTTTCAAACCCGTCCCGGTGGAAAACCGCCTGCTGATGGACGGCGCGTTTGTCAATTCCGTGCCCGCCGATCTCGTGCGCGGAATGGGGGCGGATTACGTCGTGGGCGTGGATTTATCCGCCTTCCGCAAACAGAATAAAACGGGAATTTTAAGCGAGTTTTTCCCCAATTCCAAGATCGTGACGGGGAACGCCTCGCTCAGCGGCTATCGCAACAGCGACGTCATGGTGAAGCCGGACCTCAAAAACTTCAAGGCGACGCAGCTTTCCTCTGCGGATGAGATGTACGATCTGGGGTACGAGGCCGCGCTCGCCGTCCTCCCGCAGATTCTCGGCGATCTCGATCGGCTGCGGCGCGGAAAAAAGAAGGGAGACTGAACGATGAAACGGACGCTGCGCCTTATCCTTGTATTCCTGCTGGCGGCGATCCTGCTCGCCTGTCCCTCCTGCGCGGAGGAGAACGGCTCAAAAAGGGAGGGGCTGACCGTCTCCTTTCTCTCCGTCGGGCAGGGCGATGCAATCCTGATCACTTTGCCCGAGGGCAATCTGCTGATCGACGGCGGCGGAGACGCGTCTTTCGCGGTTTCCTTTGCGGAAGAACTGGAACGCGCGGGCGTGGATGCGCTGGATTGCCTCATCATAACCCATCCCGAACGGGATCACGTCGCTTATCTTCCCGCTCTGCTTGAAGAGATCCCCGTGCGCCGCGCTTTTCTCCCCTACATAGAAGAGGGATTTTTCCCACTGTTCGACGAGACGGCGCGGCTTGCGCGGGAAAAGGGCTGCGCGGAATTTGCGAGCGACTGCCCGGCCGAAAACGAGGCGAGCCGCGCGTTTCATGTCAAAAGCGGTTTTTCCGAGGCGAACAGAATCATCTGCTTTACCAAAAAACTCTGATAAAAAACTGCCGTAAAACGGCAGTTTTTTGATTTGGAAAACGCCGCGGGGGACGATTTCGGCGTTCCGCGCGGCGTTTCTCATTTGTGCTTTCATTTCATGCAGTCTGAAAGAAACGGGATTTATTCCCGGTCCTTGCAGACGTCCACCCACCCGATCGCGCGGGCGTACCGTTCCAGCTCCGCGATCGTGAGCTCGATGGCGCTGTTTTCGCTGCCTGCGGCGGGAAAAACGCTTTCAAACCGCCGCAGAGAGAGATCGAGATACACGTCTGTTTCCTCGTTGACGGCAAACGGGCATACGCCTCCGACCTTGTGCCCGACCGCTTGCTCCACCAGCTCAAAGGGGATCATCTTCGCCTTTGCGTGAAACTGCTCCCTGAATTTGGCGTTGGAGATTTTTGCGTCTCCCGCCGCAGCGATCAGAATCGGCCTGTCTCCGACGAAAAACGCCATCGTCTTCGCGATCCGCCCGGGTTCGCAGCCGATCGCAAGCGCGGCCAGGCCGACCGTTTCGGTGGAAGCGCTGAACTCCCGGATCCTGTTTTCCATCCCGAATTGCCTGAAATATTCTTTTACGCATTCCAGAGACATCGCATATCCTCCGCGCGGGGGTTCCGCAGTCAGAGGCGGTACGGATTCTTTCCGTCCCGCCTTTTTCCTTTTCGTTTGCCGCCGTCTCCTCAAAGATCTTTGCGATCTGGACATAACCGTCCTTCTTCGCCTTGGAGGCGAAATAGGTGTACTTATTGCGCGCCTCGGATTCGCCGGCAAACGCCGCCATCAGGTTCTTTTCCGTCTGTGTGCCTTTATACTTATTCTCTTTCATGAGTTGTTCCTCCTCGTTCCAGCCGTTGCTTGGTATGGTCTTATTATACCCGCTTTCCCATGATTTTCTATGGCAAAAGTCACAGGTTGATTTTTTCCGCGCATCTGCCGCCGGTCCGTTCATCGGACCGGCGGCAGCTACACAATATTAGTCGTCCCGCTCGACTTCGTGCTTCAGCACCGCGCCGGTGCGGGCGTCGATCTCGTAGTCATATTCCATATTGCCGGCTTTGAACTCAACTTCGTAGACGAGCTTTCCGTCCTCGTCGTCCAGCTCAACGTCCATGTCATACGCCTTGCTCTCGCTCACGCCCGCATGGTTCAGAGCGATGGACTTTGCCTTGGCGTAGCCGATATCCTGCACCGTTCCGGACGGCGCGGGCTTTTGACCAGAGGGCTTCGTCGTTTCATTCGATGCGGAAACGGCGGCCAATAAATCTTTCTGCCCGCTGAGCACCTTACCGGTGTAGGCATCCACCAAATACTCGAACTCGCCCCATGCCGTTTGCAGCTCTACTTCGTAGTGTGCAGGGGATTCGTCGAGTTCGGGATCGACCTCCGCCGTAACGGAATCCAGCGCCGTTGTTCCGGCATACTCCTCCGCAGCGGTGCGGGCTGCATCCATACCGATCGGCATGGCGGGCGCGCCCGCTTCGGCGAGGTCCTTGAGTTCCTCAACCGAGAGCTTTGCCAGCGCGTCAAACTTCAGGGCGGCGTTGAGCGCGAGCACACGGTTCACCAGCGCCGCCTTGCCGGTAGAAATATTGTTTTCCCGCGCCTGCTGTTCCCGCGCCGCGTCCTGCGTCAGCGTCTGCGTCAGGACGGCGGCCTTTGCTTCGCTGGTCTGCAGCACGCCGTCCACGGTGCTGGTCAGCTCACGCTGGAGCTTTTCCGCACGGGCGGTATCCTTGTCCTCCACCGAGATCATGATGGCGGAGGAAATGCTGTCGAGATAGCCGTTTCGCACGAGACTGCCCACGATGGCGTTCACCGCCACGTCGAGCTTTGCGCCCTTGAGGTCGGCGCCATTACTCATATCCGCAAGGATGGCTTTTGCATCCTCGTTGAGCGGCGTACAGACGAGAACTTTTTCGCTCCGATTCACTTTCAGCTCGATGCTCGGATTCACATCCAGCGACACCACGGACGCGACCGCGTTCGCCTGCTGGTAGAACAGCCCCCCGCCGCCAAGCAGCATCACCGCAAGGCAGGCGGCAATGAGCGATGTCCATTTTCTCTTCGTCGTTTTCTTTGTCGTCATGGGAATGACCGTTCCTTTCCGCTCTTCACAGCGGGAGAGAACGCCGTTCACATCGTTCGGCGCGGTCTTTTTAAGCGCCGCAGCCAGCCCCTGCTCCATTTTTTCATTGGTCATCGGGCGTCATCTCCTTCCAGAAAGCTGCGCATCTTTTTCAATGCTCTGTGATATTTCGACAGGACGGTGGGGAGCGGCAGCTCAAGAAGCGCCGCAATCTCCCTGTGCTTCAGACCCGTAACGGCGTGGAGCAGCACGGTGCGCCGTTCCTCGTCCGCAAGGCTTGCCAGCGCTTGCTGCAAAAGGGTGCGCTCATCGGCGTCCAGTCCGCACTCCTGCGCGGGAATGGCGTCCCATTCCTCCTCGCTGAGCGCGGCATGACGTTCCTCGCGCCGCAGGCGCATCAGGCACAGATTGCGGCAGACCGCCAGCAGCCAGCCCATCGGCGAACCGGTTGGGCGGTACTGCCCCGCGCAGTCCCACGCCTGCACATAGACGTCCTGCGTCAGATCCTGCGCGTCCTGCGCGTTTTTGAGGTATGACAGCGCTAAGCCGTACACCGCCGATCTCGTGCGCTGATACAGCTCCGCCAGCGCTTCGCGCTCACCGCCGGCAACGCGGAGGATCAACTGCTGCAGCTCGTGCCGATCCTCCGCCGGGGCGTATTCGGTTGTCATCAGCAAGCTGAGCATAGGCTTCCGTCTCCTGTCATCCGTGTAATGCACGGAAAGGATAATTTATTGCAGGGCAATTTAAATTTTTTAAAGAAGAATGCAATGGGGCTAGGCAAAGAAGTTCGTCCCCTTTTTACTGCGGAAACGGCAAAAAGCAAAGCCTACCGCAAGCAAGAACGGTAGGCTTTGGCACGCTACTACATCCTGACTACTTTCGAACCCACAGCTTAACTCATTAAAATCTCCGCATATGAATATCTTTCCTACAAATTACGTTCTGCTTCTACATTTTCCCTGTGCCATTCGGCAATGCTTTGTTGCTCATACTCATATATATCTCGATTTACAATACGAGCATTGAGTGCAAGCATGCCTTTCTGTGGACGATCTGCATATACATATCTGTGTGCATGGCGTATAATCATTTCACGAAACAATTTACTGTATGCCGGAGAATAGTCCAAACCAGAAATCTTTCTTTTTGCACCGACTTCGGAAAATAGAAGTAGTTTTGGAGAAATAGGGATTAATATGTTGCTGTGTTTCTTTCCCCAGCCCCCACTAAAATCATAGTCCCTTTCGCTATTGTAATCCAAACAAATCACAGGATCATCTGACGTCGGGAAAGAAATGCCATCAGCAGCATGAATCACTTGCCAATTGAGCCGTTCGGACACTTTCACAGTTGATGTAAGCAGATGCTTTAAATCATGCAAATAAAATCCTTTGCCCACAACCGTTTTCATTTCGACTATGCTTTTCTCTCTATCAAGTAATATCTTGAGCGGAAATAGGACATCTTCTGCACTTTTCCTGGCAGCAGACTGATAGGATACTCTTCTCTGCAATTCGTGCTTAGATGCCCTGTTTAGCTTTTCGCCAACTTCGTTCATCACATTAGGAAATATTTTCAGGTTCTGCTTAGTCAGTCGCAAGTATGCAGCCGGTGTGCGAAAACACTGGGCAAAAACAAAGTGCGAGAGTATTTTTATTTCCTCTTTTGATAGCATCTCGTCGTTAATCAGCTTATCAAATACTGGTTTTGCTGGTCGTTCAAATTCTTGATCAAACCAACGTTCAAAATCATCAAGCTCTTCATCGCCAACAACTCTTGTGTAAAAGTCATTCCATACAGCGGTGTTTTTAATTGATTGCTGCGTCCAGTATGGAACATTTGCGTTGGACACCAGAATACTGTAAGTTTGAATCGTCTTTCCATCAAGACTCCAGTTTTTCAAATAGAATTGTGGAATGTAGTGATTTCTGCGAGTTATATTTTGACTCATAACACCGTCACTCTTTTGCACCTTTGAACCGCTTCTGGATATCCTCCACAGACGGTAGCTGGCGCTCCAATTCTTCCGGCAGATTGCTGGTGATCTGGTAAGCGCTAACGCCAATAGGCTTGCTCATATCCTTGAGAGAATACTCTGCCACAATATCATTTTTGCTCTTGCAGAGCAGCAAGCCAATCGAGGGATTGTCCTGCTCTTTTTTCAGAATACCATCTACCGCAGAGAGATAAAAGTTAAGCTGTCCGGCGTACTCTGGTTTGAACTCGCCGGTCTTTAACTCGATCACCACATAGCAGCGAAGGTTCAAGTTGTAGAACAGCAGGTCAATATAGAAATCATCGCCACCCACATTGAGGTGATACTGATTGCCGAGGAACGCAAATCCTGTTCCCAGCTCCAGCAGAAGCCTTGTTACATCCTTGACCAGCGCCTGCTCGATGTCTCGCTCCACCATGTCTGCTTTGAACGGGATAAAATCGAAGATATACGGATCTTTCATCGTCTGCACTGCAAGTTCGCTTTGTGGTGAAGGCAATCGGTTTTCAAAGTTGGACACCTTCTCTGCCAACACCTGCCGCTGATATAATCCGCTTTCGATTTGGTGGACCAGCACGTTGCGGGACCAACCGTTCTTGGCGGCTTGTTCAGCGTACCAGATATGTTCGTCTGCGGTTTTCACCTTGTCCATTAGGGCAATGTGGTGATACCATGTAATTTGTGCAAGCGCCGCTTGCACAATCTCCTTGTCAGGAAAACGCAGAGCAAACTTCGCCATATATTTCAGGTTTCTCACGGAATAGCCGGTGGCGTCTGGAAAAGAAATTTTGATGTCGGCGGCAAGGTTTTCTACAAACTTGCTGCCCCATGTCTTGTGCTCATTGATGACCTCGCCGATGGAGTGGTAGAGAACCAGCAACTCCCGATTAACGCTGACCGTCGCGCGATATTGCGCCGTGCGGATCTCCTGCTTGATCGACTCAAGAATATGCAGATATTCGTTGGAATTTATCAGCATGGCCTTTTCCTCCATCAATTTTCTCAGCAGGGCCTTGACAGCCTTACCAAATAGCGTTGAAGTCCCTTATGTACCACGGGTCAACCGTAAAATTGGGGTAATTTCCGTAGTACAGCAATAAATTCGATATATGCTATCTCAAACACTTTGGACTAAGGGGTAAAGCAGAAAGATGGGATTGTAAACTGTCTCACAAGTATCCCAAAGATTATTACTCATCGAAAATATAAACATTTCCTTTTGCCCTTGTTATGGCTACATAGAGTTTATTTTTTGTCATTGGAGCTAATTCGGCCAACTTTCCGGCAGCCATTTTCTTTGAGGTAGTCTTATTAAGTAGAACGCAGACATCAGTATACTTATCTTCACCCTTTGTCTCTCCCCAGTTCTTATGCATATACCCTTTTTTTGAACCATTTTGATAATGCAGTTTTACTATACTGTTATTTCTCGTATATTCCGCAATTCTCACCGAATCAGTTACCACTTCAATCGTCGTATTATCTTCGTCGGATCTATTAGACCCTATCCTAATTCCCAAATTGTCTGTTATAAATTGACAGACATTTTTACTACAGCGCCAGCTGTTTAAAAGGCTCGTATTATCGCAGACAATACCTTTTGCTGTAAATCGTGATTCATATTTTATCTTATCATCAAATAGTGTTTTATTTTTGTTTCCATCGCGACTGGTATCAAATGTGTGTTGATAGAAATCTCCCACAAACAACATATTCACATTTGTATCCATAAGAGACTCTAGAAAATCAAAATCTCGTCCGCCTATATCCTGTATTTCATCAATTACAAGTTCGTCATAATACCTTTCAATACGACGCTTTATCTTAGGCAACGCATTTGCTCGCTCCAAAAAGAACGCAAGCCTATTGCTATACAAAAGTCCAGACGGACTCAGATAGTAGCGCATAGAATCTTGAGGTATTTTTATATTCGGATTGTTGTCAAAAACAATTCCCTTTGCGTGAATTATATCTGCAAAATAAGGCTTGTAGCAAAAATTATAGAGAAATGAGAAATAAGTCATCAGCGTAACACTGTTTGGCCATCTACCGCCAAATTTAGCAAGTATCTTTCGAGAAATATTATCGTAATTGCCATCTGTATAGGTTAGAATCAAGGATCGTTTCTCTAGGGATAGCTCATTGACAATATAGGTCGTTTTTCCCGATCCAGCAACTGCAAAAATCACTCGCTTATCCATTCAAACGCCTCTTTTATATATGAAGGGACACTAATATCATCGTTTTGGCAAAGTAACCTGTATGCGGCATCCGTCTTGTTGTTCAACATATATTGCTGCGCATCACCCGAAAACAGCTTATCGCATAAGCCCTTGTTTTCACAATACAGAACAATCTCAAATGTTCGCTTTCTCTCATCTGGTTCATAGCATATTTTTACATTATCCATATCTGAATAACCGATATATTTTTCTATGCAGTTTTTTTGAACATTTCCGTCATTATCTGTTACGACTGCAACTTTGCCTTTTGTAAGACATGCAATATCCAAATAACGTTTAAAACTTAGTCCGCGTACATCTAAAATCTGTACATCATCATTTTCGGGAACATGACCGGTGACTGTTTCATAAAATTTTTCAAACAGGATGTATTCAGCTGGACCTTCAACAAGAATAGCCTTCCGTGAAAGCACAAATTCTGTTATGCTTGCAGGGGGAGTTTTTTTGAAATACGCTGCTGTCTCAAGGTTTAGACTTTTGAGGGTAACAGGTCTTTTCTCTCCATCACAATGTAGAATAATGACGTTATTAAGTTCAAGTCTCGTGCTGATAAGACTATTATGCGTTGCAATGAAGATCTGGCCAGCCTGTGTTTTAGCAATTTTTTGAATGAGTTTCTTAAGATTGACATGACTTAAGTGTGTTTCAGGTTCTTCAAGTAAAATCACATCCACGTTTGAACCCGCATGTTCCAATGCGAAATCTGTCTTAATAAAGATTTGTCTTCCAGTTCCTTTGTTGTCAATGCTTATTTCATCTTCATAAATCATTAGATTGTTTTCAAGGGCGGATGCGGGACTGTTTTTAAGGCCAAAAGTATAGTGCTTTTCCTGCGGAATACGATCATTCAATGGTTTTAAACTGTCCGCACAAAAAACTTTTCTCATTTGACGGTACTTGCTTCTGAATATAGCACGTTCTTTTGCATCATCTCCCGTATATTGGTAATAAGTTCGCTTTATGAAATCATTCGTTGCATATTCAGAGTCCATATTGTCGCTATTCACCATTGCGCAACGCAGTTTTCTTTTGTATCCCGTATATACTTGATCTGCAAAGGTCAAAAAACGTATGGAATAGTATTCATAAGGGAAATAATCAGATTGCGCATCCATTGCGGAGGTTATCTCTGTTTTATAATCTTCATTCGGCTCGCAGACCAATTTGATGCCGTCACACTCAATCTTGTCGGAATTGTTTTCACCATT
>ERZ824600.4806-NODE-4806-length-11562-cov-2.789954_pt1 | contig 11562 bp, 6 predicted proteins | sample MGYA00519933_ERZ824600 | MGnify/ENA primary metagenome ERZ824600 (study PRJEB31778, sample SAMEA3449178) | human gut metagenome | biome: human gut; feature: human-associated habitat; material: faeces | place: United Kingdom | collected 2010/2012 ... | reverse complement strand
GTATGCGACCAACATCGAAATTCACGATTACATTCAAGCCCAGCGTTCCCTGATTTACACGGTTGACAAGGATCAGGTTTTCAATCCGTCCGCCATTCCGGTCTGGATTCTGGTCGATGAGAAACCGCTGGAGATCCCCTCCGGGAAGAATGTCGCGATTTAAATCCGGGAAAAAACCGGAAAAACGGCTTGTATTTCCGGAAAGACATGCTATAGTAAAAACCTTGAGAAATTGAAAAAAAACAACCTAATTTTCAGGGAAGATAACAAAAAGATGGAAAAAGCAGTTAAGACCGAAATCATTGGAAAGTTCGCCCGGAAAGAAGGCGACACCGGTTCGCCGGAAGTTCAGATCGCTCTTCTCACGAAGCGCATCGCAGAGATTACCGAACACATGCGCAGCCACAAGAAGGATCACAGCACACGGAAAGGTCTTCTTGCACTGGTGAGCAAACGCAAACGTCTTCTCAAGTATCTCGGGAACGAGAATCACGAGAAGTTTGTTGCGATTTCCACGGAGCTTGGAATCCGCGGCCAGAAGTAATTCGGTTCTTCCCGAATTCGAAAAGGCGGTCTGTCGTCAAAGCGGCAGACCGTTTTTTTTGTTTGTGAGCGCTTGTAAAAGGGGGAATGCGGTGCTATTGTCCGGCAGATCACCAACAAATGGGAGGTGCCTTATGATTCGATTCATGACAGTTGCAGTGCTTGCGCTTCTGGCGGGCGGAATGGTTTCCGGATGCTGTTCCGGCGGACGATGCCCGTTTGCCTCGGAACGTCAAACCCTTCAGAAAGATGACGGACTCTTTCAGAAGGAGTGGGTTCTCCAGCTCGAAACGCTGAATCTTCCGGAAAACACGGAAAAACCGCTGAAGGAGATCACCATGCAGATCGCTCCGGACGGGAAGATTTCGGGCTCCTCCGGAGTCAACCGTTATTTTGGGACAATCCAGGTGGATTCGGCGAAGAAAAATATTGATTTTCAGTCCGGAGCGCTTGCATCGACCAAAATGGCCGGTCACGGGATGAAATATGAGCAGGCCTTTTTCGAGATGCTCAAAAAGGTGGATTCCTATGAGATCCGCGAAGGCAGACTGTTTCTGAAATCCGCAGGGAAAGTTGTTGCCGAGCTCCGCAGAAAGCTGTAAGGAGGAAGCGGGGAATTCTTCTGTGCGATCCGTCCCGGACGCGATCCTCAGAGAGTCGGCCGGAAAACGGCGGATCCGCGGGAGAAGTCCAGACTGTCCAGATACAGATAGATAAAGTCGCCAATCCGCGGCGGACGCTTGGTCCGGCGATGCAGAAAGCGGTTTGGCACCACGCCCCGGAGTCCGTATTCCGGGATGTCGCAGATCATTCCCTGCGAAGAGATTTTCACAACCACTCCTTCATAGAGTTTCATATTCTCCAGCGCGTGCTGCATCAGATAATGGAGTTTGAGGCGGTCTGCGGCGGCGAAATAGGCTTCATCGTTCCGTTCCTCCAGCTTGGAGCACTCCAGAGCGATTGTCCGCATGGTCCGAGTGGAGCGGAGACGGGCGTTTTCGGCGGCGGCATGAAGCTGCTGATGCAGCACAAGATCCGGATAGCGGCGGATCGGACTGGTGAAGTGAGAATATCGGCTTTTTCCCAGACCGTAATGCAGGCCGGGGACCTCCGAATAGGACGCCCGCGCCATGGCGCGGAGGAAATTGCTGGTGATCACATACTTTCTGTGATCGTCCGGGAGGGAATCGAGGAATTCGTTGCAGATTTTCCGATTGGAGAGATCGCCCGGCATCCGTTTCAGCAGAGTGGAGACAAAGAGAGAAAACTCCTCCAGCTTTTCCGGCTCCGGCTCTGGATGAATGCGGTAGAGAGCGGCCATCGGCGCAACGGAGACCTCCTCGGCGACGGCGCTGTTTGCCGCCAGCATACACTCTTCGACCAGTTTTTCCGATTCTCTCTGAACGCGGCGTTCCATTCCCCGGATCTCATGGGTGGTCTCATCGCAGAGGACGCGGATTTCGGGCGTATCGAACGCCAGGAACTCCTCCCGGCGTTTTCGGCAGGCGCGCATTTTCCGTGCGGCGGCCGCGAGCATGGTGATGGCGTTCTTCAGATCATCGGACCACGATGGAGGTGTTTTTCCATCGATGGCCTCCTGCACCTCGTCATAGTTCAAGCGGCAGTTGACACGGATTCTGGAAAAGACGCGGCGGGCGGCGACCACGGAGCCATCCCGCTTCCGCACCCGGAGCATCACGCTGTGCGCGAGCGAATCGGCATCCTGGCGCAGACTGATTCTGGATGTCAGCGAGTGGGGCAGCATCGGGCGGAACATCCCGGGGATATACGAGGAGAAGGCCCGTTTCCGCGCCTCCCGATCCAGTTTTCCTCCCGGGCGGACGTAGGCGGCGACATCGGCGATATGCACCCCGATCTCCCACTCTTTCCCGCGATCCTCAATGGAAAGCGCATCGTCAAAATCCTTTGCATCCACAGGATCGATTGTGACCGTGAAACGATCTGCCAGTTCTTCTCTTTCGCATCCCTGAGCGGGCGTGATTCCGGCGGCGAACGTCTCCATTTCCTGAGAATAGGGACCGGGCATATCGAACTCTTTTGCCACGGCGAGCAGATCGCCGTATACGGTTCCGGCCTTTCCGATCGGTTCTTCGACCGAGCCGCGGAGAGCTTCGGTGAATTTGGAGCCGTTGTCGAGCAGTCGGAGATTGACCCAGTCTCCTTTTTTTGCGCCTTTCAGGGAGCCGCTGATTTTCAGTTCCTGGGAGAGATTCCGGTTCAGGGGTCTTGCCTTGTGACCGTCGAGCAGTTCGCAGACCATGAAGCGGCGGCCGCGCTGGAGGATTTCGGCGATGCGTCCGACCGGTCCGCGCTCATCGCGTTCGGAGGTGATTTCCGTCCGGACGGTGTCGCCGTCGAGAGCGCCGTTCATCGCGGACGGCGGGATAAAGATTTCCGTTCCATCTTCCGTATTGACGAATCCGAATCCGCCAGCGGCGGTGGAGAGAGTTCCGTTGACCGACCGGAGAACCCGGTTCCGGTGTTTTTCCTTTCTCTGCATGCGGCGTGTTCTCTTGCCCATAGTCACCATCTCCCATCTGTTGGAGAAATATTTCTCCACTCTCTGCATTTTTCAAATCGGATTTGGCAAAACAGTGCTACAAAATCAGGGATTTTCCGCTTCGGATCATGAAAATGACCCGTTCCACCGGCAGATGGAAGAAACAGGTGAGGACATCAGCATACATCTCCAGCTGTCCGGCATAGAGATTCCGATAGAGCTCCGGATCGTCCGACGCATCGCTCTTATAATCCACCAGCTGGATGCGGACCGGGCACCCCGCCTCGTTCCGGGAAATGACAACGCGGTCAAACACCCCGCTGACGAGTTCTCCGTTCATCCGCACCGCGAAGTGCTTTTCCCTCCAAACCTCCACCCGTGCTCCATCGGCGGGCCTCCGCAGCAGAGCCGCGCCGGGCGACGAAAGAGCATGGCGGAACAATGCGGCAATTGAGCGCCGTTCTTCGGGAGTTGTCCTTGCCGCCACCTCCTCCAGATACTCGGCGAGCAGCTGTTCCGGATCGCAGTCGTCAAGGAACTCCACCTTTGCGAACAGGGCGTGAATCAACGACCCCATCGCCGCCCCCTCCCCTGCGGAGAATGTGGCCGGAGCCCCTTCTTTCCCCTTTTCTCCCGCGACGGACGGCGACAAGGCGACCGACTGTTCCGGCGGCTGAACCGGCAGATCCCTCTGCGCAAGATAACCAGTCTCCAACGCAAAAAGACGTTCTTCCGCACGGATCAGGAACGGAGCACGGGAATCGGCTCCGGAACTTTTCTTCTCCAGCCAGGAAGGATCTCCGACGGAATAAAGAAGCGTCATTTTCTGTTCGGCAGGCACGCTGCTCAGCCATTGGACATGTTCCGGATCCGGAGTTTCCTCCAGCGTGGCGCGGAGCAGATCGGGATACCGGAAGGAGTTTCCGCCCCCCTTCTCGTCGGGGATCATCAGATAGAGAGCGTGGCGCGCCCGGGTCATCGCGACATAGAGCAGACAGCAGTTTTCGTATGTGTTGTCCTCATTGAGAACGGCATCCGCCTCCGCGACGGCGGGGAAAAAGGGCAGGAAAGCCTTTCTCGGCGCATGGGTCACCCACTCCGGCCGGAACGCCGCATCCTTTTTCACGATCAGTTCCCGGGAACCGGTATCGATTCCGTTGTTTGTGTACAGCTCCGGCACGATCACCAGATCGAAATCCAGGCCTTTGGATTTGTAGATGGTCATAAACTGCACGGTCTTGCGGATGGAGGAGCTTTTTGCCTCCATGCAGTCGAGAGAGTGGAGAAACTCGGCGATGTCGCGTTTTCCGGATGCGTCGAAAGCGGCGGCGGCATCCAGAGCCATCATCATGCGCTGCATGTCGAAATCCGCAAGGAGAGTCCGGAAGAGAGCGAGGAAGCGCTCCAGCACGCACCGGAAACCGTCCGCGGCAACGGAGGCGCGGAGAGATGCGGAGATGCGGTCGGCCCAGCACGGGAAGGAGCATCCCTCCCCGCCGAGAAGGCCGGGCAGCTCGAACAGGAACTTGTCCTCTTCGGCGATCCGGACCATGGAAAGGAATCCGCGCGCCATTTGATCTCCGGGATGCAGCGCCATCTCCAGCAGATTCCGGAACACGGTGAAGACCATGCTGGCATTGAGCAGCAGAACGCCTTCCACGGAAATGGCGAACTCCCCGCTTCGACCGCGTTTTGCGGCGAATTCCCGGAACTGTTCGGCCATTGAGCGTGCGAACTTGTTGCTGCGGGTGAGGATTCCGACCGTGCAGCTTCGTCCGGGCGCGAACGGGTCGATCGACTCCAGAAGGGAGAAGACCGATTCCGCCGGGACGGTGTTCTGTTCTTCGGCGGAACAGGCGATCAGGGCGGCAAACCCTGGCTGACGGGCGGCGGAAGAGGACGAGGTGTGCTTTTTGAATGCCATCTTCTCCATGGCCTGCCGGACCGCCTTGTTTGCGACGAGTTCCGGATGCTCGAAAACGCGGTTGACGGTCTCGATCACCGGGACAGAAGATCGGTAGGAGAGCTCCATGGTCTTCAGTTCAAGAGAGGAGTCGGCGAATCCGGGATCGGAATAGCGCTTGTACAGCATTCCGAAGAGTTTGGGGTTGCCGTCCCGCCACTGATAGATCGACTGTTTGATGTCGCCGACGTAGAAGAAGGAGCGGAAACGGTCCGGATCGGGCTGGAAGATCTCATCGGCGAGATTGGAGATGGCGCGCCACTGCTCATCGGAGGTGTCCTGGAATTCGTCGATCAGATAGTGATGATACACGGCGTCGAGCCGTTCCTCCAGCACGGTCCGGTCGGAAAAGGGCAGAGCGAGCGTTCCGTCGGTTTCGGGGCGGAGCAGAAAGACGATGTCCTTGAATGTCAGATTTCCGTTCTGGCGGACCTGAGCGCCGTACTGACGGTCGAACCGGCGGATCAGATGATAGCGGGCGATGTTCTGATTGGAAATGCGCTCGTATTCCACGGCGAGCAGATGGCGCATGATCCGCTGAATCGTCCGGAGGATCTCTCCGGAAAGCACGATCGTCCCTTTGCCATAGGGGAATTCCATACTCCCGGCATGGATCCAGTCCGGATCGGTCTTTGCGAGAGTCTCGACGGGGGTCAGATAAGGCGAAACCGGGTTTCGGGCGAAAGAGACCGCGGCCTCTGCAAAGCGGACAAGCGTATCGAAAAAGCGTTTTCCTTTCGGGGCCTGATCGGCGGATTCCTGGAAAAGAGTTTTTGCCTTCATCAGCTCGCTGTCGCTCATTCGGTCTTCCGGCCGGATTTCGGGGGCCAGCTCGGGAAGCCGGTTCCAGAAACGCTCTTCGGGGAACTTCAGATATGCCTCATAATAGTCCTTGACGATCTTCTGAGCCGGAGCGAAAATGGAGTACGGCTCCAGGTTCATTCCGGCCTGCTTGACCAGCTCCAGCAGGACATGGCGCTCGTTCTCGTCGGAATCGCGGATCAGCGAAAGGAGAGTCCGGATTCTCTGTTCGTCGTCCTTTTCGCTGAGCATGGTGATTTCGCCGGCGATTCCGCACTCCATCGGGAATGCGCTGATGATATTGAAGAAGAAGCTGTCGAACGTGCTGATCTGCAGTTTTTTCGGGGAACAGAGTATCTTCTGAAGGATGACAAAGAGATCCTCCGGAGTCGTCCCCGGGGGCAGCATTCCGGTCCGGATTTGTTCCCGGAGCCGCTCCGGATCTCCGGAAAGAGCGAGGATCTCCTGAATGATTTTATCGAAGATCTCTCCGGCGGCCTTGTTGGTAAAGGTCATGGCGACGATCTCGTCGGGTTCGACGCCGAGCTTCAGCAGTGTCAGATAGCGCATGGCGAGCCGGAACGTCTTTCCGGTCCCGGCGGAAGCCATAATGGCAAGATTTCGAATCGGGCGCGTCATGACTTTTCCCCCTCCTCCGCGTTGTTTTTCCAGACGGCCGAAGGAACCGCACTGCGCAGATCCGGCAGGAAAATCGTTTGGAAATCATCATATTTGACCTTCTGATCCGGATCTTCATGGAAGATCCCCATCGCCATCTCGCGGATTTCATCGGAGATCCGTCGAATGGTCTGCTCCGCCTCCGGCAGCAGAGTCTCCATCTCCTCCCAGAACTGGAAGCGGGTATCGGTGACGCTTTTCGGCATGGAGAGATAGCCGCAGAGAATGCGGACAGTCCGGAAATCGATTTCCGGATGCCGGGTCCGGAACTCCGGATCGCGCTCCACCAGGATCCGGTAGAGCGGCAGCTGGAGATCGGTAAAGATTCGTTTTCTGGCGTTCCAGTGCGCTTTTTCGGCAGAGTCCCCGTCATCCATGGTCTTATAATCAATCAGACGCAGGAGATTCTGTTCCGGGGAATAATCGATCCGGTCGATTCGTCCGCGGATCCGCAGTCCGGCGAAGGAGAGGGATCCGTGTTCGCCGCCGAGCGGGTACTCCAGTTCGAGCACCTTGAATGTCTCTGCACATTCCGCGAGGCGGACGGCGCACCAGGCCAGACGCTGCTTGATCTGTTCATTCTGAATGGCCAGCAGAGGCGGCAGAGGCGCGCCGTAGGTCTCGCGCATGAACCGGTCGAGCTCCTCGAACAGGAGCTCCTTCATTCGGTCGGGGTCGGAAACGGCCTTCCGTCCAGCCCGTTCCAGAGCCGTGTGACAGCAGGATCCGAATCCGGCCCGGTCCATCTCCTTCAGTTCGAAATCGGTCGGACTCATCTTCATCCAGTTTTTCAAAAAGAAGCGGAACGGGCTTGCCAGATAATCCCGGAACGCGGTTACGGAGATCACGGGCTCATCGAACTGGTTTGCGGAATAGTTCGGCTGAAGGATGAAATGCAGACCGCCGCTCTTTTTCCCTGCGGAGAAATCCGGCATCCGCATGGATTCATACAGCAGAGCGGCGCGTTCCAGAACGGTTTTCCGATCCCCCTGAAAGAAGAAGCGGGAATAACTCTGCGGCCGGCTTTCCGAATCGAAGCGGGAGGCCAGAAAGCGGATCGTTCCCGCGGGATGCGAATGCAGAATGCTTTCCAGATAGCTGAGGTCCTGGCGGGCCAGGGCCATCTGCTCCCGCAGGTACTTCTCGGCGGTCTTGGCATTGTTCGGCAGATTCAGGGCCTTGCGGCGGGAATCGGAGAGGAAGGAGCTTCCGCGCACGCTTTCCGGGATCAGCCCGTCGTTCATTCCGCAGAGGATGATCTCCCGTGCGTCGCTCCAGGGCAGTTCGAGGAATCCGCCGACGGGGAAGTCATGCACCTCGCGTTTTCGGTACAGACGGCGTCCGGCGATCCGGAGGAGCAGTTCTCCGAAGCACTCCGGAAGCGAAGCATTCCGGAACAGAGGACTGTTCTGCATGATTTTCAGGACCTCCTCCAGAGCGGCAGTCTCGCTTTCCAGCGGGATTCCGTGAGAGGGCGGCGGAGTTCCACTTGAGTAGACCCACCGGATCCAGTCATGGATCAGCTCGGAGAGAGAGGACTTCCGCAGACCGTTTTCGCGGAGTTTTGCGAGGAATTCGAACAGCGGCCGGACCTCCGGTTCCGCGGTCTGAAACACGGTGTTGAACTGATCCGGCAGATGCCGGATCACACAACGGTCGACCATGTTCAGGATTCTGTTTTCCTCCAGAGCAAACTCTTCGGCGAGACGGCGGAGCACATCGGGATGCTGGATCAGCGCTCTTGCATATTCAAACCGGGAATCCGAGAGGAAATTGCGCAGACGGCTCAGCAGATCGAACAACCGCAACGCCCGCATGGGTTCTCCGGAAGGATTCAGGACGTTGAGATTTTTTCCGTCCGGGAGCGTGAGCGTGGAGAGCTCCCGACAGAGAGGCATGAACAGTTTTTCGTTTCCGACTGCGACCGATTTTCCATCCAGATTCCGTCCGTTTTCCAGCAGCAGAGCCGCCGCGACGGACGCCATCTGTTCCACCGTATCCGTCCGGTAAATCTCCTGATTTCCATTTTTCTCCCCTCTGGAGAATGCCAGCGGCTCTGCTGCCCATTTTTCCGGGATCGGCCGTCCCCACCCGTCGAAGCGGTCCGCGAGGGCTTCCGGCGCATGGACCCAGATTTCCACTTCCATGGATTCCGCCGCTTTTGCCAGCCGCTTCAGCAGCAGAGCGGAGAGGTCCGGCATTCCGATAACCAGGATCCGCTCGAAACGCCGGAATTCCGTAACCGAGGAAGCGAGATTTCCCTTCAGCTCCTCGGGATCCATCAGCTTGGCCTCTGCGAGAATGTTCCGGACCTGCTTCTGAAGAGTGAGGATCTCGTTCCAGCGTTCGGGATCGACAAGGGAAGAGAGGCGGCAGACATCAGCCACGGATCGCCCACCGGCGGAGAGTTCGCCGACCAGCTGCATAAACTGTCCTGCCAGATAGGCGAGCACCGCCTCCGTCTGCTCCTCGAAGCGGCGCGGGAAAAGATTCGGGAACTCCTCCGGTCCGCAGTTTTCCAGCACTTTTTTCCACACATGCGCCACCTCCATTTCCGATGCGGCGGGGAAGTGTTCCGCCCCTTCGAGAATGAACCGTTCCGGCGTATAGAATTCCGGCGGCAGGAGACCTGCGGCAAGCGGCTCCAGCAGCGAAGCCATCTTCTCATTGAGAATCCGGCTTGCGTGCCGGCCGGGGATCAGCACCATGATTCCGGAAAGATCGACGAGATTTTCCCCGCACCGCCGTCCGTTTTCCAGCAGCAGCGGAGGCACCCGTTCGGGGAGAGTCTTATCCCATCCGAGAAACCGAATCTGCTTCATCTTCAGTCCTCCGTTCAGATTCTTCCGCGGAACGAGATGCGCGGATCTGCAAAGACATACAGGATATCCGCGATCAGCATTCCTCCGAGAGTGAGAGCTCCGCTGAAAGCGAAAAGCGCCATCAGCAGCGGGATGTCGCGACTGCTGAGCGCCATCATGGACAGGGACCCCATTCCCGGGATATTGAATACATATTCGACCAGAATGCTTCCGGAAACCAGCGACGGCAGAATTCCGGCGAAGAGGGTGATCATCACCACAAGAGTATTCCGGAACGCGTGACAGAGGATCACGTCCACCTGCGGAACACCTTTAGCGATGGCGGTCCGAATATAGCTCTGATGAATCACATCCATCATTGCCGAGCGGGTGAAACGGGAGAGACCTGCGAATCCTCCGTAGGTCAGGCAGAATACAGGCAGGACATAGTGCATGGCCGTATCCGCGAGGATTTTCCATGTGGACGCACTTGGGGGCACCTCCGCGATCAGACCTTTCAAGGGGAAGATGGGGAACCATCCTCCTTTGCAGAGAGCGGCCTGAAGGATCAGGGCGACCCAGAGAGTCGGCAACGAATAGAGGAAGAAGAGGAAGAAGGTTGTCCACTTGTCGAAACGACTGTCTGGAAAGACCCCTGCGAGGATGCCGAGAGGGATTGCAAGCAGATAGGTCAGCAGAATCGCGAGGACGTTCAAACGCAGAGTGACCGGGAGACGTTCGAGGATCAGTTCCGCGACGGGCCGCCCTTTATCGACGGCCGCGGAAGTACCGAAATCGCCATGGAGCAGAATCTGCTTCATCCAGAGATAGAATCCGACGGGAGCGGGTTTATCGAGGTGGAGTTTTTCGCGGAGGGCATCGTTGCGCACGAGAGCGGATTTTTCGGAGGAGAGCCCTCCGCCATCGCCCTGGGAACCGAACATGGAACTTCTGGTCGGATCTCCGGGAGCGATTCGAAGGAGGAGATAGCTGACGAACAGGATAATAAGGAGAGTCAGTCCGGCGAGCAGAATTCTTTTTCCGAGATATCCATATAAACCGTGCATATTTTCCTCAAACCGATTTGAATTTTTCGTATCATAGTGCATATTAAAAGGGTTTGCAAGCGGAAAAGAGAAAAAGTTAAGAAAAAGCGCTCCCGTAGCTCAGTTGGATAGAGCGATTCTCTCCTAAAGAATAGGTCGCGCGTTCGATTCGCGCCGGGGGCACCATCTTTCAGACTCAGAATTCACCTTTTCATTTCAACGATTCGGGACTTCTATACAATCAATGTTTGCACGTTCTTCTGAATCATCTCTGTAACGACCTGTTCCGAGTCTTCTGCGCATGTTTTCTAAATTCGCGCCCCTTCTGTGTGACAAAAAAGAATCTTGTATTACATCGGCCATCTAAAACAGCGAAGCAGATCCTCGGGAAAAAGTCGGGAAAAATAAATTTTCCATTCCGAAAATATTTTTTTTCTGCAAGGCACTTGACATTTCGGACAAAATGGATTATAATTAACCACGAAAAGTGAAAATATTTACAGTTTCAAGCACAAAAAAAATCAACAACGAGATGAATCAGAAACTGACCATTCGAGACATTGCGGCCGCTTGCGGTGTCACCATTGCAACCGTGTCCCGAGTCATCAACAACAAACCGGGAGTTCGGAAGGAGATCCGGAGACATGTTCAGCGATATGTTGAGCAGATCGGCTGGAACTGTTCCAGTCTGAAAACCCGTATTCCGAGAAGCGCCGGTTCGAAAACGGTTCTGATCCTCTGCGGACTCAATGTTCTGAACGGCGGAGGACGCTTCTCCATGCAGGAAGCGCTGCAAATTCTGATCGACCGCCTGGAACGGGAGGGAATTCTTCCCTTTGTCGTTTTCGGAAGAACATTGCAGATGCTGGAAGAATGCCGGAAACTGAAACCGCATGCGGTGCTTCTGTTTCAGAAGAATCCCTGGCTGGAAGAACCGATTCGCCGTCTGCGGAAAGCGGGGATCCGGGTTGCGGTGGCGTATGGAGACGCGTATGCGGGGAGCTGCCCTCAGATGCATTCGGACTATGAAGCGGCGACAAAGAGCGCAGTTCGCCGATTCCGCGCGCTGGGATGCCGGAAAATCGGACTGTTCGCCGGAAACGGAATGTTCACCCATCCGAAAACCCCGGATGACATTGCGCAATACTGGGTCCAGAGTATTGCAACGACCCTTAAACGGACGATTCCGGAATTCTCGCTGGAGCGGAA
>ERZ824600.4805-NODE-4805-length-11562-cov-2.873729_pt1 | contig 11562 bp, 6 predicted proteins | sample MGYA00519933_ERZ824600 | MGnify/ENA primary metagenome ERZ824600 (study PRJEB31778, sample SAMEA3449178) | human gut metagenome | biome: human gut; feature: human-associated habitat; material: faeces | place: United Kingdom | collected 2010/2012 ... | reverse complement strand
ATTTCGGGTAACTCGTATGAGAAAAATCCTATGAAAAAGGTAATTGACAGTAACGGATACGTCGTTGCAAAAGATGACGGGAGTGTTTGGGCGTTTTTTACGGTTATTTCGATTGTTTCGAGATATACGGTAATGACGGAGTGTTGCAAAAAACTATCGGCACAGGACGAAGCCCCTATGAAGAATCGGGAAAAAGAAGAGTCTGTTATCCCTACGTCCCGCAGACCGTCGGAGAGTATATTTATTGCATTCGGAGCCGGGAAAATCAGTCGGCCGCCGACCACCTTCAAGTATGGCGATGGGACGGAACACCCGTAGCTTCGTATTGGCTCGATCGCCGTATATCATCGTTTGCACTTTCGGAGAGAACGGGTAAAATATATGCAGTGAGTACCGATGAAGGAGCGGCAGATCAAATCTTCATATACGATTTACCGTATTATTAGAAAATATAGTATAAGAAACAGAATTGTTATGTGGCTAAGAATATGCTGATTGTGAGGGTGCGATGGGCTGACTGTCAAAGAAACGATAAAATGATACCGAAATGCAACGACAACGATTTGTTTTTGTAATGATTTTTGTGAGTGTTCTTTTCTCCTGCTCAACAGAGAGAAAAGAACACTCTGTTGAAATGTCTCAGAGATTGGAGTTTAATATTCTTGATAATGAGTATATTTCTTCACGAGTACAGCATATCGATTTTGTTCCTTTGGAATTGACCGAATCGTCCATGTTTCATGATATAGATAAAATCATTTTCAGAAATGGATTGATTTACATCGGCGATTTTTTAATGAATAAAGTCGTGGTATATGATATGTATGGAAAGTTGGTCTTTGTGGTCGACCGTCGAGGAGCCGGTCCCGGTGAGTATCAGGAGCTAAAAAGCTTTACCGTCGATGATGAGAATATCTATATTCTCGACAATTTCCGTCACGGAGTGTATGTTTACGATTGCCATACGGGAGATTATAAAGAAACCCGGCGGCTACCTGTTGTGGCAAGTGATGTGGAGGCTTTGAACAATGGCGATTTTTTGTTGGCATTTGTCCCTACTATACATGCCCGTTTAAAACATGCCCAACCGCAATATCGGATATTTGTGGTAGGCAAGGATTTTTCCATAAAGAATGGTCTTTTTGAGTATAGTGACGATGAGAAAGATCCGGTAGGGAAGAGAACCTATTTTACGACTTGTGGCGACAGTATTGTTTTTAGCTCATTTTATTTCGACGGTTATACGATTTTCAGTCGGGGCGACGGTAGCTATCGGCATGTAGCCATCGATTTCAAGGATAAGGTACCCGAAGATTGCCGGTATGGTGATATTGAACTTATCAGAGAGGCCGGTTATCAATATATTTCGCAAGTACCGGTACTTTGTGGGGGATATGTGTCTGTTTGGGTCAGTTCGGCTGGTAGCATGATGTCTTATTTTTATGACCCGAATGTTCAGCGTTTTATAACCCATACAAGAAGCAGTGCCGAAAACTTTGTGCTGCCACCCATTGGTAGCTATGACGGTAGGTATGTGAGTCTGTTGTCGAGTTATGACCAATATCAAAATCTTGTAGGACGAGGGTTTGCGAGAGCCGATGAGGAGGTAGAACATCACCTCGAAACAGAAGGATATGTGCTCCTGTTTTATACCATGAAATGATAGGCGTGAAACATGTACTGAAATGGTTGGATAGGGTGTGGACAATAGTCGCTGTGGCGATTATTGTCTACGTCTTGTCGACTGTTTTGCTCGTAGCATCGTTTCGTGTCCCGACAGGGTCGATGGAACCGGCTATTCTTCCCGGTGATTACATATTGGTGAATAAACTTATATTCGGCCCGCGCATATTCAACCTGTGGGCAGCCGCCGATAAACGGCCTTTTACTGTGTACCGTTTGTGGGGTTGGCGCGGGGTCGATTACAACGACGTGTTGGTCTTCAATCGTCCCAGCCGTTCGAGCCGGGCGGGGGTGGAGTTCGACCTGATGTCCTATTTTGCCAAGCGTTGCGTGGCTTTGCCCGGCGACACGATAGAGATACGCAATTGGCGTTACCATGTGCGAGGACGAGAAGAGATGCCGTTGGGATATATCCCCTGTCAAGAGCAGGCGGCGACGTTGTATGGCGACCGCGACGAGGCCCGGGACTTTTTCGGGAAGGCTTATCCGGCCTATCCCAAAGTCGAGCCGTATGACTGGACGATACAGGATTTCGGGCCTCTGTATGTTCCTGCTGCGGGCAGTAAAGTGGCTCTTACACAAGAAACAGCAGTTTTGTATCGCAAATATATCGAGTGGGAAACAGGACAGGCGTTGCGTCTCGATACGTTGAAAAACGAGATTTTTCTCGGAAAAGAACCGGTAAAAGAGTATATTTTCAATAAAAATTACTATTTTGCAGCAGGTGATAATGTCATGAACTCGGGCGATTCCCGTTATTGGGGATTGGTGCCCGAGGAGTTTATCGTAGGTGTTGCCGTGTGCGTGTGGAAATCGCCGCAGGGTACCGTGCGGTTTATTAATTGAAACAGAATACCATGAATAAAAGATTTTATCTTTTTCCGCTTTGCGGACTCATGTGTGGCATGATGGCTGCCTGCTCGGCATCGTCGGAGAAATCGTCGTCTCAGGAAGGCCTTTCGACGGTGTTGCAGGAGGTAACCAATGAGGTGAGTGTAATGCCGCTCAAAAAACAGCTCTTTCAAAACGAAGTGGTGAGCAACGGCAAAGTGTCGGCCGCGGCATATTCCGACCTCTATTTTGCCTCAAATGAACGGATAGCCCGCATCTATGTACAGAATGGCGACCGGGTGTGCCGGGGGCAGAAACTGGCCGAACTCGACCGGTTTACATTGCAGAACGATTTGACGCAGGCGGCCAACAGCCTGGAAAAAGCCCGGCTCGACTTGAAAGATGTCTTGATAGGGCAGGGCTACATTCCAGATTCCATGTCGGCCGTCCCCGACGATGTGATGCGTGTGGCTCTCATACGCAGCGGGTATGCACAGAGCGAAGCTGCGTATGAAAAAGCCCGTTACCAGATGGACCGTGCGGTCCTTGTGTCGCCTTACGACGGTGTGGTGGCCAACCTTTTCAGTAAGGAAAATAATCCGGCCGAAACGGGTAAAGCATTTTGCCGGGTCATAGCGACCGACAGCATGGAGGTAGACTTCACGTTGATGGAGGGTGAGCTATACGCGGTGCATAAAGGCGATGCGGTAAAGATTGCAGCCTATGCCGGCGACGGTGAAGAATATACCGGGCGGGTTACGGAGATAAACCCGCTGGTGGAGTCGGACGGTATGGTGCAGGCCAAAGCCCGGGTGAATGGTTCGCCCCGGCTTTATGAAGGAATGAACGTGCGGGTGCGCATACAGCAGGCATTCGGGCAAGAACTGGTTGTGCCTAAGAGTGCCGTCGTGCTGCGTTCGGGACGTCAGGTCGTTTTTACACTCGAAGATGGACTTGCCATCTGGAATTATGTGCAAACGGGGAAAGAAAATCTCGATGAATATACCATCACCGAAGGATTGGAAGAGGGAGACACGGTGATTGTTTCGGGCAATGTCAATCTGGCCCATGAGTCTCCGGTTGTGGTCGTAGGTAAATAACCGGGATTATGATTAAGTTCCTATTACAACGACCCATTGCTGTTTTCATGGCTTTTGCGGCCTGTGTCATATTGGGCGCGGTAACCTATTTTTCCCTGCCGGTGTCGCTGTTGCCACATATCGACATACCGCGTATTTCGGTGCAGGTGTCAGGCGAAAATACATCGGCCCGGGAATTGGAAAATACGGTTGTTGCTCCCGTGCGGCGGCAGTTGTTGCAGGTGTCGGGCCTGAAAAATATCGAAAGCGAAACCCGTGACGGTTCGGGTATTATCCGCTTGGAATTTGAATTCGGAACCAATACCGATCTCGCTTTTATAGAGGTGAATGAGAAGATCGACGCAGCCATGTCGTCTCTTCCCAAAGAAATCGACAGACCTCGGGCTATTAAATCAAGTGCGACCGATATTCCTGTATTTTATCTCAACCTGACGTTGAAAAGCGATACCCCGTATGAGCCTACCGATGAGGTGCGTTTCCTCGAAATGTGTGAGGTGGCCGAGAATGTGATAAAACGGCGTATCGAGCAGTTGCCCCAAGTGGCGATGGCCGATGTTACCGGTATTCCCGGTCGCATGATACAACTTGTCCCCGACATGGACAAGCTCTATTCGGCAGGCTTGACAATAGAGAATATCGAATCGGCATTGACTGCCAATAATGTCGAGTCGGGCAGCATGTTTGTGCGGGACGGTTATTATGAGTACAATGTGCGTGTGTCGAATACGTTGCGTACCATCGACGACGTGGCCGGTATTTATCTGTCGGTCGGCGGACGTCTCATGCAGTTGCGCGATTTCTGCAAGGTGGAGTATGCCTCACAGAGGGAGTTGGGCCGTTCACTGGCCGATGGAAAACAGGCTGTAACGCTGGCCATCATCAAGCAGGACGAAGAGAATATGGCATCGTTGAAACGTTCGTTAAAGAGTACGACCGATTATTTTGCCGCCCGTTATCCCGATATTGAATTTACCATTACCCGCAATCAGACCGAGTTGCTCGATTACACGATTTCAAATCTGCAACAGAATTTGGGGTTGGGATTTCTGTTCATTCTGGTCATTGCACTTTTCTTCCTGCATGACTTGCGTTCGCCGCTGATTATTGCTATTAACATGATTGTGGCAGTAATCATCACTTTCTTGTTTTTCTATCTTTTTAAGGTATCGCTCAATATTATTTCTCTTTCTGGGCTGATTCTTGCCGTGGGTATGATGATTGATAATTCCATTATCGTAACCGAAAATATTTCGCAATACCGGGAGCGCGGATACACGTTGCGCCGGGCTTGTGTGGCGGGAGCTACCGAAATGATAACTCCCATGTTGAGTTCGATGCTGACTACGGTGGCCGTTTTCCTTCCGCTGATTTTCATGAGCGGTATAGCGGGCGCCCTTTTCCGTGACCAGGCATTCTCTATCACGGCCGGGTTGTTGTGTTCCTATTTTGTGGGCATTTTGTTGTTGCCGGTTCTATATCTGCTGATATATAAAATGGGTATCAGAAAGAAGAGAAGTATTCTTAACTACTCTTTTCATCAGTTATTGAGCGACCGTTGGCTCGACCGGATTTATGAGAAAGGAATCGACTGGACATTTTCTCATAAGACGCTCTGTGTGGTGGCCATGATACTTACATTGCCGCTCTGTGTAGTGATGTTTTATGTCATCGACAAGACCCGAATGCCCGACATCGAACAGCAGGAACTGGTTTCGCGCATAGAGTGGAACGAAAACATACACATTGATGAGAATAACCGTAGAATAGGCGATGTATTGAGATTGTCGACACCTTATGCCGTAGAACACACGGCTTATGTGGGCATACAGGATTATATACTCGACAGTGGGGAAGAGTTGTCGGCAACCGAGACCGAACTTTATTTCAAGGTGCATTCTTCATCAGAGGTCGACAGCCTGCAAGCTTTGTTGCAGCAGTACATGCGGCAATATTATCCCCAGGCGGTTATAACCTTTTCTCCTCCCGAAAATATTTTTGAGAAACTTTTTGTGACGGGCGAGGCCGATGTTGTGGCGCAGATGCGTTCGCTCCACCAGACGCCGACACAGGAAGAGATTGAACAGGTAGAGCAACTTGTCGTGCGTTCGACGCAAGCAATTCCCGAAAAAATCCCGTTGAGCCGCCAGTTGTGTTTGGTGGTCGATAAGGAAAAGTTGCTTTTGTATCAGATTGCATACAACGATGTAGCCCAGGCATTGCGAACAGCCTTTAAAGACAATCAGCTTTCGGTGTTGAGGTCGTATCAGCAATATTTGCCTATTTGCATTGTGGGCGATGACCCGACCGTGTCGCAGGTCTTGCGTGATACCTATATTGCGAGTACCTATAAATACGAAACCGACGAGAAACCCGAGAACAGACGTTATATTTCGTTGTCGGACTTGGTAAAGGTTGAATACACAAATGATTTGAAGCAGATTACCGCCGGTCGTGACGGCGAATATATCCCGATGCGATTCTATGATGTGGAAAATCCTCCGGCTCTTGTTGCGCAAATACGCGAGACGTTCCGAGGCAGCAAGGAGTGGGAGGTGGATTTCTCGGGTAGTTTCTTTTCCAATGAGCAGATGATGAGTGAACTGGTGATTATTCTGCTGGTGTCGTTGCTGTTGATGTATTTCATCTTGTGTGCCCAGTTTGAAAGTTTCTTACAGCCCTTGATTGTTTTGATAGAAATTCCCGTCGATACGGCCTTTGCGTTGGTAACTTTATGGGCATTGGGGCATACGCTCAATCTTATGTCGGCCATAGGTATAATAGTTACTTGCGGTATTATCGTGAACGATTCAATTCTGAAACTTGACGCCATGAATACTCTCCGGAAGTCGGGAATGCCGCTTCTCGAAGCCATACACCTGGCAGGACATCGACGGCTGCGGCCCATAATCATGACATCGCTGACTACCATTCTGGCCATGGTACCGCTGCTGTTTACCTCGGATATGGGTTCGGAGTTGCAAAAGCCCTTGGCCATAGCCATGATAGGTGCCATGGCCATAGGAACATTGGTGAGTCTTTTTCTGGTACCCTTGGTGTATTGGTTTATATATCGTAAAAAATACAGCAGAAATGAAATATAGAATCTTCTTTCTTTTTTGTTTATCAATATTGTCTCCGGGAGTTCTTCCTGCGCAGGAGATAACCCTCGATTTGCCGCGGGTTATTGCGTTGGCCAACGACAGTTCGTTGCAGGCTTTCCGCAACCGGAATCTTTATCTTTCAGGTTTTTGGCAATACCGCTCATATCGGGCCAACCGTTTGCCCAGCCTTACCCTTGATTTGGTACCAGCTCAATACAATCGCGATATAACGGAACGGTACGATTCGGAGATTGATGCCGACGTATATCGTGAACAGCAGCGTTTCAGTGTAGGAGCCACATTGAGTGTAAAGCAGAATGTCGATTTTACCGGCGGTACGTTTTATCTTGAAACCGATTTGGACTATATGCGTAATTTCGGGGCGACCTCCTATACGCAATTTTCAACCGTACCCATACGGGTGGGGTATTCGCAAAATCTTATCGGTTATAATGAATTCCGTTGGGAGAAAAAAATAGAACCGGTGCGTTATGAAAAGGTCAAGCGGCAATATGTCTATAACTCGGAACAGGTGTCGGAGAGTGCCGTGAACTATTTCTTTTCTTTGGCCATGGCTCAGACCAATTATGATATGGCGTTGAGTAACGTATCGACAAGCGATACTCTCTACCGCATAGGAATGGAGCGCTACAAGATAGCGGCGATAGAGAAGTCGGACTTGCTTACCTTGGAACTGGACATGGTCAATGCCCGCAATTCTCTCGAAAATGCCCGTATAGAACTTGACAAGGCAACATATGCTCTTGTCTCGTTCCTGAATTTGCCTCAGGGCACACGCATATCGTTGATTCTGCCTTCCAATCCTCGTATGGTCAATATCCCCGTAGACCAGGCTGTTCAGTTTGCCAAAGAAAACAATCCTGTTTATTATGAGCAGAAACAGAACGTTCTGGAAGCGGAACAAACCGTAGACCGCACCCGGAAGGAGTCGCGTTTCAATGCCAGTGTCAATGCGAGCGTCGGTCTTAATCAGGTGGCCGACCGTTTGGGTGAAGCCTACCGGCACCCGTTGCAACAGCAAGTGGTTTCGTTGAGCCTGTCGATACCTATTGTCGATTGGGGCGTTGCCCGCGGCAAGTACAATATGGCCAAGAACGAATTGAATGTAGCCTATATTACGGCTCAACAAGAGAAGCAGAGTGTCGAGCAGGAAGTCGTTGTTACCGTGAGAGATTTTAATGTACAGCAGCAGATGCTGTCCAGCGCATCTCAGGCACTGCGGCTGGCCGAAGACGCTTATATGCAAACATATCGCCGCTTTGTGATAGGTAATGCCGATGTTAATGCTTTGAGCCTGGCATTGAACCGTCAGCAGACGGCTCAACGCAATTATGTTACGGCCTTACAGAATTATTGGTCCAACTATTACAAGATAAGAAGGCTCACCCTTTACGATTTTGAATGGAATGTCTCACTGTATGAAAAATTCGATTTTGAAAATAAGGTGATTCGATGAAGCAGCGGTTGGCCCATATCTCGTTTTTTACGTGGATAATTGTATTCCTGACCCTTTCGTTGGTAGGAATAGCTCTTATACCACAATTGCCGGTGAAGTTGTCGCCGGCAAAAGAGATGCCAACGCTCACGATTTCATATTCGATGCGAAATGCGTCGTCGCGTGTCGTTGAGGCCGAAATTACCAGCCGTCTCGAAGCTATATTGTCGCGAGTGCGGGGGATAAGCCGCATTTCTTCGGTGTCGAACAATGGGGGTGGAAGTATTACCGTGCGACTGGACGAACATTCCGATATCGATGCGGTCCGTTTTGAAATATCTACCCTTGTGCGTCAGGTATGGCCAGACTTACCCGAGACGGCATCTTATCCGCGACTGTCAACACGCCATTCCGAAAGCAGTTCCACCCGGCCGTTTCTTGTATATACCCTCAATGCACCGGCTTCTCCGTCGTATATCTGGCAGTATGCCGAGAACCATATTGTACCTGTCGTAGGCCGTTTGCCGGGTGTCTCCAAAGTCGAACTGTCGGGTGCTACACCCATGGAGTGGACGCTCGATTATGATAAGGAGTTGCTGGCACAGCTCAATGTTTCTGTGAATGATATTCAAAAAGCATTGGCCGACCGTCTCGAAAAGGAAGAACTGGGAATGTGTCGTGTCGAAGAAGACGGGCAGGAGAGTTGGATAAGGGTCGTGTTGAAAACGAATGAGTCCGACGAAGGTTTTGAACCCGAAAAGGTGAATGTGCAGACGTCGGACGGTCGCATCTTTTCTTTGCCCTCGCTGGTGCATATCTCGCGTCAAGAGGCTGCTCCGTCGAGCTATTATCGAATCAACGGACTGAACTCGCTTTATCTGAACATAACCTCGGAAAAGTCGGTCAACCAGTTGTTGCTGAAAGAGCAGATTGCCGAGATTTTGGCCGATGTCCAGCGTAAATTTCCGGCCGGTTATGAATTGCATAAGGGCTATGATGCAACAGATTATATCAATGAAGAGTTGAACCGCATCTATTTCCGCACGGGGCTTACGGTTTTAATATTGCTGTTGTTTGTATTTATTATTACCCGTAATGTACGTTACCTTTTCCTGATTACGGTAGGGCTGGCCGTGAACATTGCCGTTGCGGTGATTTTTTATTACCTGTTCGACCTTGAAATACAGTTGTATTCGTTGGCGGGGATTACGATTTCACTCAATTTGGTTATCGACAATACGATTGTGATGACCGACCATTATCTTCGCCGACGAAATTTGAAAGCATTCCTTTCTATTTTGGCGGCCACACTTACAACTGTCGGCGCACTCTCGATACTCTTTTTTATGGACGAAAAAGTCCGTCTTAATTTACAGGATTTTGCCGCGGTCATTATCATCAATCTGCTGGTATCTTTGTTTGTTGCGCTCTTTTTTGTCCCCTCTGTCATTGAGAAAATTGCTTTGGTGCGTCGGCAAACGACCGCTCTGCGGTTGAAACGAAAGCGCCTTATCGTGCGTTTTACCCGAGTATACCAAAGAGGTATCGTCTTTGTTTCTCGCTATCGGGTATGGGCAATCGTCGTCATCGTATTGGCATTTGGAATTCCGGTGTATCTGTTACCCGAGAAAATGAAAGGCGAAACGTGGGGTGCCAAGGTTTATAATGCAGTATTTGACCACGACGTATATCGAGAGCACATACGGCCGGTCATCGATAAGGCATTGGGCGGGACGTTACGGCTTTTTGCCCAGCATGTGGGCAGCAGTGGCAGCTATTACAGCCGCGACGAAGAAGGAGAGATTGTCTTGCATGTCAATGCGACGTTACCCAATGGTGCGACGTTGGAACAGATGAATACCTTGATATCCCGAATGGAGCAGTATCTTACCTCGTTTCCCGAGATACGACAGTTCCAAACTTCTGTTTCGAGTGCCCGTCGGGCCAGCATTACCATATATTTTACCCGGGAAGCGCTGGCGAGCGGCTTTCCCTATATTCTCAATTCCGATATTGTAAGCAAGGCTCTTGAATTGGGTGGCGGCAGTTGGAGTGTCTATGGATTGCCGATGGATTCGTTCAACAACGATGTGCGTGAGAGTGCCGGCGATAAGGTGATTGCGCTTTACGGATACAATTACGACGAGTTGTATGCCTGGGCCGATACTCTGCGTCACCGCTTATCGCAGTATCGACGCATAAGAGACATCACCATCAACTCTCAACAGTCGTACTGGAAAGATGATTACACCGAGTATTATCTCTCGTTGGACAAGCAGCGCATGGCCGAGGAGAATATATCGGCCCAGCAGCTGTATGCGGCCTTGAAGCCTGTCTTCGGGCAGGATATTTCCTGCGGGACGGTTTTTTATGACGGGGAGATAGAAGATGTAAAACTGGTTTCCCGATTAGGACGTGAATATGATATTTGGGCTTTGAGAATATGCCGATTTCCATTTCCGGCAAGAGTGTGAAGTTGAGTTCGCTGGCTACTATCACCCAAGAAGATGCTCCGCAAAGTGTGCGGAAGGAGAATCAGCAGTATGTGCTGGTCGTGCAGTTTACCTATGTGGGGTCATATTCGCAAGGGAAAAAACGTCTTGAAGAAGAGGTCGAGGCGCTTAACAGCATATTGCCGTTAGGATATACGGCCGAGATACCACGCCGTTCGTGGCGCGACGATAACAACGATTATACCCACATTGCATTGTTGCTGTTGGTCGTTGCCATTATATTTTTCATTTCGAGCATATTGTTCAATTCTTTGAAGCAGCCTTTCCTTATCATCTTGCTTATACCCATATCGTATATAGGCGCTTTTGTGTCGTTTTATCTGTTCGATATACGTTTTGATCAGGGCGGGTTTGCCGCATTTGTGCTGTTGTGTGGTATTACCGTGAATGCTGGCATATACGTTCTCAACGAATACAATTCGATACGTGCGCATCGGCCCCGACTGTCGCCTTTGCGGAGTTACCTCAAAGCCTGGAACATAAAAATCATACCCATAATTCTCACCATACTCTCTACCATATTGGGATTTATACCGTTCCTGATAGGAGCCGATCGGAGTGATTTCTGGTTTTCTCTGTCTATTGGTACGGTAGGTGGTTTACTCATGTCGCTACTGGGCCTTTTCCTGTTCTTGCCACTGTTTATGAGGGTTGTAAACAAACGTTGACTTATCGTGAATTAAATATAAATCCGCCCGTTTTTTTAATGATATATATTTGAAACTAAACAATATTTTTCTAATATTGTAAGTATTGATTATCAGTTATTGATAATTAATCATGGGGCGAAGGTGCTTGTATGATGGCTGTTTGTGATACCTGTTTCCCATGGGCGTTTCCTCTCAAAATAGGACGGGTAATATTAATCTGTATTGAAT
>ERZ824600.4800-NODE-4800-length-11572-cov-2.726839_pt1 | contig 11572 bp, 9 predicted proteins | sample MGYA00519933_ERZ824600 | MGnify/ENA primary metagenome ERZ824600 (study PRJEB31778, sample SAMEA3449178) | human gut metagenome | biome: human gut; feature: human-associated habitat; material: faeces | place: United Kingdom | collected 2010/2012 ... | reverse complement strand
AAAAGATAAGGGACAGGAACGGTAATGCCGTTCCTGGTCGATAAAAAAGCTGCTTTGTTAACCTCAAATCAGGATAAAATTGACGCCGCCGTTGTCAATCTCCAAACCGCCATCGCCAACCTAATTCCCGCTGACTGCGCCAACACCACGGTGCTGTATCAGGAATTGAAATGGGACTTCAATTCAGCAAGGTTCACCGCCAAATCCTGGGCGGCCTATAAGACCGTCCGCGAAAAGGCCGAGGCCCTGATGGCCAGCATGTTTGACGCGGAGGGCAACCCCACCGCCGCCAACACCAAGGACAAGAACACCGAGATTGAAGCCATGGCCAAGGAGCTAAAGGTCGCCAGCGAAAGGCTGGATATCTTCATGGCACCGGAGGCCGCATCGATCGTCCGGCTGGAGCTGGAGGCCATCCGGTATCTGGCCGAGAAGTATGACCCGGACAAACTGACGGGGTATACGGAGGCCAGCCTTCAGGCCCTGCGGGACGAAGTAATCCCGGCTCAGGCCGCTGCCGCCGTCCATAAATGTATAGAGGTCGGCCACGACGCCCTTGGCGGCGTATTTGTCGATGGGCAGGCTGCTGGTCAGGAACAGATCCGGCACGCTGCCGCTGATGATCTCGGTGGTGAGCTTGGTGATGCCGGCGTTATAGTCGTCGTCTGTGGCGTATTCGCTGTAGTCGACGACCTGGATGCGGTACTGGTCGTTCGACTTGTTGTATTCGACGATCTTGCTGCGCAGGCTCCAGTCAAGGCCCATGCACGCGAGCGTCAGGACGGTCTTTTCCTTGACCTCGGAAGCGTCAATGCGGTGCAGGACGATAAGCTGGTAGGCGGTCGTGTCGCTGCTCCAGTCCTGCGTCATGCCGACGACGCGGCCATCGGAGAGCATCCCGGAGTCATACATGTTGCTGGTGTCGACATCGCAGGCCATCCAGTCGACGAGCTTGTCCTTCGTATCGCTCGCGAAGGTGTAGCCATAGATGTTGTCGTTGTTCTTGTAATAGAAATCGTAGGCGTCGTCGCCCGGATAGACGTTCCAGACGTTGGCCGGCATCTTGATCTTCTCGCCCCAGGTCTTCGTCTCAAGATCGACGGGGATGAAGAACTGGCCGTTCTCGTCGGTGCTCTCCGCGGTGTCGGTGGCGTAGTTGTACCACAGGATACCGACCTGATCGGGCTGCAGGCGGCAGAGGCTGCCGCTGTACTGGCTGTCGTCGATCTTGAACAGGAGCTTGCCTTCGGCGTCCAGCACATAGATGTAGTTGTAGTCGGTGACGTAGAGATTGCCCGCCGCGTCGACGGCGAAGGACGAGATGTTGCTGCCCATGCCATCCTCCTCGTCCGTGCCATCGTCAGTCACGGAGAGGTCGACATTGGCGATCGTGCTGCCGTCGGCGGCAACGTGCATGAGGTAGGCCGTGCTCATGTCCGTCGAGGGGTAGTCATACTTGTTCATGGTGTTGGGATCGAAGTCCGCGGGCAGGTCATACTTTGCCGCATAGACGTTCACGAGCATCCAGAGCGTGCCGTCGTCGGAGCCTGCCATGTTGTAGCAGTCAACGTTGCCCTCGCAGTCCTCGGGAACCGTGGGCAGCTGCAGGTTGGGAAGCTGGGTGCACGCGCCGGTATCGGGGTCGACAGACAGAAGGATCAGCTCCTGGGTGTAATACGACCAGGTGTCGCCCGTGTCCGGGTCGGTCTGGACGATCTCGTCGCCCTGCACGTAGGCGGTCAGGAAGATCGTCGTGCCCGCGGTGCACATCGTGTTGACGTACTGGATGTTCTCGGGCAGCTGCAGGTCGAGGTAGTCGGCCTGATAGGCGTATTTCGCCGTCGTGGCGGCGGGCTTGGTCTGGTCGATGAGCGAGCCGCTGGAGTCGGTCTTGCTGCCCGGCGTATCAGAGTTTTTCGAGCAGCCCGCAAACAGGCTCATCACAAGCAGAGCCGCCAGCGCGAGCGCAAAAAAGCGTTTGAATTTCATGCTGTTCTCCTTTTTCATTCAGAAACTATATGTTGTACTGTCATATGATAGCATCGGCCTATTTTGCTGCCTGTATCATACCAAATCAAAGACGCAAAGAAAAGTCCGGCGTTGCAAAATTCAGATATTTTTAAGAACTGCCGTCCGGATCCCCTGCGGGCAGGATGGGAAGGATGACCTCGGCGGTGAACTTCCCGCTCTCGGTATAGCGCTTGAAGCTGCCCGACATCTGCGCCATGATCTTCGCGCAGGTGCGCAGGCCGATCTTGTTGGATTCGATGCGCCCCGCGCCGGGGTTCACGCTGTTGGACAGGCAGACGTGCAGCGCCCCATCCTCCAGCAGCGCTGCGATGGCCACGGGCCGGGCGGGGTCGGCATATTTGCGGATGTTGTCGAACAGATTGTCGAACACGCGCTTGAGGTAGGTCACGTCGGCCTCGATCTGCACGTCCTGCTGCGGCAGGAGCAGCTGGACCGTAAAGCCCTGCTGCTGCAGCTGCGCGCGGCTCTCGCCCAGGAGCTGGCCGAGCAGGATCGACGCGTCGTAGCGCTCCAGCTGCAGCGGCAGCTCCTTGCAGCCGAACAGCAGGGAGTAGCGGAACAGCTCGTCGGTCAGCCGCTTGAGCTGCTCGGCCTTGCCGTAGGCGGCGTCCAGATAGCTCTGCAGCTCCTCCTGCGTCCGGTACTGCCCGGTCTTTGCCAGATCCAGATACCCCAGCAGCGCGGTCAGCGGGTTGCGGATGTCGTGCGACATGGCGGTGATGAGATCGCTGTTCTGCTGCAGCGCCCGCTGCTCCTCGCTGGTCTTGCGCAGCAAAGACAGCCGCATCTGCTCGACGCTCGCGGTCAGCTGCGCGAGCTCGTCGCTGCCCTTCGGCTCGAGCTGCAGGTAGAGATTGCCCTCGCCGATGGACTGCACCTCGTGCGAGATGGCCACGACCTTGCGCGCCACGCGCCGGTTATACGCCAGCAGCGTCAGCGCCAGCACGGCGCAGCCCAGCAGCAGCGAGACGACCCAGGTCACATCGTAGAGCCGGCTGTCCGAATTGTCATAGATCACGGCGTAGACCGTCCCGTCGCGGAAGGCGATCGGGTAGACGACCTCGGCCCCCTGCTCCTTCAGGGAATAGGCGTCGACCGCGGCGATGTCCGCGCCCCACCAGCCGATCTCGAGGATCTGCCGCTGGTCGCGGTAGAGAAGGATATAGTAGTCCTTCCTGCTCTCGCCCCACTGGGCCAGCGCGTTCGTATTGCGGGTCGTCAGAGCGTTCTGCCGGACGTAGCCCTGCAGCTCCTGCGCGGCCCGGTTCGTCCGCTTCAATACGGCCGCTTCGCTCAGATAGCAGCGCTCGATGACCGCCTCGCCCACGCTCTCGGCCAGCAGCGCCATGCACACGCCCAGCACCAGCCCCAGCAGCAGCACGAACAGCGGCTTGACGCTCAGCGAGAGGAATCGTTTCTTTTTCTCAGTCAATCTGATAGCCCTTTCCCCATACGGTGCGGATCAGCCGCGGGTTGGCCGGATCCTCCTCCAGCTTCTTGCGCAGATTCACGATATGCACCATCACGGTATTGTTGGACGCCGGCATGTACGTCTCATGCCAGACCGTCTCATAGATCGTGCGCACCGGCACGACGCGGCCCCGGTTCTCCGCCAGACAGTGGAGAATGGAAAACTCCGTCTCCGTCAGCTCCAGCGGCTGGCCGTTTACCAGCACGCGCCCCTCCTCAATCAGCCGGGCGGCGGCGGAGCGGGTCAGCTCCGGCGCGCGGGCGGCCAGAAACGCGTCCAGCCGGGCGGGGCCGTCAGGACCGGCGGTCAGCGTCAGCGTTTCCATTCCGCGCTCCCTTTCCGTCGTACTTTTCATAGAACCAGAGGTAATACACGGCGCCCAGCACCGCGCCGGACACGATGCAGATGTCCGCCACGTTGAACACCGCGAAATTCATAAACAGCACGTTGAACATATCCACCACAAAGCCCCGGAGGGTCCGGTCGATCAGGTTGCCCACCGCCCCGGCCAGCACAAGAAACAGAATGGCGTAGGTCAGGAAGAACTTGGCCAGAAACAGGGCCACGATATACAGGATCACGCACAGCAGCTTGGTGCGGGGATCCAGCCGGTGGATCAGGGTATTGCCGGGGAAATACTGGCCCAGGGTGATGTCCTTCAGCATAGGCTGCTGCCCCCTTTCAGGGCGAGGAGCTGCGCACGCAGCGCCTCCATCGTATAGACCGCCGGGTCGATGGCCACGCCCTTTTCATGGAGGGCGTGGGCGATCTTGGTGACCTGGGGCACGTCAAGGCCGATGGACTCCAGCTCACGGGCGCGGGTGAACACCTCCGCCGGGCTGCCCTGCATGCAGACGCCGCCCTTGTCCAGCACGATGATGCGCTGGGCGTTGCGGGCGATCTCCTCCATGCTGTGGCTGACCAGCACCACGGTGCTGCGGCGCTGGGTGTGATAGCTGCGCAGAAGGGCGAGGATATCCTCGCAGCCCCGGGGGTCAAGGCCCGCGGTGGGCTCGTCCAGGATCAGCACCTCCGGCTCCATGGCCATGACGCCGGCGATGGCCACGCGGCGCTTCTGGCCGCCGGACAGGGCGAAGGGGGACTTCTCCAGCACGTCGGCGCTGAGACCTACGGCCTGCACCGACTGGCGGACACGGCGGTCGATCTCCCCGTCGTCAAGCCCCATGTTTTTGGGGCCGAAGGCCACGTCCTTATAGACCGTCTCCTCAAAAAGCTGATACTCCGGATACTGGAACACCAGCCCCACATGGAAGCGCACCTGACGGATCTGCTTGGGGTCGGCCCAGATATCCTGCCCGTTCAGGTAGATGTGGCCGTCCGTAGGCTTCAAAAGGCCGTTGAGGTGCTGGATGAGGGTGGATTTGCCGCTGCCGGTATGGCCGATGACGCCCAGAAACTCGCCTGGCAGAATGTCCAGCGACATATCCTTGACGGCGCTGCGCTGAAAGGGCGTTCCGGCGCTATAGGTATGTGTCAGATGATCGACACGAATGATGGGTTCCAATGTTGGGTTCCTCGTTTCATTTATTTTGCTGAAAGCCGCATTCCAAAGGCTCCCCTGTGTAAGGGGAGCTGTCAGCCGTAAGGCTGACTGAGGGGTTGTCCTATGTGGGCTATACGCTCCGTTGACGGGCGACCGCAAGGGTCGCCCCTACGACAATCCCTCCGGCGCTTCACGCCACCTCCCTTTACACAAGGGAGGCATTAAAAGTACGACTACCAGAAAAGCGGTTATCGCAGGGCTTTACAGATGGCATCGGCGCACTCGTCTACCGTCAGGGCGTCCAGCGGCACGTCCACGCCGCCCTGACGCAGGCCGTACAGCAGCTCCACCGTGTCGGGAGCGGCAAGCCCCATGGCGCGGAGCGCTTCCACCTGGGTGAACACCTCCGCCGGAGCACCGTCTATCACCAGCTTGCCGTCGTTCATGACGATGAGACGGTCGGCATCCATGGCCTCGTCCATATGGTGGGTGATGAGCACCACGGTGATGCCCCGCTCTTGATTTAACGTGCGGATGGCGGAGAGCACCTCGCGCCGTCCGGCAGGGTCCAGCATGGCGGTGGCCTCGTCCAGCACGATACACTCCGGGGCCATGGCGATGACACCGGCGATGGCTACCCGCTGCTTCTGTCCGCCGGAGAGAAGATGGGGTGCATGGCGGGTGAATTCCGCCATGCCCACCGCCGCCAGCGCGTCATCCACGCGGCGGCGAATTTCCTCGCTGGGAACGCCCAGATTCTCCGGGGCGAAGGCCACGTCCTCCTCCACCACGTTGGCAACGATCTGGTTATCCGGGTTCTGGAACACCATGCCCACGCGGCGGCGGATCTCCAGCAGCAGGGCCTCGTCCCTGGTGTCCATGCCCTCTACATACACCGTGCCGCCGCTGGGCAGCAGCACCGCGTTCATATGCTTGGCCAGGGTGGATTTGCCGGAGCCGTTATGGCCCAGCACCACCACGAAGCTGCCCCTTTCAATAGACAGCGATACATCCTCCAGCGCGACGGTGGAGGTCTGTCCCTCCTCCGCCGGATAGGTGAAGGAGAGATGCTCGGTTTGCAGCATTGTTGACATAGTTGCGCTCGTTTCCTTTATGTTATTCGCTGACCCAGCGGCCTGTGGCGCCGCAGGGCAGCGCCATGCCGGACTCGGTACAGGGCAGGCCCAGCTCGTCCCACGTGACCTTGCCGCCGAAGCGCTGGCAGGCCAGCAGGTGCAGGATATAGCCCAGCACAGAGGGTGCAAGGCCGGTGGTATAGCTGTTGATGATGACAAACAGGGGTTTATCCGACAGCACCTGCATGCACAGCTTCACGAAGGGATACAGGCTGTCCTCCAGCTTCCACACCTCGCCGGAGGGGCCCCGGCCATAGCTGGGAGGATCCATGATGATGGCGTCGTAGGTCTTGCCACGGCGAATTTCCCGCTCCACGAACTTGGCGCAGTCATCCACGATCCAGCGGATGGGCGCGTCGGCAAGGCCGCTGAGCCGTGCGTTGTCCTTGGCCCAGGCCACCATGCCCTTGGCCGCGTCCACATGGCAGACGCTGGCACCCGCCTTGGCGCAGGCTACGGTGGCGCCGCCGGTATAGGCAAACAGGTTCAGCACACGGATGGGCCGTCCTGCCTGACGGATAGTGTTCATGGCAAAGTCCCAGTTGGCGGCCTGCTCCGGAAACAGACCCGTATGCTTGAAGTTCATGGGCTTGACCTGAAAGGTCAGCTCCTTATAGCGCACCTGCCATTGGGCGGGCAGACGCAGATTCTGCCATTTTCCGCCGCCGGTGTTCGAGCGCGCGTAGCGCGCGTCATACTTCCGCCAGAGCGGATCGTCCTTCGGCGTGTTCCAGATCACCTGCGGATCCGGACGCACGAGGATATATTTCCCCCACCGCTCCAGCTTTTCTCCGGCGGAGGTATCGAGGACCTCATAGTCCTTCCAGTTATCAGCCAGCCACATGTTGCTCTCCTGTCTGTTTAGGGATTGGACCCGGCGTTCGTCCAGGTGTTGAGGATCCGGTCGATGACGCCCTGCGCGTCGTCTTCGTCGGAGTCGGCCGTGCCGGCGTCTTCTTCATCCTCCTCCGGCTCTGGCTCGGGCAGATCGTCCTCGCTGTGGATATAGCACTCGACGTTGATCGCGTCGACATCCGGCGAGACGGCCGCGTAGTAGCCGGCCGGCAGCGTATCGCTCAGGATGGCGTAGGCCTGGTCGAGCACGACGACGCCGTTTTTCGGGAAGGCACGCGAAACATCGAGCAGCGCGGCCTTATGTGTGGAGTTGCCCGGGACCTGTGCGCAGTATTCATTGGCCACATGGCCGGAGGCGTTGCAGATCTCGACCTCCTTATGCACATTGCACGTTTCCGTCGGCACGTCATGCGCGCTGAGTGTCACGCGGACCGTGCGCTCGCCGCGCGGGTCGAGCGCGCAGGCGTCGGACGGCAGCAGGCCGCTGTCGCGGCAGACCGTGACCTCGACGAGGTTGGCGGGCTGCTTGAACGCCTTGTTCTTGAGATTCTGATGGACCTGCTCCATGACCTTCTTCCACATGACGATGGCCGGGTTGGTCTCGGAGTCGGTCAGGACGATCTCCTCCGGATCGTTGTAGCCGCACCAGACGACACTGGTGTAGTACGGCGTATAGCCCGCGAACCAGCGGTCAAAGTCGCGGGAGGTCGTGCCGGTCTTGCCGGCTACGGTCATGTTTTCCAGATGCGCCGCCGTGCCGGTGCCCTTTTCGACGGTCGATTTGAGCATATCGGTGATATACCACGCGGTCATGTCCTTCATGGCGACGTGTGAATCCTGCGTATTGTCAAGGATGATCTGCCCGTTGGCGTCCTTGACGACGGTATAGGTCCTGGCCTCGCGCCAGACGCCCTCGTTGGCAAAGGACGCGTAGGCCGCCGTCATGGAGCGGACCGTCACGCCCCGGGTCAGACTGCCGAGCGCGAGCGCCCAAAGGTTGACGTCCGAGAGCTCCTCGCCGGTATTCGACTGGTAGGAGGAGACGAGCGTGGACAGGCCCATCTTGTCCTTGGCGAAGGAATAGCTGTATTCCGGCGTCATCTGCGCAACGAGCTTGACCGGAACGGTATTGATCGACTGGGCCACAGCCTCTTCCACCGACACAAGACCGCGGTAGGTCGAGTCTAGGTTCTTGGGCCAAGTCGCGGAGTCGGTGAAGGAATAGGGCGTATCGTCCATCACGGTCGCCGGGGTGACGAGACCGAGTTCGATGGCGGGCGCGTAGACCGCGACGGGCTTGATGATGGAGCCGGGCGAGAGCAGGCTCTGCGTGGCGCAGTTCCAGACAAGGCTCCCCTGCTTCCTGCCCACGCCGCCGGCCAGCGCGACGACGTCGCCGGTCGTATTGTCGACGATCACGATGCCGGACTGCAGCTGCTGGGAGCTCGCCGTGGCCGGCAGGCTCTGCAGGTCTTCGTAGACCGCGTCGACCGCCGCCTGCACCTCGGGGTTGACCGTGGAGTAGATCTGGTAGCCGCCGGTCATGACCATCTTGTAGACGATGTCGTATTCGTATCCGGCCTTGTCGCACAGATCGCTGACGACATCGCGGATGACCTGATCTTCAAACCAGGAGTAATAATCATCGCTCGTGTCGCTGTTATCGCGGCTGCTGTTGGTGAACACCAGTTCTTCGGCCACGGCCTCGTCATACTGCTCCTGATTGATATAGCCCTGCTTGAGCATCTGGGTCAGGATGACCTCCTGCCGCTCCTTGTTCTCTCTGGTATTCGCTTCGCTGATATAGGGATCGTATCGGGACGGGTTATTCGTGATGCCGATGAGCGACGCGCACTCGGCCAGGCTCAGGTCCTTGACGTCCTTGCCGAAGTAGACGCGGGAGGCCGACTGGACGCCCTTGCAGTTTTCGCCGAGCGGAATGATATTGAGGTACCACTCCATGATATCCTTCTTCGTGTGCGTCTTTTCGAACTCCAGCGCGCGATAGATCTCGACCAGCTTGCGGCGGACCGTGACCTCCTTTTCGCCCGTGAGGTTCTTGATGAGCTGCTGGGTGATGGTGGAGCCGCCGGCCTCGCTCTTGCCGAGGAACATCTTGAAGCAGGCGCGCAGGGTGGTGACCCAGTCGACGCCCTGGTGCTTTTCAAAGCGCTTATCCTCGATGGCGATGCAGGCGTGGATGAGGTTTTTCGGGATATCATCGTATTCGACCCAGGTGCTGTTGGAGCCGCCGTAGAGCGTCTGCAGCACCTCATATTTCCCGGTCTCGGGGTTTTCGTAGTAGATGACCGAGGTCTGGTCGAGCGAGAAGCTGTCAGCCGCCCACTCGGCCTGCTGCGAAAGGTCGTTCTTCACATAGACCGCAAACAGGCAGGCGAAGATCAGAAACGCCAGAAATGCGGTCAGAAAGACCGTCCCGATCACCTTGCCGATCACCGCGAAGACATGGCCTGCGCCGGACTTCTTCGCAGCTTCATTTCTTTTTTGCTGAGCCATACGGACCCTCCATACTTTTTTCTGTTATACAGGCAAACGGCGCATTGCGCCACTATATATCATGCTATCCAGGCAATTATAACACATCTGTCAATTATTTTGAAAACAAATTTTGAAATCCATGCAGTCTTTTTCTTCTTCCGCTTTTTTCCCGCGCGCATGGGGCAAAAACGCCCTGTTTTGCAGGTTTTCCGGAATAAAATGGCGTTCCGGCGTACGGCGGGCCGCATCCGGTCAACAAATTCCTCTTGATTTTATCCGGCCCGCAGGTTAAAATAGAGCCAAGATCAAGTGATACGGAGGAGCCCCATGGAGCAGCAATACGGCGACGATTTCATCAGCATCACCGACGAAGACGGCAAGGAATACGAGCTGGAAGTTCTGGCTGAGCTGGAGCACAACGGCAGCCGCTATCTCGCCCTCGTCCCGGCCGGCAGCGGCAACGACGATGAGGAAGAGGATCTTGAGGTCAGCATCCTCAAATCCGTGGAGGAAAACGGCGAGGAATTCCTCGAAGCCATCGAAGACGACGCGGAGCTCGAGGAGGTCTACAGCGCGCTGATGGATCTCATCTACGAGGAAGACGACGCACCGGAAGCATAATTCCGCCGCGCCGCAGCAAACTACAAATATATGATAAACGCGTATCCCTGCGGGGTGCGTGACGGGTCCACTTAAACCCACATTATATTCAGGGGATGCCGGAACTTTTGCTGTCGATTGCAGGCCTCCCGCCCACGGCTCTGACCGGTGGTGGACGTTGGAAGCAGAGAAGCAGCAAAGAGGCAACCCACCTGCCCGTTTCGTGCAGGTTATAATTGGATTCGCACGGCTTCTGCGGGGATACCTGTGTTTATAGGAAGTAAGAAGTAATAGTGAAGAGTGAATCAGTGCGGCGTGCCGCGGGGCGGCACGATCGGGATCGCTGGCGCAGCCGGTACCGCACTTCTTCCCTTTTCACTATTACTTTTTCCCTTTTGCAAAATTTTGCTTGCATATAGCGGCTGTTTTCGGTATAATACGCATTGAATTGCCTGATCGGCTGACTGCCGCCGGTTTGCGGCAAAACTCAGACTTATGACTAATGAGAGGAATGATCCCACATGAGCGCATCCCGCGAAAAGAACAAGCGCAAGGAAGAGGCCGCCGCTCCCGCAGCTGCCAACGAAGCAAAGAAAGGTATGAGCAAGGGCCTGAAGACGACGCTGATTGCCGTCTGCGCTGTTTTGATCGTCTGCATCGTCGTGTTCTTCTACATGCTGACGAGCGGCTTCTTCGCTTCCCACACCACGGCTGCCACCGTCGGCACGCACAAGCTGACGCCCGCGATGGTCAACTACTTCTATAAAGGCGCCTACGGCAACATGCAGAACCAGTACGGCGACTTCATGAGCTACGTCATCGACTCCGACACGCCGCTCGACGAGCAGGTCTATGACGAAGAGTCCGGCGAGACCTGGGCCGATTACTTCACCGATCAGGGCCTGATCAACGCTTCCAACGCCTATGCCCTCTATGACGCGGCAAAGGCTGACGGCCACACGCTCTCCGAAGATGAGCAGGCTTCCATCGACTCGCAGATCTCCTCCCTGGCGCTGTATGCCTCCTACTACGGCACGAACACCAGCGGCTACATTGCAGGTGTCTACGGCACGGGCTGCAACGAGAAGAACTTCCGCGAGTATCTCGAGGTCGTGACGCTGGCCGACAGCTACGCCACCGCCACCCAGAACGGCTTTACCTACACCGACGAGCAGATCGCGTCGGAATACGCCGCTGACCCCAACAGCTATGACGCCGTGACCTACCGGCAGTTCCTGGTCTCCGACGCCATGTTCCAGACCGACAGCACTGACACGGAAGATGACGACGCCGAGGCCGAGGCTGAGACCCTCTCCGATGAAGAGCTGACCGCTCTCAAGGAAGAGCTGGCCTCCAAGATGGCCGCCGACACGCAGGGCGACGAGCAGGCCTTCATCGATCAGGCTTACGAAAACTGCCTGGAATCCGCCAAGGAGACCTATGCGGAAGACAGCGCCACGCTGAAGGAGAACCAGC
>ERZ824600.4797-NODE-4797-length-11580-cov-2.980738_pt1 | contig 11580 bp, 7 predicted proteins | sample MGYA00519933_ERZ824600 | MGnify/ENA primary metagenome ERZ824600 (study PRJEB31778, sample SAMEA3449178) | human gut metagenome | biome: human gut; feature: human-associated habitat; material: faeces | place: United Kingdom | collected 2010/2012 ... | reverse complement strand
AGGCTCCCTTGTGTAAAGGGAGCTGTCAGCGGAGCTGACTGAGGGATTGTAACAGTAACAAAAACTTTTGCACCGAACAATCCCTCCGTCACGGCTTACGCCGTGCCACCTCCCTTTACACAAAGGAGGCTTATTCACGGTGACGTGTGGGAACAGGTCGATACCATGTGTGATGCGTTCATTTTTCGATGAAGCACCGACCCTTCCCCGCACAAACGCCCGCTTTTCCGCAACCGCCCATTCGTAGAGAAAATCCCTATCTTCGACCCTCTCAAAAAGTTTTGAAGATTCCAAAGGGACTTTCCTAAAAGTCCCTTTGGCGGGGTTCGGGGCAGAGCCCCGCGTACTCCTCGTACTCCCCGCGCATCCCCTCGTTTCTCCACAGTCTGCCTGTGGATATGTTGACAAAAGCTGTGGAAAAAGCGGCGGGGAGCGCGCATAATATTGGGGGATGTGGAAAAATTTGGGTTTTCCACAGGAAGATACGTGGCTTTTCGGCATAGTTTTCCTGTACCGGCAGGAATGGGAAAAGGACGAGCTGGACGGGCTTTTCGGGACTTTTCCACAGTATACACAGGCTCTATTGGTACTACTTCTGCTAAATCTTTTATTCCTTCTCTTCCTTTCGTTCCTGCGCTTCGCGCAACAGACAGAAAACGGAAAGCGGAGAGACAGCGGAATGCTGACATGCAGGCAGAAGAAGTCAGAAAGATACGAAAGGATATTACAAAGAACATGAAGGTTATATTTGAGAGAAACGCTTTGATTGCCGCGGTGTTACCCCTGATGGGGTCGGTATCCGACAAAAACACGAATGTTGCAACTGAGGGTGTCCTGATCTCCGCAACAGGCAGTGACGGATGCATTTTATCCGCCTACAACATGGAGCGCGGCATGCGTGCGACCCTGAGTGCGCAGGTACTGGAAGAAGGCAGTTACATTGTAAACGCGAACAAGCTGAGCCAGATCGTGCGCACCCTGCCCGACGGCGATGTGCAGATCGAGGTCAACGACCGCTGTGTGACCAAGATCACGGGCGGACGGTCGGTATTCGAGTTACATGCCATCCGCGGGTCGGAATTTCCGAATTTGCCAGATCTGAACATTGACACGGGTATCCGTCTGCGTCAGGGCGACTTAAAAGACATGATTGCATCCACATTTTTTGCCATGGCGCAGGACGATCCGCGTCCCGTGATGAACGGCTCGCTGTTTGAGGTCAACGGCTCGGTTCTGTCCATTGTGGCGTGCGACGGCGAGCGGCTGGCGCTCAAGAAAAAGACGTGCGAGATCGGCACCATCGGAGACGGTCTGACAGAGACGATGCGTTTTGTGGTGCCCGGAAAATCGCTGGCGGAGTTGCAGAAGCTCCTAAGGGATCCGGATGCCGAGGTCATGATGAAGGTCACGCGCAAGCACATGATCCTTTCCACCAAGAATTATCTGCTGTTCACGCGGCTGATTGAGGAAGAATATTTCGATTATGACCGCTTCATTCCGAAGAGCAGTAAAATATATGTCAAGATCAACTGCGACGATTTTATTTCTTCGCTGGAGCGTGCCGTGCTCGTGACCGAGGACCGCACCATGGGACAGACCAAAAGTCCTCTCGTATGCTGTTTTAAGGAAAACTGCCTCGAGGTCAGCTCCAATTCGGTCACAGGGTCGTTCTACGACGAGATCCCGATCGAAAAAGAGGGCGACGACCTGAAGATCGGCTTTGAGTGCCGCAATCTCCTGGATGCGCTCCGCGCGTGCGACTGCACCGAGATCAAGCTGGCGCTGACCACGGCGCTCATGGGCATGGTCATTGAGCCTGACAACGACGATACGGAAAACACCTTCCTGTTTCTGGTACTGCCCGTGCGGATGCAGGAGTAACGGCAGGACGGAAAAATAATAAAAAGAAAAGCAGGAAAGACGGTCAGTGAGAAAACCGCGTAGGATTCATGGTTTGTAAAAGAGTGGCGTACTATCAGTTCCGCAACATCGAGCAGGCGGCGCTGGAGCTGGATCGCGGCGTAAACGTCCTGTACGGAAAAAACGCGCAGGGCAAGACCAACGCCCTGGAGGGCATATACCTGATGGCGCAGGGACGATCGTTCCGCATGGGAGGGGAGAGCGATCTCATTCGGTTCGGACAGCGGCAGAGCGCGGTGCGGATATGGTTTGAGACAGACGGCGGCGAGATGTCGCTGGAAATGCGTTATTTGCAGGGCGGACGGCGGCAGTGCACCGTCAACGACGTGCCGCAGAAGCGGCTGAGCGAATTCATTGGGCATTTCCGCGCGGTGATCTTCTGCCCACAGCATTTGTCCTTGGTGCGCGAGGGACCCTCGGTGCGGCGGGCATTTGCGGATATGGCGCTGTCCCAGCTCAGCACGGCATATCTCCGCGATTTACAGGAATATGCAAGGATATTGCAACAGCGCAATGCTCTCATTAAGAACTGCCGCGAGGTGAACGCCGCGTTTGCGCAGAGTATGGAGCCGTGGTCGGTACAGCTGGCACAGCGCGCCGAGAGCATTTCCGCAAAGCGGGAGGAATACCTCGTGCGGCTCGGCGAATATGTGCGGCAGATCTTTTCCGACATGACCGACGGGCGCGAGGTGCCCGACATCCGCTACACCGAGCGGAAAACGGCGCAGGAATATGAAAAGCTCCTGTGCTCCAACCTCGAACGGGAGGTGCGTCAGCAGACCACGCTGTACGGCACGCACCGTGACGATTACGAAATACGGCTCAACGGGCTGTCCGCACGGCAGTTTTCCTCTCAGGGACAACAGAGAAGCCTTGCCCTTGCCATGAAGCTGGCGGAGGGCGAGATCTCGCGGGACAGCACGGGAGAGTATCCGGTCTTTTTGCTGGACGACATCTTTTCGGAGCTGGACGCACAGCGAAGAGCCTATATCATGGAGGGACTGCACGACAGGCAGGTGGTGATCACCTCCTGCGAGCGGCATCCCGCGTCCTCCTATTATCACGTGGAGGACGGGCATTTTACCAAGGTGAACGGAGAAGGAGAGGTGCCGTCGGCATGATGTATCTGCATATCGGCGGGAGCAAGAGCATTCCGAAGAAGGAAATCTTGGGAATATTCGATCTGGACACCGCCACCGTTTCACAGATCACGCGAAAATATCTCAACGGAAAAACAGCCGAAGGCAAGGTCAGCGCCGTGGGCGAGGAGCTGCCGAAATCGTTTTTGGTAACGCGCGGCGGAGAGGTATATCTCTCTCAGATTTCGCCGCAGGCACTCCGCGGACGAAGCCGACAGACCGAGGATAACGACAGGCAACCGAAGAAAAAGGAAAGGGAATGACATGGCACAGGATAATCAGACGACACAAACCAATTACGGTGAGGAACAGATTCAGGTATTGGAGGGTCTGGAGGCGGTTCGGAAACGTCCCGGCATGTATATCGGCTCCACCTCGCAGAGAGGTCTCCACCATCTGATCTACGAAATTGTGGATAACTCCATCGACGAGGCAATGGCGGGCGCATGTACCGACATTATCGTGACCCTGCATGAGGACGGTTCGGCGTCGGTGCAGGATAACGGACGCGGCATTCCCACCGCCATCCACCATAAAATGGGCATCCCGACGCCCGAGGTGGTTTTCACCGTCCTGCACGCAGGCGGCAAATTCGGCGGCGGCGGATACAAGATCTCGGGCGGTCTTCACGGCGTGGGAGCGTCGGTAGTAAATGCGCTTTCCACGTGGTTTGAATATACCGACTGCTACGAAGGCAAGTCCTATACCCAGCGGTATGAGCGCGGCAAGGTGGTATCCCCCTTCACGTATCTCGGGGAGACCGACCGTCACGGACTGTATATCCGCTTTATGCCCGATCCGGAGATCTTTGAGGAGACCGTTTTCGACTATGATGTGCTTCTCAACCGTCTGCGGGAGCAGGCGTTCCTGAACGCGGGCGTGAAGATCATTCTGCGGGACGAGAGAAAATTAGCCGGCTCCATCTCGGGCGGCGGCATCAACTCGGCGGCGGCTATGCTGACCGAGGCGGCGGCACAGGCGGAGGAATCCGAGGAAGAGGAATCCGAGGAGATCGCCGAAAGCAGCGCCATCCGTCTGAAATATGTGGATGAATCGGGCGTGCATACCGACGATACGGGTGTGATCGAAGCAGTCCTTCACTATGAGGGCGGTATCCGTTCCTTTGTGGAGCACCTGAACTCCATCAAGCACGCGGAGCTTGTGACCCCCAACGTCATCTATATGAAGGCGCAAAAGGACTATACAACGGCTGAGGTGGCTCTGCAATACAACGATTCCTACAACGAGACCCTGCTCACCTTCGCGAACAATATCAATACGGTGGAGGGCGGTACCCATGAAGCGGGCTTCAAGTCGGCACTGACCAAGGTACTCAATGAGTACGGCAGAAAGGCGGGTATCTTAAAGGATTCCGATAAGAACCTGAGCGGCGAGGACTGCCGCGAGGGTCTGTGCGCCGTGGTCAGCGTCAAACTGGAGGAGGCACAGTTCGAGGGACAGACCAAGGCAAAATTGGGCAACTCGGAAATGCGTTCTTTTGTGGAGGGCATGGTTACCGAGAAGCTGTCCGAATATTTGGAGGAAAACCCGGGTGCGGGGCGCGCCATTCTCGAAAAATCGGTGCAGGCATCCCGTGCGCGCGAGGCGGCGCGGCGTGCAAGAGAGCTGACGCGACGCAAGGGTGCTCTGGAAGGCTCTTCCCTGCCCGGCAAGCTGGCAGACTGCCAGGAAAAGAGCGTGGACGTCACCGAGCTGTTCTTAGTGGAGGGTAACTCCGCAGGCGGTTCGGCAAAGGACGGACGCGACAGTAAGTTCCAGGCTATCCTTGCTCTGCGAGGCAAGGTGCTGAATGTGGAAAAGAGCCGCCTGGATAAGGTCTATGCCAACACCCAGCTCATTCCGATCATTCAGAGCTTGGGTTGCGGCATCGGCGAGGACTTCGATATGAATAAGCTCCGCTACGGCAAGATAATCATTATGGCGGATGCCGATGTGGACGGCTCTCACATTCAGATCCTGCTTCTCACCTTCTTTTTCCGTCATATGCGTCCGCTCATCGAGCAGGGGCATGTGTATCTGGCAATGCCGCCCCTTTTCAAGCTGACTCAAGGCAAGCAGGTGCGCTATGCCTTCTCGGATGAGGAAAGAGACGTATATCTCAAGGAATTCAACGGCAACTGCCGCGTAGAGCGCTACAAAGGTCTTGGTGAGATGGACCCTCATCAGCTTTGGGAGACCACCATGGATCCCACGCGCAGAACCCTGAAGCGTGTGGATATCTCGGACGCCATTGCATGCGACGAGATCTTCTCGGTGCTCATGGGCGATAAGGTGGAGCCGCGTCGGGTATTTATTGAAGAAAACGCGCAGTATGTCAGCAATCTGGATATCTGATTGCATGACCGCGTGACTGTGTAATCGACAGACTGTTGAAAAATGGGTAAAACAGAAGGGTAAAACAATGGAGAAAAAGGAAACCGTTCATTTTTATACGCTGACCCTGAACCCCGCCATGGATCGCACCATGTATTTTGACACCTTTAAGGCGGGAGAGCTGAACCGCGCCATGGAGCCTTCCCGGCTCACACCGGGCTCGAAGGGCATCAATGTGTCCCGCTTTCTGCGGCAGATGGGCGTGAACGCGCCGGCATACGGCTTTTGGGGCGGCGAGGTCGGAGAACAGATGCTCCGGATGCTCCGCGCGGAGGACATTGAGACGCGCTTTGTGCAGACCCATGCCGAGACCCGTCTGAACGTGAAAATGATCGCGCGGGACGGCACGGGGACCGAGGCAAACGAGAGCGGCGGTCCCATATCGGGCAGTGAATGCCGCGTACTGCTGGGCGCCATGACCGATCAGGCAAAGCGCAACCGCGATGCGGGCGAAAAAACCTTCCTTTTCTTAGGCGGAAGTATTCCACAGGGTGTGGAAAAGGATGTGTATAAGTCCATTGTGGAAAAACAGGAAAAATTAGGCGTATGCACGGTGCTCGATTGCGACGGCGACGCGCTGAAAGCGGGGATTTGTGCCCGTCCTTACTTGATCAAGCCCAATTTGGCGGAGCTGTGCGGACTGGTGGAAGAACCCGAGCTGACAGTGGAAAAGGCTGTGGAAAAGTCGGTGGAGATCTATCGGAAAACCGGTGTGCGCGTCCTGTGTACAATGGGTGGAAACGGCGCATTCTACGTCGGCGAAGAGGGTGTGTATACCGTGGACACACCACATGTGACCGTGCGCGGCTTTACGGGTGCGGGCGACACCTTCCTTGCGGCATTTGTCTGGCGCCGCTCGGCAGGGGACGACATTGCGGCGGCACTTGCCTATGCGGCAGGCGCGGCGGGCGCAAAGGTTACGTTGCCCGGGAGCACCATGCCATCCCCCGAGCAGGTACGGCAATATGCCGCGGACAGGAAAGTGACCTGTCTTGCCGCGTTTTCGGACGGCGCGCCCCAAACGACGGGCAAATGATGAAACGATAAACCGATGAATCGATGAAAGGTACGGAAATTATACATGGAAAATCAGGATTTATCCTTTGCAGACCAGAAAATTATTGACGTGCAGATGGAGAAGGAGGTCAAAAGCGCCTTCATTTCCTATGCGATGAGCGTCATCATGTCCCGTGCGCTTCCCGATGTGCGGGACGGTCTCAAGCCCGTGCATCGGCGTATTCTGTACGCTATGTACGAGGACGGACTGACCCACGATAAGCCCTTCCACAAATCGGCGGCGACCGTCGGTAATGTGCTGGGACGTTATCATCCGCACGGCGACTCCGCCGTATACGACGCCATGGTGCGTCTGGCACAGCCCTTCTCTCTGCGGTATCCGCTCATCGACGGTCACGGTAACTTCGGTAACGTGGACGGCGACGGCGCCGCCGCATACCGTTATACCGAGGCGCGCATGTCCCGTCTGGCGGACGAGATGATGCGGGATATCGAGAAAAACGTGGTGGATTTCGACCCCAACTTCGATAACTCCAAGACCGAGCCGCGCGTGCTTCCCTCCCGCTTCCCCAACCTGCTGGTCAACGGCTCCGTGGGTATCGCCGTGGGTATGGCGACCAACATCCCGCCTCATAACTTAGGCGAGGTCATCGACGGCTGTATCGCCCTGATGGAGAATCCCGATATCACCATTCCCGAGCTGATGCAGTATATCAAGGGACCGGACTTCCCCACAAACGCCCAGATCTGCGGCACCAACGGCATCTTGGAGGCTTATACCACCGGACGCGGCCGCATCGTGGTGCGCGCCAAGGCAGAGGTGGAGGAAGCAAAGCACCGCATCATCATTACGGAAATTCCGTACATGGTCAATAAGGCAAATCTGGTCAAGGCGATGGCGGACTGCCACAAGGACAAGCGCATCGACGGTCTGACCGACATCCGCGACGAAAGCGGACGCGCCGGCATGCGCATCGTGGTGGAATACCGCCGCGACGCAAACGGTCCGCTCATCCTCAATCAGCTCTATGCCTACACCCAGTTGCAGGATACCTGCGCCGTGAACATGCTGGCGCTGGTTGACAATATTCCGCGCATTCTGAACCTCAAGCAGATCCTTGAGCTGTATGTCAGGCATCAGGAGGAGGTCATCGTGCGCCGCGTCCGCTTCGATCTGGAAAAGGCAAAGCGCGACGCTCACATCTGCGAGGGCTACAAAATCGCCATCGACAATATCGACGAGGTCATCCGCATCATCCGCGCCAGCGCGTCCATTCCCGATGCCAAGGCACAGCTCATTGCGGCGTTCGCCCTGTCCGACATTCAGGCACAGGCGATCGTGGATATGACGCTGGGACGTCTGTCCGGTCTGGAACGGCAGAAGGTGGAGGACCGTCTGGCAAGACTGTATGAAATGATCACCGAATTTGAAGAAATTCTGCGCTCCGAGGTCAAGGTCAAGGAGATCATCCGCGACGAAATGCTGGAGATCAAGCGCCGCTTCGGCGATGCGCGCCGCACCGAGATCGTCCCCATGGAGAACGAGATCGTTCCCGAGGATCTGATCGAGCGTCACACCTGCATGATCACCCTGACCAACGCGGGCTACATGAAGCGTCAGGCAGTTTCGGAATATACCGCACAGCACCGCGGCGGCAGAGGCACCAAGGCAATGACCACAAAGGAAGAGGATTTTGCCGAGCAGGTCATCTCCATGCACAGCCACGATCTGCTCTTGCTCTTCTCGAATTTCGGCAAGGTCTATCTGCGGAAAGCATATCAGATTCCCGAATCCTCCCGCATTGCCAAGGGCACGAATATCGTGAATATCTTGGGTCTGGAGGAAGGCGAACAGATCACCTCCATGCTCTCCCTGCCCGGCTTTGAGGACGGCGGATATCTGACCATGGTCACGCGTCAGGGCTTTGTCAAGCGTACGCCTCTGAGCGAATATGAGAACATCCGCCGCTCGGGCAAGATCGCGATCCTCCTGCGTGAGGGAGACGAACTGCTCTTTGCGGCACATACCACGGGCGAGGATCAGGTGCTCCTGGCGACCGCACAGGGCATGTCCATCCGCTTCCCCGAGACCGACATCACTCCCACCGGACGCAACACGCAGGGCGTGTACGGCATTCGCATGGACGAGGGCGACCGCGTGGTGGGCGCCGCCGTTGTGGACGAGGATAAATTACTTGTCACGGTTTCGGAAAACGGTTACGGCAAGCGCTCCCGCATGTCCGACTATCCCGTCCAGCACCGCGCCGGTAAGGGCGTGCGTTGCCACAACGTGGATCGCACCGGACGGGTCGCGGGCATCGCGGCAGTGGCGGAGACCGAGGATCTTCTGCTCATAACCTCGGGCGGCATCATCATCCGCACGCCCGTTTCGGATATTCCCGTGTACGGACGTGCCACAGGCGGCGTCATTGTGATGCGTCCCACCGAAGGCTCGGTCATCGTACAGTTTGCCCATGTGGCGACCGAGGCAGAGGAAGAAGAGCAGGGGAAAAGCGGCGACGGCGCGGAGCCTGTGACCCTTCCCGCACCCGAGGAGGGCGCGATTCCGGTTGAGGTCGGCGACGTTTCCGATGCGGACGTGACCGATATCTCCGACGAAGCCGACGACGGCGGGGACGATCAGGAATGAGACAGCGCACATGCCCCACCCTTCCCGTAACACCGATACGGCGCGCCCTCACGGTGCTTTTGTGCATGGGCATATTGCTCGGTGCGCTGAGCGGGTGCTCGGTAAAGATGTCCGATGAGGAGGCGCGGAGCATCCTGTCGGAGCTGGTTCCGCTCTCCCTCGAGATGAACGAGATCTTCTTCGGGGACGGTCTGCCCTTGGAGGACGAAAACGCCGAGCCGATGGAAAGCGTCACGGGCGGACAGTATATGCGTGTCTCGCCGACGGCAAAGTATCAGTCGATCGCCGAGATCAAAACGGCGGCGGAATCGGTCTATACGGCGGAATATCTGCAAAACAGCTATACCGTGCTCGCCTCGGACGGGGTGACGGAAACGGGTATTCCAACGGCGACAAATGAGGTTGCTCTCGTCGTGGACAAATATAACCGTCTGTCCACTTCGACGCTTGACGCTCTCGGCATAGCTTACGACGAAACGCTTTCCCAAATCGACTATACGGAGTTGATCGGAAAGGAGTTCCGCATTGTGTTTAACGACGGTTGGTACACTCCCGTGCAATCGGGAGATATTACGCTCTATCAGCCTGCAAACTCTGCCAACTATCAGGCGGCTTATGAAAATGAAAACGGCATGACCGTTAAAATCGTCAGCGTCCTTCGCGAACGGGAGGATGCGGCGGCGTCCTGGCTTTCGGAAGGCATCGCATATTCTCCCGCGCTGACGGAGCAGGTTTTAGCCGCAAACAAAACTTCGGCTGTTGCGTCGGCGCAAGCGGAAAATACGGAAATCGACGTTACGACAGGCAAAGCGTTCGGCGACGGTGCGGGAACAGGCTTCCCCGGTATGAGTACGCAGACCTTAACTTATGAGGCCGCTTTGGAAACACTCGGTTATACGCAGACGCCGTCGTCCATTCTCATCTATCCCACCGACGTAGACAACAGGGAGTTGATTATCGGCTATCTCGACGCATGGAACGAAGTCAACGAGGGGAACGGGGACACTGCCATAGACTATATGGATATGTCCTCTACGATGACCTCGATGCTCGGTTCCGTTGTAAAAATAGTGACCTATGTGCTTGTGGCTTTTTCCGTAACTTCGCTGATTATATCTTCGATTATGATTGCGATTATCATATACGCATCCGTCATCGAGCGGACAAAGGAAATCGGCGTGTTGCGCTCGATCGGCGCACGAAAAAAGGATATAGGGCGCGTATTCAAAGCGGAAGCCGTCCTGCTCGGCGTGGTTTCCGGATTGATAGCAATTTTGACAACATTGGTAATCAATGTTGTGATAAACGCCATACTCGCAAATTTAGTCGGCGTATCCACAATCGCAAGCCTTTCCGCTCTTACGGCAATCGGACTGATTGCGTTGAGTGCGATACTGCTGCTTATCGCAAGCCTGATTCCCGCGCGCATGGCAGCGAAAAAGGAACCCGCCGTCGCCCTGCGCACGGAATAAAAAAATGCACAAATCGCAATGATTTGTGCATTTTTATGTGGAGCTGTTAGCGGGATTTGAACCCGCGACCTCGTCCTTACCAAGGAGCGGAGCTGAAACACGTCAAAGGAAAAACAGACCACATTATACAGAAAAAGTGTTTGCTATAAAACACAAGATATAGTATAAAATCTTCTATTTAGGGAAAAACGCGGAGCAATAGCAAACACCCCTAAAACGGCAATTTGTTTGCTACCGTTTGCTATTTTTCCGTTTTAGGGCGTTTCAGACAGTCAAAAACAGGCTTTTATAGGTAAGAACGGGGCAATTTCGCCCCGTTTTTTGGCTTGTTTTGAAACAATAGCAAACAACTATTTCGACAGAATACCCGAAAAAATCTTTCTCAGCCGAACAAAAAATTTATTGATATTATTGAATTATACTTGCAATTATTATAATTTTGAGTATAATATTAGATAAGAACCTTTCGGAGGTACGAAATGCAAAAATTCGTCAACCGTGCAAAAGAGTTAGATGCGTTGGAAAAACAATATCATTCAAACGAATCCTCCCTCGTCATTGTCTATGGAAGGCGGCGTGTCGGAAAAACGGCGCTTATCGCAGAGTTTTTGAAAAGACATTCGGATTCCCTGTATTTTCTTGCGACCGAAGAATCCGAAATGCAGAATTTAAATTACTTCAAAACGCAGGTTACCGAGTTTACGGGCAACGAACTTTTGAAGTCCGCCGCCGTTGACTGGTTTACTGTTTTCAAAACGCTGGTCGAATATAAGACGGAAACGAAAAAAATAATCGTGTTCGACGAGTTCCAATATATCGGACAGTCCAATTCGGCATTTCCGTCCGTTATGCAAAAGGTATGGGATACGCTGCTTAAAGACGCGAATGTTATGTTGATTTTGTGCGGCTCGCTCGTATCGCTCATGAAGTCGCAGACGCTCGATTATAGTTCTCCTCTCTATGGCAGACGCACGGTACAAATCAAACT
>ERZ824600.4793-NODE-4793-length-11583-cov-3.109299_pt1 | contig 11583 bp, 10 predicted proteins | sample MGYA00519933_ERZ824600 | MGnify/ENA primary metagenome ERZ824600 (study PRJEB31778, sample SAMEA3449178) | human gut metagenome | biome: human gut; feature: human-associated habitat; material: faeces | place: United Kingdom | collected 2010/2012 ... | reverse complement strand
GTTCGGGCAGCGCACGCCGACCGTCGGCAGACCCGCCGTCGTCTGCGCGGGAACGATATCGCGGCAGGGGAGGATCATCGTCAGCGGGCCGGGCCAGAAGCGCTCGGCGAGCCGGTAGGCTGTCTCCGGCACATCCTCGCAATAGCGCGTGAGCCAGCTTACGTCGGGAATGTGCAGAATGAGGGGGTTGTCCTGCGGGCGGCCCTTGGCTTCGAAAATATGCAGCACGGCATTTTCGTCAAGTCCGTTCGCACCGAGGCCGTACACCGTCTCCGTCGGGATCGCCAGAAGCCCCCCGCGGCGCAGGATATCCGCCGCCTGCGCGATGCGCTCTTTATCCTCCACCGTGCGGATGGTAAACCATTTTGTTTCCAATGCTCTCTCTTCTTTCTTAAGCTTCGCTGCTCTCGCGCAGCTTTTCCGCCTGCTCCTGCATCGTCAGCGCGTCGATGATCGGGTCAAGGTCGCCGTTCATCACGGCGTCGATGTTGAAATTCTTGTTTTCGCCCGTCAGCCGGTGGTCGGTCACGCGGTTTTGCGGGAAGTTATAGGTGCGGATGCGCTCATTTCGCATGCCGCTGCCGACCTGTGCGCGGCGCTCGCTCGTGATCGCGCCCTCCACGCGCTTGCGCTCAGCCTCGTAGAGCTTGCTCGCGAGCATCGCCATACACTTGGCGCGGTTCTGGAGCTGGGAGCGTTCCTCCTGACACGAGACGACGATGCCCGTCGGCTTATGGATGAGGCGCACGGCAGAGCTCGTCTTATTGACGTGCTGGCCGCCCGCGCCGGACGCGCGGTAGACCTGCATTTCGATGTCCTCGGGCCGGAGGTCGACATCGACCTCCTCCATCTCCGGCAGCACCGCGACCGTCGCGGTCGAGGTGTGCACGCGCCCGCCGGACTCGGTTTCCGGCACGCGCTGGACGCGGTGGACGCCGGATTCAAACTTGAATCTCGAGTACGCCCCGTCGCCGCTGACGATAAAGTCAGCTTCCTTTACACCGCCCAGCTCCGTGTCGTTGTAGTTCAAAAGCTCCACGCGATAGCCGCGCTTTTCCGCGTACATCGCATACATGCGGTAGAGGTCGGCAGCAAAAAGCGCGCTCTCCTCCCCGCCCACACCGCCGCGGATCTCGACGATGACGTTCTTGTCGTCGTTCGGGTCGCGCGGCAGCAGCAGCACGCGCAGCTCGTCGAATAGGCGCTCTTTTTCCGCCTTGGCTGCGTTCAATTCCTCCTGCGCCATGTCCCTGAGCTCGGGGTCGGATACAAGCTCCAACGCCTGCGCGATGTCGTCCTCACACTTCAGGTACGCGCGATAGGCCTCTACCACAGCGGAGAGCTCCTTCTGCTCGCGCGTGAGCGCGCGCAGCTTCTTTGGGTCAGCGTAAATTTCCGGCACTTCGAGCAGCTCGCCGATCTCGTCATAGCGGCGCGCGAGCTGTTTGAGCTTTTCCCACATCAGGCCTTGTCCTCCGCAATGAAGTCAGAGCAGGCCTTGACGAACTGGTCGCGCCAGAAGTGGTAGCCCGCGGAATCGGGGCAGAGCGAGACTTCCGCCACGTGCGGTGTCTGCAAATAGAGATCCATCTGGCGGAACACGTCCTTATAGTCCTGCTCGCTCTTGTGCGTGATGAGGTACGCTGCGTTCTGGATCTCATAGCCGCGGCGCTTCAAAAAGCCGCGGATCACGCTCGAGCAGCGACCCGCCCACACGGGCGTGCCGAGAATAACGAGCTTGTAATCCGAGAGCGGACGCGCGCACTTCGGGCGTGAAACGGCGCTCGTGCGCTTGTGCATCGCATCGAAGCAGCAGCGAAGATACCCCATCGTGCCGCCGCGGTCGATCTTGTCGCGGATCTCCAGGCATTCGCAGCCCAGTTCCTCAGCGACTTCCTCCATGGCTTTTTTCGTGTTTCCCGTGCGGGAATAGTAAAGGCATAAAATGTTATCGTTCATACTCAGTTTCCTCTCAGCAGGAGCCAACCGGTGGCAAAGGCCTCCCGCACATAGTAGTTGAGCTGCAAAGCATCGTAATACGCGCTGCGCGGCAGCGTCGCCGCCACACCGCAGGCCCATGGCACACCGGCAATTCGTCCGGCTCTATAAATATGATAGTCATTTGTCACATAGGCAAACGTCCCCGCTGTATCAAGACCGTTTTCTGCCATGATCGCGTAGCTGAAATCAAAATTCTCCTGCGTGCTGGTGGACTTGTCCTCGCGGTAAATGCGGCTTTCGTCCACGCCGTGGGCGATGAGCCAGTCCGCCATGCAATCGGCCTCGGAGATATCTTCCCCCGGCCCCTGTCCGCCTGAGCAGATGATGGGAATATCCGGCTTGTCGGCGATGAAATCGAGCGCCGCACGCAATCTTGACGAGAGCATCAGCGACGGCGTCGTGCCGTTCACGCCCGCGCCCAAAATGATAACGCACTGTGCGTCCTCTGCGCGTGCATCGGTATGCGCATCGCGAATGACAAGGGACTCAAGATAGACAAAGGCCGCAAAGCCGCAGCACACGAGCACGAGCAGGACGCGCTGCCCCCACTTTGCCCACGCGTGCTCGGAATACTGCGCAAGCAGCGCAAAGACGATCAAAAGCGCCGTCAGACACCAGAACAGGAGTCCTGCAAAGCGCACGCCGGGCACGGCCCGGCACGTTGCGCCGAGCACGGCGCAGACCGCTGCCGCCGTCCACAGTCTTTTTTGTTTCTTCATGGTGCGCTCCTCATTCGCCCGCCTGCTCGGCGAGCGTCTCCCACTTTTCCATCAGCGCGCCGAGCGTCTCCTCGGCCGCTTCCTTTTCTTTGTAAATTTCGCTGTAGCGCTCATAGTCGCTTCCGGCCTCTTCAAGCCGCTGCTCGATCTCCGCAATGGCCGCTTCCTGCGCCGAAATTTCCTTTTCGCAGATGGTGAGTTGGCGCCGCGCCTGCTGCGCGGAGCGATTCGGCTTCGGTTTTTCTGTAATGGTCTTTTCCTTTATAGCCTTTGGCGTGCGGTCGATCTTGTTCTGCGCCTCCAGTGCCTTGACCTGCCGGTAGCGCGCAAAGCCCATCGGATAGTCGGTGATGACGCCGCCCTCCAGTTCCCACACGCGCGTTGCAAAACGGTTGATGAAATAGCGGTCGTGGCTGACGAAGAGAAGCGTCCCGTCGTAGCTCTCCACCGCCTCCTCGATCCACTCGCGGGACGCGATATCGAGGTGGTTCGTCGGCTCGTCAAGAATGAGAAGGTTCACTTCCTCGTCCATCAGAATGCAGAGCTTCAATCGGCTCAGCTCACCGCCGGAGAGCACGCTCACGCTCTTAAAAACGTCCTCGCCCGTAAAGTGGAACGCAGCCAGACGGTCACGCGCTGTCTGCGGCGTGATGTTGCGCTTGGAGTAGAGCATCGTGTCGACCAGGTTCCGCTCCGGCACGTCGAACGTGACGATCTGCGGCAGGTACGCCGTTCTGACCGAGGGCCCGAATTTGATCTTGCCCTCGTCGGGATACTCCTCTTCCATGAGCATCTTGATAAGCGTTGACTTGCCCGTGCCATTGTCGCCGATGAGCGCGATGCGCTCGCCGCCGCGCACCTGCAAGTCAACATCGTGGAAGAGTACGCGGTCGCCAAAGCTCTTTTTGAGCTTTCTGAGCGCAAACACCTCGTCGCCGTAGAATTCCTGCGACTTGAACTGTACATTGAGCGCCCGTTCCTTCGTCGGCTTGTCCGTCGTGTGCATGCGCTCGATGCGCTTTTCCATCGACAGCGCACGGCGGTACGTCTTGTCCATGCCCTTGAAGGCAAACATGCGCAGCTGCTCGGCGCTCTTTTCAAGCTGGGCAATCTTGGCCTGCTCCTTTTCGTATTGGCGCATTTTTTCCAGGTAGCGGCGCTCTTTTTCCACCGCGTAGAAGCTGTAGTTGCCGCTGTAAAACTCCGCCTTGCCGTCGAGCACCTCGATGACGCGCGTGATGGTACGGTCCAAAAAGTAGCGGTCATGCGAGATGGCGACAACCGTACCCTTGAACGTCGAGAGATACTGCTCCAGCCATTCGATGGCGTGCAGGTCCAAATGGTTCGTCGGCTCGTCGAGAAGCAGGATATCCGTATCCTCCAAAATGAGGCGGCCGAGGTTCACGCGCGTCTTTTCGCCGCCTGAAAGCGTGTCGAACAGGCGCTCGCGCATCTCCGGCGGGATGGAAAGGCCGTTCGCGACCTTGTTGATGGGCGTCTCGGTGTCGTAGCCGCCGAGACCCTCGAACTTGGCCGAGAGTTCGCCGTAGCGGCGCAGCGTTTCCTCGCTCTCGTCGCCGCTTGCCATCTGCTGGGAGAGGGCGTTCATCTCGTTCTCCATCCTCTGCATGCGCGAAAACGCGCTCTTGAGCACATCTTCGACCGTGTAGCCCTCGGGATACACGGGGATCTGCGAGATGAGGCCCAGCCTGCGGCCCGAGGCGATGCTCACCTTGCCCGCGTCGTAGTCGAGCTCGCCCGTCAGGATGCGGAAGAGCGTCGTCTTGCCCGCGCCGTTTTTGCCGAGAAGGCCCACGCGCTCGCCCGTGTCGATCTGAAAGGTGATGCCGTCCAGTATTTTCTTTTCGAGGTCAAAGGACTTGATGAGTCCCGTAACACTGATGTCGATCATGCTTTGGTCAGTTCCTCTACGATCTTCTCAAAGTGCATGGAGTGCGAGGCCTTGACGAGCATCGCCGTCTCCGCCGTGAACGCCGCCTTGACGGTGCCCATCGCCTCGTCCACGCTCCCGAACCACTGCGCAGAGGGGTTCCCTTCTGTAAAGTATTTTGCCCGTGCACCGATTGCGATGACAGTGTCGATGCCGAGCTCTTTGGTGAGTTCTCCGATTTCCCTGTGCGCACGCTCGGTGAGCTCTCCGAGCTCCGCCATATCGCCGATGACGGCGGCCTTTTTACCGCCGCTCGCGCCCAATACGCGCAGCGACGCTGCCATCGACTGGGGGCCTGCGTTGTAGCAGTCGTCGAGCAGGCGGCGATTTTCGGAAAGCGCGATGACGTGCATGCGCGAGCCTGCCGGTTCATAGGCCGCAACGCCGCGCTCGATCTCTTCCTTCGTTTCGCCAAGGTACTCGCCGATGGCCGCGGCCATCGCCGCGGCGTAGACCATGTGCTTTCCCGGCACGGGGATGGAGAGCGCGTAACGCTCCTTTGCCGTCGTCACGACGCAGCGAATGCCGTCGATACCAAGGTCTTCGACCTCGCTGACGCGGACATCGCAGTGCTCCGACAGGCCGCAGCGCAACGTTTTCTGCGGCAGAGAGACGGTGTTCAAAAGCTCGTCGTCGCCGTTTAAGACGGCGAGGCCGTCTTTTTTGAGGTTTTCAAAGATCTCGCACTTGGCCTTCAGAATGTTCTCGCGCGATCCGAGGTATTCAATGTGCATGTCGCCGACGTTCGTGATGACGGCGATATCGGGCTTCACCATCTCGCCGAGGTAGCGGATCTGCCCTGCGCGATCCATGCCCGTTTCGATGACCGCCGATCGATGCTTGGAGGAAAGCCCCAGCAGCGTCTGCGGCGTGCCGATCTCGTTATTGAAGTTCGCGGCGGTCTTGAGCGTGTTGAACTTCACACCCAGCACCGAGGCGATCATTTCCTTCGTCGTTGTCTTGCCGACGCTGCCCGTCACCTGCACAAACGGAATGGAAAACTGAGAACGGTACCACGCGGCCAGGTCCTTGAGCGCAAGCAGCGTGTCGGGTACTTTGATGTAGAATTTCCCGGGCAGCAGCGCTTCCGGCACACGCGCGCAAAGGCAGCCCTCCGCGCCCGCGGAAAGCGCCTTTTCGATATAGTCATGCCCGTCGAAGCGCTCGCCGACGAGCGGCAGGAAAACTTCGCCGCTCTTAACGGTGCGGCTGTCGGTGTTCACGCCGAAGATCTTCGCCGCCGCATCGCCCTGCAAAAGCTTGCCGCCGGTCGCCGCGAGCAGCTCTTTTACCGTGATGGTCTCCATTTACAGTCCTCTCTTCTGCTTCAGCGACTCTTCGACGATCTTCTCGCACAGCTCTTCGTAGCCGATGCCGACCGCCGCCGCCTCTTGCGGGAGGAGGCTCGTCTTCGTCATGCCGGGCAGCGTGTTGATCTCAAGGAAGTAGGGCGTGCCGTCAGGCGTGACGATGAAGTCCGCGCGGGAATAAACGCTCAGTCCGATCAGGCGGTAAACCGTTTCGGTCGCGGTGCGCACGCGCATTTCCCAATCCTCGGGAATGGGAGAGGGGCAGATCTCCTCCGCCGCGCCCGCCTGATATTTGTTGGCATAGTCATAAAAGCCCGTCTTCGGAATGATCTCGATGGACGGCAGCGCCTTGCCCGCGATGATGCCGACCTGAATCTCGCGGCCGGAGATGTACTGCTCAAGCACGACCTGCGCGCCGAATTGCAGGCACGCTTCGAGCGCCGCCTTCAGCTCCGCGCCCGTGTGCGCGATGGAAACGCCGACGGACGAACCGTTGGCCACAGGTTTCACGACGCAGGGGAGCTTCGTTTCGGAAACGAGCTTGCCGATCTCATCCGCCGTATAGCGCACTGTGCGCCACTGCGGCGTGATGACATATTCCGACACCAGACGCTTGGTAAGATCCTTATCCATTGCGATGGCGCTCGAGAGATAGCCCGCGCCGGTATAGGGAATGCCGAGCAGGTCAAACGCCGCCTGCACGCGGCCGTCCTCGCCGCAGGTGCCGTGCAGGGCAAGAAATACAATGTCCGCCTTGGCGCATACATCGAGCACACCCGTGCCGAACATGCTGCGGCTCTGATCCTTGCGGCTTGCGCGCACGGCGGCAAGATCCGGCTCCGCCTCAGCGACGGAATAGTCGCCGCAGAAGCCGTCCGGCGCATCAAAAACGTCATCAAGCTTGCCCTCATAGTCCTCAAAGCCCAGGAACATATCCACTAAGATTGCCTGATGGCCGCGAGAACGCAGCGCACGGCAGATCTTGTTGCCGCTCGAGAGCGAAACATTTCGCTCCATGCTCAGTCCACCCGCTAAAACAACGATACGCATATCGTTTTCCTCCTTATTTCTGAAAGGGGCATCACCACCCCCCGTTTATCCATACTATACTAATGTACACTTTACCACAGCTTTTTCCCAATTACAAGCAAAAGAGAACGGCTGAAAACCGTTCTCTTTTGTTTGCTTTTCCTTGTTTTCCTCAGCCGAAGAGCCCGGAAAGAAGCCCGCCCTTTTCATTGCGGTCATTCCTGAGCGTCATCGCCGCGCTGAGCATTTCCGCCGCCTGTGCGCGCGTCACGCCCGAGCGCATCTCGTCGGCAGAAAAGCGCCCGCTCTCGATGATGCTGACGGACTGTAAATTCGCCACTGCCTGCGCGCACCAGGCATTCTCTGCGTCCTGCGCGTCGTAATCCGAGAGGTCAACATCCGTCACGCGGAGCAGCCGGTTCAGAACGACCGCCGCCTCGTTGAGCGTGATCAGATCACCTGCGCGAAAGGCAGCGCCCTCCGCTGTACTGACGCCGGACACCACTCCTGCGTTCAGTGCGCTCACGGCATAGCCCTTTGCCCAGGAGGGAATGCTTGCATCGTCGCAAAAGCCGGTCATCTGCACTTCTTCCGCGCTCACGTCCATCGCCGCAAGCGCCATGGCGATAAATTCGCCGCGCGAGAGCGTGCGCTCCGGCTCAAAGAAATAGCTGCCGCCGAGCCTTGCCCCCGTAAAAACGTCGTGCTCGGCAAGGTCTACCGCCGCCGTGTGCGCGCGGTTGTCGGCCATGTCGGCATAGCAGACGCCGCTATTCGCCTTTTCGATCGTAACGCTCACCGTTGCCGGAAGCGACGTGTTGCCGTAGGCATCGCTCGCCGTATAGGTGAAGCTGTCGCTCCCGAGCTTGCCATGCGGCGTATAGACAAAGCCGAGGCCGTCCTCTGTCAGTGTGACGGTTCCCTTTTTCGCCTCCTGCGCAATGGCAAAGGTGATCTCGTCGCCCTCGTTGTCCACAGCGCGGAACGCACCTTCATACGCAACGCCGCGGAAGACCCTGATCGCCATATTTTCCGCTACCGGCGCGCCCTCGACGGCCTTCGTCTCTTCCTTCCCTCTGCCAAAGATCGCCGAAGCGCTCTGTACCGGCACAAGGGTCAAAAGCAGCAGCGCCATCACAAACGGCAGCGCGCGCCACAGCTCTTTTCGCTTTTCCATATTAAAAAAATCTCCTTCCTGTTGTTTCTTCTGCGGTTATTGTTTGCCAACGGGCAAAAAGTATGCAAAACCGCACGCTTTTGCGGCGCCGGATCACCGCATTTTCTTTTCCTCTTGCCTGCGCGGAAAAATGCAGAGAATTTTTCAAAAATCTATTGACTTTTCCAATGCCAGCAGGTATACTTGGGCAGCCGCTTTGAATGGGCATAAAGTTTCGAAAGCTTTCGAGGCTTTTCGAACGCCCCCGACAGCGAGTCCGTAATTAAGGAAAGAGGTGCAAGCAATGCAAGCGATCATCGTTACCGGCGGTAAGCAGTACGTGGTGAACGAGGGCGACACCCTGTTCATTGAGAAGCTCCCCGTCGAGGCGGGCGACGCCGTTACCTTCGATCAGGTTTTGGCGATCGTTGACGGCGAAAACACCAAGTTCGGCACTCCCGTGGTGGAGGGCGCGAAGGTGGAGGCCACCGTCGTCAAGAACGGCAAGGGCAAGAAGGTCCGCGTCTACAAGTACAAGGCCAAGAAGGGCTACCACAAGCGTCAGGGTCATCGTCAGCCTTATACCAAGGTTGAGATCGGCAAGATCTCCGTCTAAGGCATGACCACTGTTACTTTCCTCACCGAAGGAAAACGCATCATCGGTTTTGATGCCAAGGGACACAGCGGTTACAGCGAAGCAGGATCCGACATCGTCTGCGCGGCGATCACAAGCGCAGTTCGCCTTGTGGAAAGTACCGTGAACGATGTGCTCGGTCTTGCCGCCTCCGTCAAAGTCCATGAACGCTCCGGCGCTGTGGAATTCCGTCTCCCCGGCGGTCTGTCCGCCACGAACGAGAGCACCTGTCAAGCTCTTTTAACGGGTTTGATGCTGCTCTTTTCCGAGCTGCACAGCGAATATCCGGATAATATCGAAGTCATGGAGGCGTAAGTCTCCTGTTCCGATCATCTTACAGAAAGGATGGCAAATCACCATGCTGAACATCGGTCTTCAGTTTTTCGCCCACAAGAAGGGCGGCGGCTCCACGAAGAACGGCCGCGACTCTAACGCCAAGCGCCTTGGCCCCAAGCGCGCTGACGGTCAGTTCGTTCTCGCCGGCAACATTCTTGTGCGCCAGCGCGGCACCCACATCCATCCGGGCGTCAACGTCGGTATCGGCTCTGACGATACTCTCTACGCCAAGGAGAGCGGCGTGCTCCGTTTCGAGCGTCTCGGCAAGGATCGTAAGCAGGCTTCTGTTTACCCCGCTGAGTAATTGCACAATGAAGAGCCTCGAGCGAATGCTCGGGGCTCTTTTCTTTATCTTTTCCGCAGGAGGTCACTTTTCATGCTCAAGGCAGTTTTGATGGATATCGACGACACGCTGCTCGACTTCGGCAAATGCGCCGAGCAGGCCATGCGCATCGGCTTTGCCGAATGGGGTCTCCCCTATGACGATTCCACTTACGCGACGTTCACGCGCATCAACGACGGCCTCTGGCTCATGATCGAGCGCGGCGAGCTCACGACGCAGCAGCTTTTTGAATTTCGCTGGAACCGCATCTTCGAGGCTCTCGGCATCCAGGCTGACGGCGCCGCGTTTGAAAAGCGGTTTTTGGACCTTCTCTACGAGACGGCCATCCCCGTCGACGGCGCGGGCGAGATCTGCCGCTACCTCAAGAAAAAATATATCCTCTGCGCGGCGAGCAACGCCTTTCACGACCAGCAGCTCAACCGACTTGAAATGGCGGGACTTCTCCCCTATTTTGACCATGTGTTCGTTTCAGAGTCACTCGGCTACCGCAAGCCCGAAAAGGCGTTTTTCGATGCCTGCCGCGCTTTTCTTCCCGATGTTGCCGCGGACGAGTGCGTGATGATCGGCGACTCGCTGACCGCCGACATCACCGGCGGCAAAAACGCGGGCATGAAAACGATCTGGTACAACCACACGCACCGCCCCGTTCCGGAGCGCTGCGAGGCCGACCAGATCGTCGAATCGCTGTCTGAATTAAAGAATCTGCTGTAGCTCAGGAAATCAATTCCGCGCCGACACTGTATTCCCAGCCGCTGTCGCCGCGGGATGCCGTGCACTTCGTAAAGTAATACGCGCCGAGCGGCGAGCGCCACTTTCCGGCACTGAAGCAGACAGACGCGCCGTTGTCCTGCGTCTCCTCCGGCGTGATGGTGAAGAGCAGACCGTTCGTGAACGAATAGGCCATGCTGCCGCCCTCCAGCTTTTCGCCCATGAGGTACCCCTCCTCGCGCAACTCGTCGAACGTCATCGTCAAGCCCTGCACGCCGTGCTTCTGTGCGAACACATAGGCGACCGCCGCCTTTTCGCCCGCGGTCAGCCCGCCGGGTGCCTTGCTCAGATCGACGCTCACGACCTCCGCACCGCCGTTGAGACCCGCGTCCTTGTTCCACAGGTCCTCCAGCACCTGCAAATAAAGGCCGCAGAGATCATAGCGCGCATCGTCCTCACGCGAAAGCGATACGGCCACCACCTGAGAAAACTTCGCGGGATACGTCTCCTGCACGCCGCCGGTGTACCAGACCTCGGCGGTCATGCCGCTCTCGATCTCGGCAGCGTCCATGCTGCTGCCGTCAAGATAGAGCGTCAGGCCATCGAGCGGCAGGGTATAAACCTCCGTCTCCCCCGCTAAAATCAGCGTGCCGTCTTCGCCGTCGTCCACCACGCGCAGCGTCATCGTGTCTGCGCCCGCGTACTGCGGCTCTATCTCTACGTCGTCATTTTCATTCTCCCGGCCGTCCTTCGTGCAGGCCAGAAGCGCCGCTGTCACGGCGACGACCATCATCAGCATAATCAGTCTTTTCAAGTGTTCCGCTTCCTTTCCGGTTTGTATCGTTTCCTTTGACGGAAGCGGAAAAGCAAAAGTTCCCGATTTTTCTCCACATTTTCTTTTTTGTGAAATGTTTCGTTTTTCTTGACGAATCGTCAAAAAACGGGTACACTATTTGTTCAGGAATAACAAGATTTCAAGGAGGTGCCAACATGGCAGCATCTTTTATTGATAAGGCGCGCATTTTCTGCCGCGCCGGTAAGGGCGGCAACGGTGCGGTGGCGTTCCACCGCGAAAAATATGTCTCCGCAGGCGGCCCCGACGGCGGTGACGGCGGCAACGGCGGCAACATTGTCCTCGTCGTCGACGACAACATGTCGACGCTGATGGACTTCCGCTATAAGCGCAAATACGTTGCTGAGACCGGCATGGACGGTCAGGGCGCGCGCAAATACGGCAAGCAGGGCAAGGATCTCACGATCCGTGTGCCCCGCGGCACCGTCGTGCGCGACGCGGAGAGCAACGAGATCATCAAGGATATGTCCGACTCCGAGCCGTTCATTCTCTGCCGCGGCGGCAAGGGCGGCTGGGGCAACGCCCACTTCGCAACGCCGACCC